>Ga0194135_10000847_pt1 | contig 17953 bp, 14 predicted proteins | sample LitLau_LLRF_2013_FD_134024 | JGI IMG/M metagenome (GOLD analysis project Ga0194135, IMG submission 134024) | Freshwater sediment microbial communities in response to fracking from North America - Little Laurel Run_MetaG_LLRF_2013 (version 2) | ecosystem: Environmental > Aquatic > Freshwater >...
GGGTCATTGATGTAAATGGACAGGATTGGCCCGTTTGCTCCGGATTTCTCAACTGGTCCTTCAATTATTGCTATGTTTTTTTGTGTTAGGTGTGTCATGATTTGTGGTATTGTCCAGTCGCTGATCAGACACAGATCTGCAGAACCTACACCTGCATTTTACAGTAATTACCAGGTGATCGATATGGTCTATCATTCTATTTATTATCGGCTGATACGAAGCTATTGATTTAGGTTAAAACAATCTATTTTTTTTGACAATAAACTTTTTAGTTAATCCCCTTGTGTAAAGAAACTAATTTCAGTATGTTCAAACCTCTTTCAAAATGTGGACCTGCTTTTCCTTCGTCATACAATTTAAATACCCTTGCACGCATGGAAACTGATAAATATTGATTGATGCTCTGGATTTTAAGACTTTTCCTGTTTTCCCAAAGATCCACAAAGACATCTTTTACAAGCTCTTCAACCAGCTCCATGTTTTTTATGCGTTTATAAGAATCGTTATAGATTTTCTTCCAGTATCTTTCATAAATTTCTTCAAATGCCGGCCGGTTACCATTTCTTAAGTCGTTGAGTAACATAGCATCGCTAAAGTAACTGTAAACGTTTTTTTCCTTTGCCATAATAATCCTTTTAGATCTTTAATTCCCTGTTTTTTATCAATTATATAAAAAATATTATCAAAATAAGATGCTAAAATTCAAAATTTTTAGCTAAATAGGTTTAATGAAGCCGGTAGCAATTTCGGATGACCAGTTATTTTTTGACTACGATTCTTTGAATGTAACACCCGCCAAAAATGCCTAAGGCATTATTCATATTTCCTTTGAGTGGAACATCTAAAGATCCTGTTGTGGATTTTGCCTGTTGAAGATCCATGGCATATAAATAGTTGAAATATTCTGGGTTGACAGATTTGACACTGAGTGTAATCTGCATATTCTCGGTTTTAAATTCCGTTTCATGAAACCGTATTTCAAGAGTTGTTCCGCTTCCGTTGAAAGTTTTGTCTTTTAGAAATATTCTGCCGGAAAGGTCTCTTAGCTCATTATATTTAGCATTTTCCGTCCTGGTATCAATAGTAGAAATGATTAATTTTCTCAATTCAGGGGAGAAGGTCGTATCACGTTCAACCTGTAATCCCGGATTATGGGATAACTGATCAAGTAATTCAGCTTCTGAATTTACTTTGATTTTTTGGCTCTGTGTAAAATAATAACGATCTACAGTATAGTTTCGGGCTAATAATTCAAATATATAGTTATTGTTTTCCGGAGACAGATCATTGATTCCGACATCGATATAGTCCGATTCCAGATCTTTAACATCCAGCTGGAAAGCCGAAGGAATTGCCGTCAGACCTTCATATGTTTTACCTTTATAATCAACTGTAAGTTTATAGGACTGACCGGTTATTCCCGGTTTGCCAGTATAATTCCCCTTTCCGTTATAAGTGTATTTTTGGATCAGATTATTGTGCTGGTCAAAGAGGCTGACCTGGGCATCCTCTACATCAGTGAAACCAGAATTGACAATAGAAAAAACAGAAGTACTCAGGTTTACCAGTCCATTATCCTGCTGATTAAGTTCTCCAAGAACAACCAGTTGTGCTGGCCGGTTGGCAATATCTATATTGGTTTCTTTCTCGCATGCTGCGAATAATAATAATACGAGAAGCAATCCTGTGTATCTTTTGATGCTGTACATATCCGTATTTAAAATTTGTAGGTGAAGGTAAAGTATGGAACGATACGTATTTTAATATCCTCTGTAACTCTGATTTTGTTTTCCTGGGGTAAAATGGTTGTATATATATATCGGGCCTGCGGATCAGCTATTGCATTGTAAACGCCTAAAGACCATGTTCTTTGGTGTCCATTGTTAAATTTCCGGATCAGGTTGAGGCCAAGATCAACTTTGTAATTGTCAGCGAGGGTATAATTGTTTATGCCTGAGATGACATAACTTGGGTTAGTGGCCCCACTATTTCCGCCTAACAATACATCATCTATATTTTTATTAATATTTTTTGGAATAGTTACGTGTTGCCCAGTTGTATAGGTCCATAAGGCGGTGAATTCCAGCCTTTTTCCCAAAGACGCATTCATGGCAAGATTGAAGTTATGTCTGTAATCCTGGTTCAAAGGAAAGCTTTTTCCCTGATTAAGATCTTTAAAAGTACCTGTGGTTTTAGATAATGTATAGGCGAGCTGGAATTTCAGCCAGTTAAGATCCTGCTTATAACTAAACTCCAAACCTTTACTCACTGCCTGTCCGTTTATTGTTCTGTCTTCCAGCTTAGGAGCCAGAGCGTTATTGGTTATATCTTGTCCGGTCCTTAATGCCAGTAAATTACGCATCTTTTTGTAGTAGGCTTCAACAGTAAAGCTGCTTGTTTTACCTGCCTGCAGCCGGTAAGACAGGTTGAATATCTCAGCAAACTCAGGTTTTATACTCTTTGTACTGGCTATGCGGAATTCGGTAGGTATAGAAAAGTCATTGATAGTAAACTGATGGATGAATTGCGACATTCTCGAATAAGACACAGCCAGGGCCTGGTTTTTACTCAGCTGATAAGAAAATCTGAAACGGGGCTGCAAGGTATGGTAGGAGGCCCCACTGGATACAAAGCCGGCATAATGTAAACCGGCAATAAACTCGGCATGTGCCCCGATTTTAATTTCATCTTCGAGATAAGCAGTTAAATTCAGTGCATTTGTAGTGTTACTTTCTATATTGTCGATCACCTCATTATAGGGGAGTGGAGAGATAATTGAGTTGAGGTTAAGCCCTCCTCCGAAGTTTAGTTTAAGATCTGGTCTCAGATAATAATTAAAATCACTTTTTACACCCAAATCTTTAACCGTCGAGTAAATACGGGCAGGAGTTTCTCCAATAACAGCATTTCCTATATTTAAGCTGCTGGTATACTGACTATAAGTAGCAGTTGTGTTTTTAAACAGTTTAGGGCTTATAATTCTGTTCCACCTGAATGCTATCAGTTTGTTTCCCCATTTCAATGTCGATTTATAATCCTGACTTTGATTATCTATATAAGTGTATACTTTTTGCCTGAAGGCATCATTTCCAAGATAAGCACTGATATAAAATCTGTTATTGGGATTGGCAATATAGTTAAGCTTTAAGTTAATATCAGTAAAATAATAGAACAAGCCGGCATCTTCCAGTTTCTCTTTACCAAACAGATCCAGCCAGCTTCGTCTCATATTGATCGTAAAAGATGCTTTATCCTTTACAATGGGGCCTTCCAACCCGGCGGATGCATAAAGCAGACCAATTGTAGCATGCCCATGGTATTTTTCCATATCGCCGTCACGCGAACGGATATTCAATACCGAAGAAAGCCGTCCACCGTATTTTGAAGGGAAATCACTCCGGTAAAAGTCTACACTTTTTAATACATCGGGGTTGAAAATGGAGAACATACCATTCAGGTGATTGATATTATAAATGGATATATCGTCAAGGGTGACCAGGTTCTGATCTGTATTGCCACCCCTTACCAGCATATTGACAGAGCTTCCATTATTTCCGGCAACTCCCGGATAAAGCTGTACAGCTCTGATAATATCTTTTTCCCCGAGAAATGAGGGTAATTTACCGGCCGTTTCCAGGTCGACATAATCTCCTCTTAAATTAATATTATTTTGAGCTTCATTACTGGCAGTTACCTTTAACTCGGGTAAATCAAGGCCAGATTTGATCAGAATATCTTTTCTGAGATTCTCGCTGCCAAGTGTAACAGTGATCCGGCTTGGCGTATATCCGGTATGGGTTATTTCAAGTTCATAACTGCCTTTTTCCAGACTGATACTATAAAAACCAAAACCGTTGGATGTGGCCATGCTGCCGCTACTTTTTTCGATGATGTTTGCACCTATAATGACCTCTCCGCTGCCTTCTTCTTTGATGATCCCGCTCAGTGTGATTAATCTGGGATTGCTGATCAGTAATATTTTACCTTCATATTCCTTGATTTTGATAGATTCAGAACGTAAAACCTCTTCGAGCAGACCACCGACAGTATTGATTTTTCCGGATACCGTTACTTTCCGGTTCATCCGGATGTTTTCGGGGTTATAGGTCAGCAAAATGCCCGTGTGTTCTACCTGGTTCAGGAAATAAGACAACAGGCCTTTCCGTTCAGTAAGTTTGATGGGGGTATTCAGCAAACTGGTTTGTCTCTGCCCGAATAATAGAAAAGGGGACAGCAGCAAAAACAGGAAAAATGAGATTTTATTGCCTTTTATCATTCTCACAGGCTAAATTATGGATTAAAATGTAGTCTTTTTTAACCTCATAATCAAACTTAAGCAAGAGTTTAAGTTCTTTTAATACGCTATCTAAAGATTGGTTTTTAAAAGTTGCTGTCACCGCACATGAGGGGTCAGCATTTTCCATAATAATTTTTCTGTGATAAGTATGTTCAAGGACTTTAACGAGATTGTTCATTTGCTCGTTTCTGAAAACCAGCACCCCGGTTTTCCAGGCATATCCGTTTTCGGAAAGGACAGTATCTTTAACAAGGTTCTCCCCGCTGAGTAATCCCCTGTTGCCTGGTAAAAGGGTAATCGAAAGTGCACGGTTTGTATTGCTGCTTAATTGTACTTTACCTGTTTTTACAACAACTTCTACTTTGGATGAATCTGTATTTACATTAAATGAGGTACCCAGTACTTTTACTTTTCCTTGTCCGGCTTCTATAATAAAGGGTCTTGCAGGGTTTTTGGTCACTTCAAAGAAAGCCTCTCCTTCTAATTTTACCTGTCTTTTGTCTGCTGCCAGTTGTTTGAAGTACTGAAGGCGGCTATTGGCGTTTAGTGTAACTATAGTACCATCTTCCAGTTTAATTTGTTTACTTGCAAGAGTACCTGAATTAATGGTTATCAATGGATTATAATAACTGCTGTAGTAAATTAATGCAAAGCTGGTAATCAGAAACAAGGATGCAGCTATAGATAACCACCACTTATTTTGTGCCGGTTTAGTCTCCAGTTTTATGGTTTTTATGCCTTCTCCACGGATCTGTGCATCCACTTGTTTCCAGCCATTTTCCACATCAAAAGAAGGCTGGGCAGTTGAATGGCTGGTCTGATCCATCAATGCTTTTAAGCGTCTGTATTCCTGTTGATTGGATGTGATCCATTCTTCCACGGCAAGACGTTCGCCGGGGAGAATTTCATCATTGAAATATTTGGCCAGAAGTGAGTTAATATCTTGATCTTGCATAGCAGCTGTTAAACAAAAATTAAACGTGAAAAAATGGAATACCCCTATGCCCGATAAAATAAATAAACAGGAGCAGTACAGCGAAGGGGATGTAGTTTTTACGGGCAAACTCTCTCATTATATTGATAGCTTTACCCATCTGATTTTCAACTGTTTTAATGGAAATACCCAGCTCATCTGCAATTTGCTGATAGGTGAGTCTGTCAATCCTGCTCATCCGGAAAACAACACCACATTTAGGAGGCAGCAGCGATAATGCTTTTTCTACCAGGGCCTGTATGTCTGTGTCTTCTTCATCTTTTTCTTCCAGCGGGGTATCTGATAATGTATTATAAACTGTCTCATCCTCCATAGATAGGGAATGGACTTTTTTTCTCAGTCTTGAAATACAATTATTACGTACAGCAGTGATCAGGTAATACAAGGCATTTTTGTCGTTGATCATGTCCTGTTTGATCTCCCAGAACTTTACAAAAACCTCCTGTACAGCGTCTTTACTCTCGTCTGGATCGGCAAGGTATTTATAGGCATGCATACAAAGTGTGTTGTAATGCAGATGGAATAGCTTCTGAAAATCTGTATATAAAGGTTCTTTGATGTTCATATGATGTGGCCGGATGAGGGCTTACAAATGGTAAAGGTAAAATTAATTTAATAACCTATAGGGGTATTTGTGAATCTGGTCGTCTATAAGAAAAAGATGTTTTGTCATTCATGAGAAGTGTAATTAAAATCAGTGCCATTTTCATTATTGCAGGATTATTTAATGAAGCTAAAGCACAAAAGAAGACCAGTTCTGAAAGATTAAACCTTATTAGTTTGGCTGGAGGACTGATAAGAGGGGGAAGCAGTTATTCTAATGTGGCCATTCTGGGATACAGGTATCAGGTATTGGAAAAGATCAGAGCTGGTGTAGATCTTGGATATGCCAAAAGGGAATATATAATAGCGGCGGGTACTGATTTTATTTATTCTCAGTACAGATCGGTTGAATGGTATTGGACAGTTAGTGCGGGATACAGGAACTGGAACAGCAGGTATAACAACAGTAAAGAGCTGAACTGGGACGGGGAATATTTGCGCCATTTTGTTTACCAGGTCAATCCAATAGCTCTCCGTGTGGGTAATGGTCAGCTTTCTGGCTTTGGAGAATTAGGTTGGGGCTATAAAGGGCTTTTAAATCTTGGAGCTGCTTATAAATTTTAATACAGAAGATGTTCATAAAAAACAATAAAATGGAACCGATAATCGGAAATATAGAAGCCAACTCAGCTAAAGTTGCACAGACACTGAATGTGATCCTGGCAGACGAATTCTTACTTTATACAAAAACAAAGAATGTCCATTCTAATTTTAATGAGAAAGAGATTAATACTCAATCCTTACTTTTTAAAACACAATATAATCAATTAGAGGATATTATGGATGGCATAGCAGAGCGGATTCATTCTACAGGTTATAATATTCCTGCTACCCTTGAAATTTTCATGGAACTCGAACATCTTGCCGGGCAATCTCAGGCTAAAAATGATGATGCTGATTTGATCAGAGATTTATTGAATGAACATGTGAACTTAATTATCCGTTTGCAGAACAAGTTTGTTTATTTCAGGAATGAACTTCAGGAATTAGGTGTCAGCGGCTATATTGGTCAGTTGATGGAAGCCCATGAACAGATGCTGGGTACATTGAAGGTGCAATTATAGGTTTGTTGAATGGGTTGTTTATCAGTTGTTTAGTGCTGGCCAGAGTTAAATTTAAGAAAGCATAAAAAAATATGGTAATTTTGTATTGATGCCGATTACTGTTAACTCTGGTTTTGTTTATTAAAATCAGCCCTAAAATAATTGAATTTTGAAACCTACATATACCAAATTTCTTTCTAGAAAGATTATACTGGCATTTCTGGCTGTCGTAGTTGTTCTTGCCATTGCAGCACTTTTTGTCCGTTACTCTATTACGCATAAATTAGAAAACCTTTCAAACTTTGCCTATAATATAGAACACGATCAGACCAAACCTCAGCGTGCTTTATTATTACTTCATCAGGCGGAGGATGATTTTCAGGAGTCATTGTTAAGCCCTGACAGTTCAAAAAGCAATGCCTATAAGCATAAATTATCTCAGGCATTCAATGAGATCGATACCTTACTGAAAGAAAATACTGATACTTCAAGCCTATCCGATTTACAGCGTAATAAGGTAAGGTACTGGTATCATAAGAAATTAAAATTATCTGAAAATCTTTACACACTCAAACATAATTTTGATTCGCTGCTGACTGCCTATAATAATTATAACCAGACGGGTGGTAAAAGTATCCCTGCTATCAGTACCGTGGTACATGCCAAGAAAAACGTGGCCAGGGTGGCTACTGATACCATACGTAAGGATGTAGTAGTCAAAAAGAAAGGGCTTTTTACAAGATTAAAAGATGCTATTTCTAATAATGGGACTACCCGTTCGGGCGTCATTGAGATTAATCATAACCGTTCTACCAAGACTATTGATTCTATTACCAGAAATATTGCCAGTAAAGATAAACAGGCATATACCAGGGGGATACAGCAGCTTCAGGAACGTAATGAAAAATTGCTGACTGCTCAAAAAGAGCTGATCACCTTAAATGTGCGGATCAATAATGAAATGGAGCGGATTATCAATGGTGTCAAAGAAATTAATTACAGTATTGTCTCCGAGTTTAAGGAAATGGCTTTCAAGAGTTACCGGGAGACTACACAGCTACTGAACAAGTTTTATCTTGCCGCACTTTTTCTGGTATTGATTTTTGCTATATTACTGATTGTTTTTATCATTAAACTGGATCGGTCCGAAGTCTTTTTACGCAAAGAAAATGAACGATCGGTTACTATTGCACAGCAAAAAATGGATCTTCTATTGCATATGAGTCATGAGATCCGGAATCCGCTTACTGCAATTAAAGGATTTCTTTATATTTTCAGCAGGACAAACCTTTCGCCCCGTCAGACAGAAATGCTGGGTTCTATCACTTTATCATCTGATATGTTGCTATTGACACTGAATGATACGCTGGATGCAGCAAAGATGGAAAATAATGAGTTTAAAATTAATACTGACCCATTTAATGCTGATTTTGCACTGAAAGAAGTGATAGAAAGTATGGAGTTTAGTGCGACTAAGAAGAAACTGGCAATTAGTTATCATTTTGAAGGAAATAAAGAAGCGATTTTATTGGGAGATAGTTTCAGGCTTAAACAGATCATGGTTAATTTATTAAGTAATGCGATTAAGTATACAAATACTGGTGGTATTACGGTTAATTCGAGGTTGTTGACGGTGAATGACCAGGTCAGGCTGGAAGTGGCTATTACCGATACCGGAATGGGAATCAGTGCGGAACAGCAGGCGAATCTTTTTTCTAAATATTATCAGACTAATTCTGCCAAAGGGAAAACAGGGACAGGTCTTGGGCTTTATATCTGTAAACAAATGGTCCAGTTGCAAAAAGGCGAGATCAGTGTTGAAAGTAAAGCAGGTGAGGGGAGTACTTTTAAATTCTATATCCCTTATCAGGAGAGCAAAGTTACAGATAGTGTAAAAGTAGTGAGTGATGATCCGCTGTCTCTTCTTAATGGAATAAGTATCCTGGCAGTTGATGATAATGAATTGAATTTAATGTTTCTTAAAATGATGACCAGTAAATGGAACATCAAATTTTACCAGGCTTTAAATGGTAAAGAGGCACTGACTATCTTAAAAGAGAATCCTGTCACTGTGGTACTGACCGATATCCAGATGCCCGAAATGGACGGACACGAGTTATTGGCTGCAATTCGCAATTCTGGTGAGTCGTTCCGTCAGATACCTGTTATCGTAATTAGTGGAAATGAGACTGATCTGGATACAGTAAATGTTTCGGCGAAAGGATTTACAGGTTTGGTTACGAAACCTTTTATAGAATCTGAACTTATCCGGAAAATAGCTGAAACCTTATAGGTTATTCTTTTAAAGCTTTTTTATACTCAGTCCTACTCAGGCCCTGTTCTTATCAGAATGGGGCCTGAATATTTATTTATTCTTTTTTGTAATTTTAGGAACTGTCAGCTGTCTAAGGAGAAAAAATCCTACAGTAACAACTAATCTTAATTATAAAAAAACACTGAATTAATCCAGGTATGAAACAAAAATTATTACTAACAATGGCCATTTCGGGTCTGTGCCTTAGTGCCTTTGCACAAAAGGTGAAATTTACCGAATATGATATGGACAATGGCTTGCATGTTATTCTGCATCAGGATAAAACAGCACCTGTTGTAGCGGTATCTGTAATGTACCATGTCGGCTCCAAAGATGAAGAGGAGCAAAGAACAGGTTTCGCACATTTCTTTGAACACCTCTTGTTTGAAGGTAGTGACAATATGAAACGTGGTGATTTCATGAAGATTGTAAGTAGTAATGGGGGTGAAAATAATGCCAACACTTCACAGGACAGGACATTTTATTATGAAGTATTCCCTTCTAACCAGCTGGAACTTGGATTATGGCTTGAAAGTGAGCGCATGCTGCACCCTAAAATTGATGAAGCCGGAGTTAAGACCCAGAATGAGGTAGTTAAGGAAGAAAAAAGATTGCGGATTGATAACTCTCCTTACGGGAAATTTACGGAAAAAATCTTTGCCCGTTTATTTGAAGGACATCCTTACCGCTGGCAGCCCATAGGTTCTATGGCGCATCTGGACGCTGCAAAATTAAGTGAATTTATAGCTTTCTTTAAGAAATACTATGTTCCAAATAATGCAGTATTAAGTATTGCCGGAGATATTGATGTGGATCAGACAAAAGCTTTGGTAAAGAAATACTTTGAAGAAGTTCCAAAGGGGGCTCCGGTTGTCAGACCTGTTTATGAGTTGAAACCGATTACAAAAGAAATTATTGATACGGCTTATGATGCCAATATTCAGATACCCGCAATATTTGCTGCTTACCGTGTTCCTGGTATGAAAAGCCGTGATGCTAAAGTTTTAGGGATGATCAGCAGCCTGCTTTCGGGTGGAGGGAGTTCAAGGTTAAGTATGAAAATGGTCGATGAAAAGAAAACGGCTTTGCAGGTAGCTGCATTTAATTATAGTTTAGAGGATTATGGGGCCTATATTACATTGGCTTTACCAAATAATAATACGCCTTTAAACGATTTGCTGAAAGATATTGATGCTGAAGTAACCCGTTTGCAAACGGACCTGATCAGTGAATCTGAATTGACAAAACTGCAGAATCAATTTGAAAACAGTTATGTGAGTGCAAATAGCAAAATGATAGGGCTGGCCGAAAATCTTGCAGATGGATATACCTTCCATAATAAAGATACCAATGATATTAATGAAGAATTAGAGAAAGTAAGATCTATTACACGTGAGGAAATCAGAGATGTAGCACGTAAATATTTAAATAAAGATCAACGTATTGTTCTTTATTACTTGCCGAAAAAATAGTAAAATTCTAATCAATCTTAAAATTACAAAATGAAGAAAATATTCATATTTGCCATTGCAACCCTGTTTGTTCAGTCTGTTGTAGCGCAAAAACTAGATAGAAGTCAAAGACCAAAACCAGGACCGGCCCCTGTACTTACTTTTGCAGATCCTGTTGTTTACAAACTTTCTAACGGAATTACTGTACTGGTGGTAGAAAATCATAAATTACCGAAAGTTTCTGCTACTTATAGTATTGATGCCGGCCCCATCACAGAAGGTGCTAAAACGGGAGTGTTATCCTTATTGGGTGGTCTGATGAATGAAGGAACCACTACTAAAACCAAAATTCAGTTTGATGAAGCTGTCGATCAGCTGGGAGCTGATGTCAATGTTTCTTCCAGAGGAGGAAGTGCTTCGGCACTGACCCGTTATTTCGATAGTGCTTTTCTTTTAATGGCAGATGCATTACGTCATCCTTCATTTCCGGAATCTTCTTTTGAAAAATTGAAATCTCAGTCTCTGACTGGTCTGAAATCCAGTGAACGCAGTGCCAAAGCTATTTCGGGCCGTGTTGTAAATGCATTGGCTTATGGGGTCAATCACCCCTCAGGTGAGTTTGAAACTGAACAAAGCATTAATTCAATTACTTTAAACGATGTTAAAGCTGCCTATGCTAAATACATTACTCCATCGAGAGGTTATCTGACTTTTGTGGGTGATATCAAACCGGAAGCAGCAAAGGCCCTGGCAATAAAAGCGTTGGGTGACTGGAAAGGTACAGTACTTACTTTTCCTGTACTGACAAAGGTTCAAAACCCTGCAAAAACAGAGGTAGATGTTGTCAATGTTCCTAACGCCGTACAGTCCGAGATTACAGTAACCAATTTGATAGATCTGCCTTTGAATAGTCCTGATTATCATGCCGTTTTACTGGCTAATGAGATTCTGGGCGGTGGTGCAGACGCTAAGTTGTTTAGAAACCTGAGAGAAAAACATGGCTTTACTTATGGTGCATACTCATCTAATGGTTCAGGCCGTTTTCAGGCATTATTCAAAGCTAATGCGGCAGTAAGAAATGAGAAAGTGGATAGTGCTGTTGTCGAGTTTCTCCATGAAATCAATGTGATGCGTACAGAAAAGGTAAGTAATGATGATCTCCAGAACGCCAAAAATCTGTATAACGGCTCTTTTGCACTTGGCCTGGAAAACCCGGCGCGTACTGCTGGTTTTGCAAGTAATATATTGATCAATAACCTGCCAAAGGATTTTTACCGTACCTATCTTCAGAAAATTAATGCTGTTACAGCGGATGATATCCTACGTGTCAGCAAAAAATATTTTGGTTATGATAATGCAAGGGTAGTCATTGTTGGTAATCAGGATCAGTTTGTTCCCGGTTTAAAGAAAAGAGGATTCGTGATCAAAACATACGATAAATATGCTGCGCCTGTAACTACAACAGTTCCTGAAGCAGTTAAAAACTAGCGAAATCTGCTTTTTATAAACAGGTTGATAAATCCCGGCCGTATTTGATTTTTGCAAATACAGCCGGGATTTATGGTGATATAATAAAATTTATCATCTTTGAGTTAGGCATGCCAGCAGGAAAATCAAAACATAAGAGAACAGGAATACCTATTCATAAACTCCAGGAACGGACAGCTCAGGGGATACAATTACGCCATTTTTTGAAATATGAAATGGAGGAGATGAGACATATGGGGGCGCACCGCGATGATTACTATGTTTTTATCCTCCAGGAATACGGAAGTACTGACCTGATGATAGATTTCAAAAAGATTAGTGTTAACGGAAATGCCGCACTTTTTATCCTGCCAGGACAAGTCCATCATATTGTCTCCTGTAAACAGACCAGTGGCTGGTTTATGGCCATAGATTCTGCCCTGGTAGAAAAGCGCTACCGTAAAATCTTTCAGGAACAGGTTCGCCATCAGCAAAGCCTGCAGCTAAATCAGTTAAAAACAGACCAGATTAAAAAATGTATCGAGCTTTTAACCGGAATGTTTGATGAGTCCGGGCAAATGGTTGTACCCGAGCCCGTTATTCACTCTCTGGCCTCTGCATATATGGGAATGTTTGCGAATCTTTACAGCTGTGAATCTATGAAAGTAAACAGCCGGAATTTAAGACCTGAGGTGATTACGAGAGAGTTCAGGAAGCTGGTGGGAGAACAGTTCAAGATCTATAAAAATCCGGGTTATTACGCCAGCTCTCTTTCTTTGTCACTCTCTTATCTGAATGAAGTAGTTAAAGCGGTAACAGGATCGAACCTGAGTTACTGGATTCACCAGGAAATTGTACTGGAGGCCAAAAGATTGTTGTATTATAGTGATTTAAGTGTAAAACAGATCGCCTTTTCATTAGGTTATGACGACCATGCCTATTTTTCCAGACTTTTTACTAAAGTGAGTGGGGTTTCTGCTGTTAAATTCAGAAAAGAGTACCGCAAATAGTCCAATTTAAACCCTGTATTGTCTCTTGAACCAGCTTGATTTTGCTCTTTTTTTGTAGTAAAATAAAGCTCATGAATATTATCAAAAAGAAAGTCCTGTCAGTTTTTGAAAATCAGGTATTAAAACAAGGGTGTGTATTAGAGGTGAGAGCTTGGGATCCGGCAACTTTTTTTGAAGTTGACCTGCATCTTCCGGATGTAAATATGGAAAAGTGGACCAGCGTTCAACATATCAAAGTGAAGGTCTCGGCCTATACTTACCGTGATTATACACCTGCCCTTTGGGATGCGGAAACACACACCTGTACCTTATGTATCAATTCTTCACACCATGGTGCCGGAAGTGCCTGGGTGTCTTCTTTAAAGAGGGGGGATACCATTTCTTATCTGGGTGTTGGCTCTACCTTTCATAAACCCGTTGCAGACAGGAAATTACTGTGTCTGGGAGATACCAGTAGTATAGGTCATTTTCTGGCGCTTAAACAACTGGCACTGGGAATCGGAGATGTTTATGGAGCAATCAGCTTTAGCCTGGAATCACATGCTCGTGAGTTCTCCGACTACTTTGACACTTATCTACAGCCTGTTCAGGAAAAAAAATGGGATTTATCCCTGGTTTCGTGGTTAGATCAACAGGACCTGAGTAATGAAATTGTCTACATTGCCGGTCATATTCCAACGGCCATTCAGCTTCGGAGACATTTAAAACAACGCGACGATTTTAACGGCGATATTAAACTACAAGGTTTCTGGGGCTGATGCTATTCTTTTTCTCAGTTTAATGGGAAAGTAGCAGCATGTCTATGTTTTTATTCTGTTATATGATTCTCTTGAAACAGGGAATTCTAACCCTAAATATTAATCTTTGCTAAATAGTTTTAACATAGGCTATTAGCTGAATTTATTTCGCTAGAATTGATTAGATTTCTTTGGAAGAATGACTATTTATAGCTATTTTTAAAATATAATGACCTCTCAAAATAAGCTTCAGACGCTTAACTGATATTTTTTAAGGAGTTTGAAGCAGTACTATGCAATAATACTGATGAGAGCGCGACTACTTAAAATTCCAATGCCACTTGTAAATTCTTTTAGTATAAGGAGGGATACCCTGCCATATATCAATAATTACTGGCACTATCACAGGGAAATAGAGTTGGTATATATTAAAAATGGCTCAGGCACTCAATTTATAGGTGATCATGTGAAACCCTTTACAACAGGGCAGGCAGTGCTGATAGGTGGACATCTGCCACATTACTGGAAATTTGATGATGTTTATTTTTCATCCGCTCATGAAGCCCCTGTAGATATAATCGTGATCCATTTTAATAACGATTTTTTTGGGGAATCATTTTTAAATCTTCCCGAAAATAAGATTATTCGTAAAGTCCTGCGCGAGTCAGGCAAAGGCATTCAGATTGATAACTCCCATGGTCAGCAGATCGGTGAACTGATGGAGAATATATTTTTGAGTGTAGGTACTAAAAGGCTATTATTACTTCTGGAAATCCTGACTATAATGGGGAGTGAACTTAAAAATGTAACCTTGCTATCTCCTGATTTTAAAAATAATGCCTGGGTAAAAGATAATAGTCCGATCAGTAATATCTATAATTTCATTCTGGCTAATTTCAATCAGAAAATAAACACCCAGCAACTGGCCGACCTGGCTCATATCAGTGTTCCTTCATTTAGCAGATATTTTAAAGCTCATATTGGGATGACGTATAAACAGTTTTTACTGGATGTACGCGTGGGACATGCCTGCAAGCTATTGATTGAGGGAAATATGAACGTGAAACAGATCAGATATGAGTGTGGTTTTCAGAATGTCGTGAGTTTTCACAAGCAGTTTAAAGAAGTGACCGGAAAAAGCCCATTAGAATATCAGAAATTCTATTTTGCGAATATTGCCTGAATAAACATCTGGAAACAGGCTTAGCGGATTATTTTAATAAAGGAGCTGCTCTGGGGGTGTCTGGTTTTTTCTGATTTTAATTGCGCTGATAATCAGGATTCTTCTTCTTTATAAGAACAATAACTTAAATTTATATCAGCATAAATATCTAATCAATCTTCAGTTGAAAGCTTATCTGCATAGTTTTATAAAAGCTAATTACAGAACCATTTTTACAGTGGCTTTGCTGATATTGATATTTCAGATAAGTGTTAAGCAAAACTTCCTGTTATTCCATGCCATTGTCGAGTTATCGTCGATTGTTATTGCATTTGCCGTTTTTACTGTGACCTGGAATACGCGTAAAATGCTGGATAACAATTATCTGTATTTTGTAGGGATAGCCTATATCTTTATTGGTACTTTAGATTTGCTGCATACGATTACCTATCCCGGAATGAATATTATTCCGGGAACTATTTTTTATACGAATCAGTTTTGGATAGCCACGAGGTTTTTGGAAGCTTCTGCTTTTATAATGGGGTTTTGGTTTTTGAAAAGAGGGAAGGCACTGAATGGAGATATTACCATTTTGTCCTTTTGTTTGGTTACTACATTGATTATACTGGCTATATTATCCTGGAAAATATTTCCTGTCTGTTATATTGCTGGTGTTGGACAGACCGCTTTTAAAATCGGTGCAGAATATGTAATCATTGCGATGCTTTTTTTTGCTGGTTTACTGCTATTTAGTTCCAGAAGTAGCTTTACGCCAACTGTTTTTAGGTTTTTGGCTCTTTCTTTACTTTTTGCTGTACTGAGTGAATTCTGTTTTACCTTATATGTCTCTATATTCAGTTTACCCAATGAGCTTGGTCACTATGCTAAACTGATTTCGTTCTTTTTAATCTATAAGGCCAACGTAGAAACGGGCTTTACTAATCCAACAGATTTGATCTTTAAGAATCTGAAGGATAATGAGGTTAAATACAGAACACTGGCAGAAAACCTCCCGGAGCTGATATTCAGATTCGACAGGGCTTTTAAATGTTTGTATGCCAACAAAGCACTAGAAAAATTTCTTCAGCATAAACGGGAACCCTATGCAGGTAAGAAACTGAGCCATATGGGCTTTCCAAAGTCATTTGAAGACCTGCTGATTAAATTGCTGATCGAAGTCAAACAAAGCAGGGTTATCCTTGAAACCAATTTCGATTTAAAGGAAGATAACTATGCCTATTCTTTTTCTATACAACTTATTCCTGAATATGGTATTGATCATCATCACGGGACTTATCTGGTTATCTGTCACGATATTACCGAACTTAAAATCACTGAGAGGAGATTACATGAACTCAATGCGACAAAGGATAAGTTTTTCTCTATTATCGCACACGATCTGAGAAATCCTTTTACTTCATTAATTGCTTTCAGTGAGATGATTTACAAAAATGCCAGCAGGCTGAGTACAGAAAAAATCGAAAATTTTGCGATGAGAATGAACGACTCGGCCAGGCAGGCTTTTACACTCCTGGAGAATCTCTTACATTGGTCAAAGATGCAGACGGGAGTATTAAAGCCGGAACTTGAACAGTTAAACGCAGTAGAGCTATTATATGAAATTAAACATATTTCTTCTGCTATTGCGATGACCAAAGGGGTCGAAATCAATATTGAGGAGGGTTCTTCGGGCAGGATACTGGCAGATAAACAAATGATGGATACTGTGCTGAGAAATATTCTCGCCAATGCTATCAAATTCAGTTATGTGAATGGTAATATCGAATTAAAGGCCCGTGATCATCAGGAGAATGTGGTGTTTTCAGTTAAAGATTCGGGGGTGGGAATTTCAAAAGAAAATATAGAACTGTTATTCAGGACCGACCGGAATTTTTCCACTACCGGTACACAGCATGAAAAAGGTACCGGTCTTGGTTTAAAGCTTTGCCGGGAGTTTGTAGAAATAAGCGGTGGCAGTATCTGGCTGGAAAGCGAGCCTGGATTGGGTACAACTATTTATTTTACGATACCAGCAGTGAAAAATTAATTAAAGCCTCTGATGAGGCTTTAATTAATTTCGGTTAATTGTTTGGTATACTCCAGAATTGCGTTTTTAATATTCTGCACAATTTCCTGTCTTCCACTTGGTGAATTGATATATTCTTCTTCCTGAGGATTACTGATAAAACCAATTTCAGTCAGTACAGCAGGCATTCCTGCTCTTGCCAGCACAGCCAGACTTTGTTCTTTAACGCCCCGGTTAACACGGCCCGCTTTAATGTATTGCTGCTGGATTAATGTAGCCAGTTTAATGCTTTGGCGGCGATAGGCATTTTTCATCAGGGAAAGTACAATGAAACTTTCCGGATCATTGGGGTTATAACCATCGTAATTATCCTTGTAATCCTTCTCTAAGAGGATTACAGCATTCTCTCTGACTGCTACATCCTGTTCTCCCAATCTTCCGGAACCTGAAACAAAAGTTTCAACTCCTGTTGTTTCAGTTCTGCCCCGCATGCTGCCCGGCATTGAGTTACAGTGGATAGAAATAAACAGATCGGCATGGGCTTTATTGGCCATTTCTATACGCTCATAAAGGGGAATAAATACATCTTCTGTACGGGTGTAAATTACCTTCGTATGCGGAATTTCCTGTTCAATCGTCTGTCCGAGTAATAAGGCAACTGCCAGCGCAACATCTTTTTCTTTGGAAAACAAGCCTCTGGTAGATCCGTCTTTACCACCGTGTCCGGCGTCAATAACGATAACCATGGGTTTGGCTGCCGAAGCTGGCATCAGCTGTTGAGTAGGCTGAATGGGCTGCGGGGTTGGATTTACTACCGGCACTGTCTGCGCAAAAGAAAGGTAAGAACTA
>Ga0194135_10000848_pt1 | contig 17928 bp, 26 predicted proteins | sample LitLau_LLRF_2013_FD_134024 | JGI IMG/M metagenome (GOLD analysis project Ga0194135, IMG submission 134024) | Freshwater sediment microbial communities in response to fracking from North America - Little Laurel Run_MetaG_LLRF_2013 (version 2) | ecosystem: Environmental > Aquatic > Freshwater >...
CTTTATCTGCGGCGTGGCCTTAATCTTCTCCGGAATCGATCTCATCGGCTGGGCAGACTACAACGAGACCTGTGGCAATGACTGTCCAAGTCTTTACGTCTTGGGAGTAGCTAAAGTACAACGAATCTTTCACTTAACCTAACCTTATTATTTCTCTAACCTTAAACTAAACATTCATGCGTCTCGCTTTCTCCTTAGATCTTGACATTCATTAATGGAACTCTGTACGCTATCCACGGCTTCCTCGAAGCCAAAGGCCAAGATGACGAAGACTTTTACATTGAAAGCTTTCCTCTTATGTCCAACCCTACCACACCACCCCCATCAAGGTCACACCTCCAGACACGGCAACCACCCTTTCACTTCCAAATCACACCCCCACCCCCTTAACCACTTATGCTTAATCAGTCCATGAGTATACATGAAGTAGCCTAGTCAAGATGTGTCGATGTGTGTGCATAAGGGCAGGGTGTGTGGAGAAAGCGTTGGTGGTGGGGATCTCCACATCAGCTGCAGACAGACATCTATCGCCCCTCTCCGGCTCACGACACTCCACCACCACCACTCAATCTTGCACTCAATCTTGCACCAATAAATATTATTACGTATTTTAGGCCTAAAAGAATAATAAAGAAGTCTTTCTCAGTCTATTTTGGTTTTTAATCGTCCCCAATCTCCTTCGCACTTCAGCTCATAATATTAAGTTCATCACTTGCACGTAAATTAATTGGGAGAGTCATTGGGATTTATTCGTTTATTGTGAGTTGTGAGATTCGGTGTTTGTGATCTTCGGCCAATCTCTTAAGATAATCATTGCTGTCATTATTGTCACAGATTGCATAATATTGATCCTGTTACAAGGAGGAAAAACGTAAGTTGATTTGAAGCTTTCAAAAGTAAAAGTGTTAAAGTAAAGTGTCAAAATAATGATAGATGCTTTTTTAAACTAATTTTTAAAGGGAACAACCAATTGACAGAGAATTAGTTTTGGAGAAGCACATGATGACGGTGGAAGGATGAATAGCAATGATAAGCTTAGAGGAATGATAAGATAAGAAAGAATAAGTTCAGGTGGTGTTTGTGTGGTGGATTTTGATCGCGCATGAAGGCCGAAGAAGGAGACGAGGTTGATAGTTCCTATTAAAAGGGGACCACAAAACGATAAGAAGCACTTTAGTTGACCTTATCGTAAAAATATGAACCAGGATCTTCTTCTTCTTCTGTTTCTGGGGGACGATTGACGACAACGTGACAGGCTTCCCCGCAAAATAAAAGATGGATGGAGGTACCTCATCAGATTTGATTAATTGATCTACATTTGGAGATTACATAACTTGATTATTTATTGTTCTTTCAAAGGTACGGTGAGTCGGTCAGGGGTAGTGGACCCTGAGACCTTTTTTCAACAATATGAAGCAATGAAAGAAGACTACGATGCTTTGAGAAAGCGATATGCTGATCTTATCGCGTCGCATTCAGGAACTGTACACAAATTGGAATTGTCTCAGGTAACTACTTATCGCGCGTGTTACTCCTATCTATGTGCTAAATTGGAAATTACAAAGTCCAAATAATTTGCAGGAGGAAGTGAATAGAGTCAAGAAATTGTACGAAGAAGCACTTCAAGAAACTAGTAATGCCATTCGAGAACGGAATGCCCTGAAACAACAATGTACTTCTGCGATTCGACAATGGGATTCAGCATTAAGGGAAAGAAATGAGTACAAAGAAGCACTTGGAAAAGTGAGACAACGACTCAGATGACAATTATTTCTATAAATTCTGTTTTAGTTTTGTTCCATTCGAAATTCTGTTAATGACATACAATCTCCAGGTGCAGCAACAACATGAAGAAGCAATGAAGGAAATCAATCAAGCAATGGCAGCTAGAATTAAAGCTAACAAAGACATTAAACGCCTGACTGAAGAACGGGATGCAGCTTTACAAGAATACTCTCTCATTATGAGTGAAAGAGATTCAGTTCATCGAGAATTAGAAAAACTCACGGATGATTTGGGCAGCTCTAAAAAACAAATCAAAAATCTTGAAACTCAAAATAAAGAATTGCAAGATAAAGTTGCAGGTAAGGATTGAACTTTAAATTAAATCTGGGGTATATAATTTTCTTACAAACTTTTGTATGTATAACTTTTTCACTGCTTACCGTTTCAAATTTGAAGCGTGTCGTGGTGGTAAGTTTCGTGGCTACCGGGAATTTCTTGACTATGCAATCAAAACATTTTACTAAATCTGTTCTATTTTGTAATCATGTTGCAGAGGCATTACAAGAAGCAGAGGTAGCTAAACGAAGAAGGGACTGGGCTTTTAGTGAACGAGATAAGATAGTTCGGGAAAGAGAAAGTTTGAGAACTTTGTGTGATCGACTTCGTAAAGAAAGAGACAGAGCAGTTTCTGATTTAGCTGAAGCATTAAGTGAATCGGAAGATATTAAGAAGCAGAAGAATTTGGCGTCAAAGCAGCTTAAGGAATTACGTGACAAAATGGAATTTGAGAAAGAAAGCAATCGGTCAATGAGATATCAGTATATGTCTAATTCATCCAGCTTTTCTGAGTCAAGAGATTCTGCTATTGATTCGGATATGCCGTCAGGTCATTACAGTATCAAGGTATGCTCTTATCCAACCTCAAAAGAGAGTTCTATGTTTGCTGCGCCGAGTTTGATTTCATTCTATTTCGTAATTTTAGCTTCCTAACGTTCTTGGAGCTGATCATGGACTGGTACTTGAGCCAGGTGTATACATCTCCAGAATTCTACCTGGATCTCCAGCATCAAAAGAAAGTAATTTGAATGTGGGAGACAGAGTTCTTTTTGTAAGTGACACGTTATTTGAACCAGAATAAATATTTAAGGTGCTGTTAAAATAATATTAATGTTTCCACTCATATAGATAAACGACTCCCCAATCGACAACGTACAAGATGCAATCCTCGCTTTATCTGAGGATATAGACCCAATTATCATAACATTAAGTCGAAGTGCTGGACACCTCTCAAGTCCGATAACAAGTGCGAATACAAATGCCAACTCTATGAGTAGTACAAAAAACCAAATGCGGTCCACCAAGGCATCTGCTCACGCATCAAGTTCTTCATTGCGATCCGACAAGTCAGATCCAAACTCCATTCTCTCTGATGGAAGACGACATGTCGCTAGTGGAGGTGGCAAATCTAGTTCTGGAGGCGGTGGATTCAGAGACATATTCAAAGTCAGACTTCCTCGAAAGAAACATTCATCTCCTGAAGAAGCGATTCTTGCAACTCTTGATTCTGCAATTGCCTCTGGAGGTGGAAGCTCAGGAACCAGTCGGAAAGCTCGGAAGAAAAGAGTTTCTTCCAGAAATTCTGGAAACGAAAATATCAATAAAAATGGAACCTGGCCTAGGGTCGTTATGAATCGAAACTCTTACACTCTCCCACAAGACTCTACTTTAGGTAATAAACCTGAATGAAAAAAACAATTCACTACTGTACGTGAATACGTGAATTGTTACACATATCTCTCGTTTAAATTGCAGCTACAACCAACACAAGTTCCCGAGGGATTCCTGAAACCTCCAGCAATCATCACAACCGAGATTCTTCATATTATGGACAGTACATGCCAGTGACAGCTAGCAATACAGTTTGTGTTAGAAGACCTGGAGGAAGTGGAGCTAAAGAGAGGATCCCATTGTCTAATATGTTATGGGACTTACAAAATTCACAGCCATCAAAGAGCGTTGGGGCGATTTCAGGAATGAGTGGAACTCTATTAGGAAATGGAAGTGGAGGAAGTAACACCTTAAACAACCATTTCGCACTCAACACTAAAAGTTTGACACTTGCTTCTTCCGGAAGATCAGCTGGACTGGGACCTGAAGCTCATGGGAATCATGGATTACCCAATCCTAGCCAAGTTCCTTCTCATTATAGATACTCCTTTGGTGTTTTCGATCCTACTCCAAGTTCAAAATTAGGGAAAGGGTGCGTAACATTAATAATCATAATTTTATCCGTTTTAAATACATTAAAATGTGAATTTTTAAATCAAAAATTATCAGAGCTCCTGAGAGAAACAGCGTCGTTCCGACCTTAACAATGTCAGATGGATCAAGCATTGATTTTTCTGTTACATCGGGTAACCGAGAAATCTTGGAATGGTATGTCCAGAAGCGAGTAAAAAATCAAAATAACAGTAGCGAAAGTGACCATCTTGACAAAGTGGTCACTCCGCCATCAATCGCCATGTCAAACGTACCTGGAAAAGGAAATGCTAGCTCAAGTTGTACGTACACAATCTTTAAAATACGCCACACAATCTTTAACCTTGATTTTGATATACCTTTTCATGGTTTTGATGCTTATCATGCAGTGCTTAGTCATTCTTCGGGGCCATCTGGATTAAGTGTTTCGAGTGCCCACACTCTCGATCGATTTCAAAACCGCTACTCCTCCCCATATGCTGGCCACTACCATGATATTCTCGGTATAACTTCATCCAACAGTGGAACTATCCCACTTTCTGTCAACAAGCACAGCAACACTAACAGTTATGCTTTCGAGCCATCTCCATCCCATCACAGCCACTCGCATTATGGCACAAACGAGTCTTCTGTATCAATGTCAGTGGCTTCTTCCAGTGGACCGCACAACAATAGAATCAACTTTAGGAACAATTCTGACGACATACTCCTTCATCCAAGTTATCCTCCTTCAACTACTGGGACATTTCCGAGAAAAAAGGAGCCTCAGAGGATTCGAATTCCTTCAAATCAAAGTGTGACTAGCAAAAGCTCAACAGAGAAGTTTGACTTGAGAAATAGTCCAATGCCTACATATCACATTGAAGTAAGGCTTTCTCATTACTCTCATAATAATATCTTGATAAGGAGTTTGTATCATGTGGTTCTTGTGTATTGTGCTGCTAATTATTAAGGCTGGTCCTAGAAGGAGAATTTCGGTAAAAATTCGAGTTTTCTGATTGTGGATGAAGTTCTATTAATTTGGTTATGAAATAAAACACATTTTTTGTATAATTTTGTATCAGGTCTTAGACCCAGGAGCTGGATCTTCTGCCGGAGTCTCAGATTATGGAACTTGGCCTCGAAAACCGGCTCCAGGGGAGCTACGGAAAGTTCGCATTGACAAATACGATAAATCCACTGAACCTCTTGGAATTCAGATTTCTTGTAAAGCAAATGGAGGTGGAGTTTTTGTATCCACTGTAAATGAAAATTCTTTGGCATCTCAAGTGGGATTGCAGGTGAATATTTCTATGATTAAGATAACAACTGTCTGATCCTGCGTTGATAAAAGTGTTAACAATTTATGTTGACTTAAAAATTAAAAAACCTTCGTTGCTCTCAGGTTGGGGACCAGCTTCTCGAAGTATGTGGCATTAACATGCGTTCAGCAACATTTGACTTGGCAGCTAGCGTTCTTCGCCAGTGTGGGGATTCTATTACAATGCTAGTTCAGTATTCTCCAGATAAATATCGCGAAAAAACCCGTAAGTGCTCCTTAAATAAGTGTCACCTTTAATTTCAGACATTTAAATTAACATTTGATTTCTATTTTATAGGTGACCGAGGACGAGGCTCTAGCTCGGACGAATCTCACTCTGACGCAGAATCATCATCTTCCCCTGAAAACGACGATGACCACAATTCATCGACTTCCGACAATGAATCCCGCTCAGAAGGTGGTTCACGTTCGGGATCTCCAACTCCATGTAACTCTCCCCAGTCGACACTTGTTCGGAACTCCAAGAAAAACTCCAGCATACAAAACAAGCACTCTACCATAGTGTCAAGTGCAGGAGGTGGATTGTCCTCCAGTTCCTCCAAGAGTAAAAGTCAGCATATTTCAAGTGCCAATAATAGTCTTACGAAGAGTAAGCAACAGCAGAGTAGTCATCAATCATCTTCAAGTCAGAGTCAAGGTGTTAGTAGTCAATCTCAGCAGCAGCAACAGAACTCGGGAGCGTTTTCTTTAGTAAGCTCATCTCTTGATAGAGGAGACAGAGATCCTCCTTCGGAACAATCGACATTAAGATCAACTAGAAGTTGCAGCAGTGGTGGAGCTAGTGGAGGAGGAGCTGATGCCGAAAAAATGCTATTACAAGAAAAGACAAGATTCTTAACTCTTCAATTGATGAAGAATTCATCAAACTTGGGAATTTGTTTGGTTGGGGGAAATCTTGTGGGGATTTTTGTTCACAGTGTTCAACCTGAATCTGTTGCTGATCGGGCTGGACTTAGGTAATATCATTGTAAATTATTTTGCATTACAATATTTACAATCACTTGCACCACCGTCCTTATTCATGTTTAAATTATGTTAATTAGAACTGGGGATCAAATTCTGGAATACAATGGAACCGACCTAAGAAGTGCAACTGCAGAAGAAGCGGCTTTTGAATTAGCTAAGCCTCTGGACAAAGTTGGTGTATTAGTGCAGTATAACTTACAGCGTAAGTGTTGGACAAATCAAGGATACGATATTTTTGTGGTATTATTACGAGGAATTTCATGATTCAAATTTCTCAATTCAGGTTACAACGAAATAAAAGATCAGCCCGGAGATGGTTTTTACATTCGAGCTATGTTCGACTACCCTGCTCTCTCCAGTGACCATCACCATCAGGGAAGTAATTTGGATCCTCAGCAGCTTACATTTTTAAAAGACGAGATTTTGTACGTGGACAACACAATGTTCAATGGCAAACCTGGTCGATGGAGAGCGTGGAAAGTTGATGCTGAAGGTCACAGAAGAGTTTGGGGAATTATACCTTCAAAATACAAGTAAATTTCTTTTAAATTTTAATTGGAGTATTTTGCGATGTTTCTTAACAAATATTTATAACATAAATATGAACAAATAATTTTAGAGTCGAGGAGGACATGCTGTTTAAAAGAAGTTTAGGTGAGCTTGATGGTGACCGAAGAAGCTCTACAGTGACAAGACGAAGTTTCTTTCGACGAAAGTCACACCATCGAAGTTCATCAAGAGAGCTCGCGTCGTTTTCAGATTTTTCAATTAACTCATATGGAGATTTAGCTGGACAATCTGGAATGCAAATGAAAGAAGATGCGATTCTTCCCTTAACTTCTTATCAGCGAGTCGAACGTCTCGACTGTAAGCACATTCATTCTTTGCTTTTACATCTAAACCAAATATTTACATTTAGATTCAGTAGCATAATTGGTAAATTAGTATTAGATGAACGCGAAGAATTCGTAGTATTTTTAGAGTATTTCAAACCAGTAGTACTCAATCAATTCTTGATTGACGCACTCAAAAAGCAATTGTAGTGGCTTACAAAATAATGTATTGGGTGCTCATGATTTGTGATGCTCTTTTGTGTTATTGATGCAAGGTCTTGCTAACTTTTTCACAGGAAGATTAGGTCAGAGAGAAGTCTCTTTATAATTAAATTGTGAACATGAAATATTTGTTGTATTTCATTGATCTATTACTACAAAAACTGGTACTTCAATTTTTGCAGATATGAGCTTCCTTCGACCTGTAATCCTTGTGGGCGCTCTGAATGACCTGATAGCTGAAAGATTAGTGCAAGATTTCCCGTACCAATTTGGCCGTGTCTTGGTAGATGCAATGCCTTGCGCTGGCTATTCTATTCCTATGATGGAAAAAGGATGTGCTGAAAATGTTTTTGTTGATTACAAGAGGAAAGGTTCACATTATGAATGTATTACGATGTCTGCAGTGAAACAAGTTAGCTCGAAGGTAGCCACCATTTCGTTTTTTCATTTATTATTTAACTTAATTTGCAACTTCTAAATTAAATTTCCTGTTTTTCCAGAAATTGTATTGTATTATGGACGTTAGTACTGCAGGAGTAGAGCGTCTTCAAAGTACTCAAATGTACCCGATAGTTCTTCTAGTGAAATTCAAGAGTCCTAAACAAATAAGGGAGATTAAAGATCTACGAGGCGATAAAATTACAGCCAAGGCAGCTAAAGAATTGTATGAGCACTCTCTAAAAGTAGAAAATGAATATAAACATTTAATTACTGGTAAGTTTAAAACTTTTTTCTCAACTTATTTATTATGTATTAGATTAGAAATATGTTTTGTACTAATCTTTCATACTTCGTTCGTAGCTTGCGTTCCTGGAGGCACAAATATTTCCTACCTCGCAACTCAAGTAAAGACAGCTGTAGAAAAGGAGCAATCTAAAACTTTGTGGGTACCAGTTTAGCTGAAGATTTGCGGAGATTGAGTATGACATACGGAAAAGATACTATACACAGCTTTTGTGTAATCAGCAATTAGCAGGCTTAGTATAAGAATGAACGATGACTAATAGCATTATATAATTTAGTATATATAAGCTTGCAAACCAAGACGTTAGATTTTTGTGATTGAATTGTTCTCAGACTTGCTTAGACTATAAATATATTATTATGTATTGTGAATCCTCTATGCAACTACATATTACGGAACTCAAGCCAAAGTAATAACCAACCGATGCTGTGGTCTATTATATTTACAATTAGTATCGACTGTGAACAGTCTTTTTACTTTCACTCTCTCTAAATACGTAGTGTATTTCTAATAGAAATATGTAGTTTATGTGTAAGCTTTTTAAAACTTATTTGAAACTACCTACCTATGTAGCAAATCAATGACAAAAAAGAAGACGACTATTAACGAGTATTCAGGTCTTTCCCTAAGTAAAGTATTTCGTGTTCTCTCCTCACGCTCAAGACTAGGCTAACTAATTAATGTATAAGAGTATTGTGCAACTAAAACTAACCAACTGACAAATGAAGAATGATGTAAGGCTGTGTAAAAATGTACTTCCTGGAGACTGCAAAAAAGTATTCAAAATTGTGACGTAGTAGGCATATCTTAACAAACCTAAGTTTTAACCATTACACAATATACGTAAAAACTCATCATCACACAATTATTATGACATTATGAGTAATTGTACAAGTCGTTTTCTTTTCGAATTGTGATTGAATTAATTGTATGGTTTTGTGAGTAATTGAATTTTAAATATAGAGACACACACTCTGTAAATGTAGACAACGTACAACCATAGGCAATAATAATGAACTATCAGTGTCGTCAATCAACTACGTAAAATACACTGAAGCTTTTAAGAGATAATCAAGTATTTCTTAATTATTAGGTAATGTATCTTATCTATTAGAAATTTTAATTGTAGAATTGTTGAGAGAATTCTATGCAATCGTCGAAATGATTTATTTATTAGAGATTTTTATCATAGTTTATAGTTTATCATGCAATTAATTTGCTTGTTGAGTATGAATTGTGTCAATTTAATTTAAACAACAATTTAAACAATGAGTTAATTTTATGGGAAGACGGGATTACAAAATAAAATCGAGATTAATTTTTACCACAGAAAAACAACTAGAAAATTTATTACTTTCATACGAGAGACTCTACAATAGATAAGGATCGCCCTGATTTCATGAAGACATTTTAGGAGATTTGAAATCGAAGCAACTTTAGAAGCAGCCTGGATAAGGGTCTGCTCTGTTCTTCCTCATGACTAGTTGAATCTTCCTCGCCATATCTTCATTGTAGATAGCTTTGCACTTCTCATAGTTAACCCGTCGACGTTGCTGACAAGGTTTTTCGAAATAACGAGTCCGCCGGTACTGGTCGAAAAGACCTTCACGGCCCATAATCCGGTTTAGAAGCCGCATCGCCTCTTCTATGTTATCGTTCCGGACCAAAACCGTCCGTGATATGAAACGCGCGTGGTGAAACATCTTTAACTCCCGGTTTCCTCGCCTGGAAATAAACAAGTTAACCAGTTTTACATTATTAGTTAATAAATAATCATTGAACTTCAATAATAAAACTCAAATTTTGGAAATTAACTAAAAATAATAATGATAATAGTAGATACACGAGTACACTACACTCACAATTGTCAGGTCAGAGCCACAAAAATCAAAAAGAGTCAGACGTCATCCAGATTGAGGACTCCTTCGTCCTTAAGAGTGCTGCCGAAATTAATTCGACCTCTATTCTGATTTCGACACAACCGCAGTGAAATTATTTACAATTCACGCATGAGATCGAAGTTGGTACAAGAGAAGAGAGGTCTATGCAGTTTCAGTTTGCCCCAAAAATTCACAATGCTTTCGCAATGCTAAACTTCACACAGCGTACGCTGAACGCAATTTACTTCTCAGGTAACAAATTATTCTTATCACAAAATCTTAAGATTAATCACATGCAAAGTAAATTCTTTTCCACACAAACTGAACTTATTCTGAATAGACTCCAGGAAGTAGGTATTAAATTATTGTAGCACAAGATACAAAGATGAAGAACACACGAATCTGAAATTGGTAATCTCTAAAAATAGTCAGTCATGATTATGAATCAGTCTGTAGACTTGGAAGGGAATGGAAACGACGGACTTGGTTTTTTATCATTGAAGAACTTGGAAATAGTTCTCACAGCTTGGCCAAACTGATCACAGACTTGGAACCGTTTAAGAATCCAATTAGGAAGTAGGGATATTTGTGACGGGCGATTATAACGATGATCAATCAGTATTATAGCAGCGTAGTCGTTTGAGTGGCGAATAGCACGACCTATAGACTGATTCACGGCTTTAGAACACATATTGTTGAGTAGTTGTTGACTTTTCTCTGCGCCCTAACAATAGAAATTCGATAATGAAATGGATTTTAAATTAACTCGATGTTACTTATGAAAATATGTAAACTTACAAAACGGCTAGACACGTAACGAATCTTCTCGCTAATCTCAGCACTCATAATATTCGGGTATGGTAAACCAACGACCATAACACACCGACCAAGATTGTCACTGAAGTTGATTCCTTCGCTTAACTTTCCCCCAACTACTGCGAAGAGTAAAGCACCTCCTGTACTGTTCTTTACTTGCCTTGTGTATTCATGCAGAACTTTCTCACAGTTAGAATCCTTCGGCTCACGGAATATCTGGTAGAATAAAACCTTTCATTGCAAGCATTCTCAAACAAATATTACTTTTGTTAATCTTACTTTCTTCTTCGCTTCAATTTTTTCCACACTTCCAGTTTGCTGTAGGTGAGCAAAAAATTGGGATTCGTAATCATATGAAGGAAGAAAACATACCAGCCCACCAGGAACTATTTTAGACACGTTAATTATTGTCCGCGATAGCTCGTCCATCTGAACAGCGTAAAAAAGAAATATTAAGTTAGCATTCTTTAATCTTTAGACCATTAAAAAACTATAAAATTCATACTGACCAAACCGGTAGACTTCCTGTTCTTAAAAGTAAAATCGAAATCAACGGAAGTAGGGCCTTTGCCAAGAGCCAAGCACACCAAGTTTTGATTGGGAATTACATGGTTGCATGAGAAATGCAATATTCTTTCTTTGTTGCATTGAAACAGCATGTCCTCTATCTCTTCATACGGCTTCATTGTCCCACCTGCAAGTATCACAGTTCTGTGGGGGATAAGCAATTAATCAACATTTTAGATATAAAAAATAAGCCCGAATCCGACTTGTTTCATAAGCATAATTGTAATTAGTAAATACCTTGCAGCTCTTATGATTTCTTGAAAATGATCTGCAGTGTTTAGAAGTAAGAACTTGAGAGTTTTGCGTTCCACAATAATTCTTCCCTCGCCTTCGAGTGTTAGTAGGGATTTGGAAAATTCAATGAAGTTCATAACAGACTGCCCAACTTTTGATTTAGAAGGTCCAGTTGGAGGAGAGTCAGTTGGCTTAGAAGAATCAGACTCTTTCATTGACATTGACTTGGACGCTGTTTTAGCTAACTCTTCTGCAGTTTTTAAGTCGATTTTTTGCTTCTGTAGCATATATCCTTTCAGCTATTTCAAAATAAACAAATATGCGAAATTTGATTAGTTATTTACTCTGAATAGTAAATATTTAGAATTCTCGTGTAAAATAATTGAAAGTCTTACCTTAAAGCCCAATTTTGACTGCTTTATGAACTTCAACAAATCAAAAAGATCCAAATTGTCGATTCCTACTGAAACTTTAAATTGTTGAACAGACAAGATTTGAGAATCTGGAGCGTTTTCATTTCCTGCGACAAGAACAAGTTTAATTATTGTCAATCTAATCCAGTTATTAAACTTCAAAAACGTTTACCTATCGTACTTCCTAGCTTGCTCGGACCCGCAGTATTTAAGAAATTAACTAATGACTTCACGACAAATCGAACTTGTTTCAACTTCAATAAATTTTTCGCACTAAATCTGCTTTTGTAACGAGATATATAAAGTTCTAATCCACCGAAGCATTCTTCCAGTTGCGTTAACGAGACGAAATTCGAATACATATTTGATATGGACTCAATTAAATTATGTGCTTCATCGAGAAGAACTGCAGAATTGTTCACTTTCAGTCCTATTGTCTCTCTCGTTCCTGAATGAAGAATTGTATTATAAGGTAACATGACCATCTGTGCCTCTTTAGAAGCCTTACGAGACGCGTAATACGGACATGCATTTAGTTCCTTCCCAGCAGTCACTAAATCTTCTATATCCATTGGCTCTGACAAGATCTTTAGAGACCAAAATAAATAATTGTTAACAGAATATTTACACAAGCACAAAACACAATGAGTACTTTAGCGCTTACTGTGTTTTTCAAATCTTCTACTGCACTTCGATTATAAAACTCACAACCACAGGTCTTAATCTTTTTGGCATCCGATGTGCTCTTGCCTTTATGACTCAGTTTTTGTAACTCTAAGCACCTACAAAATCACATTTAATTTAGAGAGATACAAATCAGATAGTTTTTGAATAGCTTAGAAATTACCTTTCATTAATTAATGACATATTCTTCAACTTGGACACTTCTGGGTTGATACACATAGTTTGTCGAGAACCAAGGGACGCGACAGTTACTTTTGTAGCAAAATTTGTTCTTTTCAACTCGTTCGTGAATTGACTTAATTGAGAGTGCGTCCTTGAAGCAAAGAATATCTAAACAAATCAAATTCCACTCGTTTAGTCCATAGTTATATAAACCTACTAATATTTCGAATTGTCAAGAAATTCACCCTGAACGGATAAAACTCCGGTTCCTCATCAACATCTTCGCTTTCATCTTCAGAATCCGAATTCATTTCTGGAGCAAAGTCATCACTCAAAATTAAATCGTCCAAGTCTTCACCTCCACTGCTTTCTCCAGAAACCTTCTTTACTTCATTCCGTTTATTTCCTGACGATTTATTGTCTTTTGAATTCCATTGAGGTCTTTTGATCATTCCAATTTCCACCTTCTTTCCTAAATACTTTTTCCTTTTCTCTCTCAGCTCTTCCAGAAACTTAAGCTCTCTCACAGCTTTTGCTATCACCTCCTTCTTTTTTCTTAGCAGCGATTGACTAACTATCCAGTCTTCAGCTTTGCTTGCCTCTATTTCTACAATCACAGATTGATCAAAACAATTATTAGCCTAGTGCAAATTACCCAAACACTTCACATAAAACTTTCTATAGTTGAATACCTGCAGAGGCTAAGTCAAAACTACTTATCAGTCTTTTTAAATGTTGCAACCTTTCTTCCTCCCGTGATTCCAGCCACGTTAGAGATCCACACAGGAGACTTAACGACTTTCCCTACAAGAACAACACTTTCGTTATACTTTCCCATGTACTTACTTATCATTACTCAATATCTCCTGAGTTAAAACACTTACAGTTCCCGTTGGACTTTCGAAAATCCCCAGTTTCTTTCCTTCGAGTGCCGTGAAGAGAGCCTTCATGAAGTCCCTCTGAATATCATAGGGCGTGAAGGGGAAGCCAAAGTCCCCTTCTGGGGGGTCAATCCTACTCTCTTCCGTCAACCTGGCCTCCCAAGAGGGACAATCATAATTGTCCCCGTGACCTCCGCCCTCCGCCATTCCTCCGAGTCCTCCGCGAAGAACAATAACAAGAAAGTTCTTCAGCCTCGTTCTTGTTCCTTTGTCCTCTCGCAAATTCGCGAAAGACATGGAACTCAATTCAAATTGAATTGTTCCCGCGCTACCTCGTCTCTATTTTCCCCAAATTGTATTCTTACGTTTTATTTACCTCGACGTGCGACGGACGACGGAAAGCAGGCAATTGTTCTGTCGAAAATTTCGAAATGCTCAACTGAAACAACTTCTAAATTTCGAAAATGGATATCCTCAAGGCGGAGATTGAACGGAAGAGGAAAGCTGCAGCGGAAATCTCCGGGGGCAAGAAGTATTTCAAACGTGCGGAATTGATTGCCAAACATGAAGAGGAGTATTTGAAGAGACATGGACTTCAAAAGGTCGCAGTGGACGAAACGAAGGTATACACGTAGTAATACTAGTAATTGCCAACAGTATTGAAGATGCATTTCAAAAAGAGATTGATTGTGATTGGTAACAATGTATATTGTTTTGCGTTTTAAGCATGTGGCCACGGTAGTGAAAGAAAACAGCGACGCTTCTGGAAACAACGTGGAAGATTTACCAAAGCTGTCAAGGCGAGAAGTCATTCGAAGGCTGAGGGAAAGAGGTGAACCTATTTTATTATACGGGGAAACGGAAGAAGAGGCATCGAAGCGGTTGCGAAAGCTGGAGATCTTAGAACCTGAAGTTAACAGAGGATTCAGAAATGATTTCCAAGCAGCGTTGGAACAAGTAGATCAAGCGTATTTGGAAGAAATCATTAGAACGTCAAAATCAGATGCAGGACAGCCAGCAGACCAGAAAAAGAAATTGGGAGACGTTCATGTAATGGAGGATAATTATACTTTTGATGAAATCGTTAAAGAAGCTAAGGAAGCATTTAAGGAGTCGAAGAATTTAGAAAAACACGCAAAAATGATTTTACAATGGTTGAAGTTCTTACTTAAAGTCTGGGGAAAGTATTTAAACTCGAGGAGTGAGGAGGAAAAACTTAGTACGAGGGGAAAGTTGTCTTCAGCCACTTACACGCAGACTGTGGTAATTTACATTCCAGTTCAAAAGATACATGTACAAATCATGAATATTTTTCAATAACTTTGTATTTAAATCTTTAGGAGTACATGAAACCTCTTCTCCGGAAGCTGAAAAGCAGCACCCTTACGGACGATATTCTCGAGTGTCTGAAGGAAATCGTTCAGTACATGCTCGACAGGGAGTACATCAAAGCTAACGATGCGTAAGTTTCATCGACTCCTGTTCTGTAATTTAATTATTTTATTTAAATTCGATTGTATTAAAAGGTGAAGTTTTAATGGGCAGGTATTTGGAAATGGCCATCGGCAATGCTCCATGGCCTATCGGAGTAACGATGGTTGGTATTCACGCCCGTACCGGACGAGAAAAGATTTTCTCTCGAAATGTAGCTCACGTAATGAATGACGAAACGCAGAGAAAGTACATTCAAGGACTTAAACGGTAATTTATCAGATTAAAATACTAGAGATGTCTTAAGCTGTAATGTTAAACTGTAGTAACTCTATTATAATGATGTTTTCCTACAGGTTAATGACAAAGTGTCAGCAGTTATTCCCAACAAATCCTTCAAAGTGTGTCGAGTATATGCCCGAAGCGTGTTTAGTTTCTCAAGACGAACAAGAACAAGAATAGTGCGTGTGTGTATTCCTGACTTTTACGATACTTTCAATTTTATATTGTACGTAAATACTAAATTGTTATTTGATCATTCGGTAAAAATAAACTATTTTAATTCATGGAATTTCATTAAACTTCATTAAAGCAGAGTGAATCTTGTACATTTTTGTTGCCCCTATCTTTTGGACTATAGAGTAACCTGGCGAGGGAAAGGAGGTTGGAGAAAGCATTCCCGCACGCACGTGTCAAAATATTACGTGATATCAACCAGTATATTTATAAAAAGCACTTCAGACTCATTATTATTCCCAGACTAGTACGAACCACCCGACTAATAATTCACTCGGCGTACCAGTACCTGCACCAAACCCATCTTCGACAAGTGTGCAATCATTAATCAATATAATCAATTATATTTGATCATTTAAAATGAACTTGTTCGAAGAGAAATCACTAGTGAAAGTGTGTGCTCCGATGGTGCGTTATTCCCGGTACTCAAAATAACTCTATTTTGAACAATAATTATAACGATATTGACACGCGATAAACTACAAGAGGTGTATTCAATTTTGTATTATTGTATATTTTTAGACTTCCATTCAGATTACTTGTACGGGATTACGACACCGACTTGGCCTTTACTCCGATGCTCATGTCTGAGAGTTTTGTGAAGTCAGAACAATATCGACGAATTGAATACTCCACAGCCAAAGGTTCCTAATATTACTAAATTATTGAATACTGCAATTAATTACAATTTCCTGGTCAGCAATTGATTGCTCTCTTTCCATTTATGTAGAAGATACACCGTTGATCGTTCAATTTGCTGCAAAAAATGCTGTAGAGTTTGCTGAAGCAACGGAAGTTGCGTACAAGTGAGTTATTAATTGTAATTACTTTCAGTATACTAAAATACTGTACATTTTGTAATACTCAACCGATGGTAATTGCTTATAGTGCTAAAAATGCTTTTGCTGAAATCAGATTCATTGGTTGGTTTAGAAATTGTGTCGGAGTAGATTTAAATTGCGGATGTCCACAATCTTGGGCGACAAAGGAAGGTATTGGAGCTTGCATGCTTCACAAACCGGAACTTGTTGCAGATATTTTAAAACAAACCAGAAACAGAATCTCTGATCCGAATTTCAGTGTCTCCGTTAAAATCAGAATATTCTTGGACCTACAGTAAGCAAACATGTTTTTTAATCTTTTCATTATTCACCTCTGTTAGAAATTATTGTCCTAATATTCCTGTCTATTTGTTCTTGCCATAGGAGAACTGTCGACATGGTGCGTCAATTAGAAGCAGCAGGCATTTCCTTTCTGACCGTCCACGGAAGAACTAAAAGTGAACGAAACGAACCTCCGCACTTCGACTATATCAAAGCTATAGTTGACTCTGTGGATATTCCTGTGATAGCAAATGGAGGTGTCGACTCCCTTGCCAAGGCCTATGAAGTACAAGAGCTCACTGGAGCTAAAGGTGAGGCCGTAGTACAGATCCTTAATCACGCTATAATTTCCTGCAAGTCTCTTTGTATTGCCATAAATCATAAATTATTTTAATGAATGTTTTCGTTTGCAGGTGTGATGAGTGCTAGTGCAATGCTCGAAAACCCAGCCCTGTTCGCAGGCCACAGTAAAACTCCCGTCGAATGTATGGCCAAATGGATTTCAATTAACAACCGTCTGGACACTCATTTTACAATGTTCCATCGGCACTTAATCCACATGTGTGCTCCTTTACTAAACCGAGCTGAGAAACGTGTCTTCAATAATTTGACCACGCGAGAAGAAGTTTTACAATATGTCGAAGACAAATTCAATGTGCAATATGTTATATAGCGGTTTACATTACTTTTTAATTGATTTCGACTATTCTTTTTTGTACCTGTCAAGTTTATACTTGAGTCTTCCACCAATTGTAAAATAAGAATAATTTTTCTAAAAACTGTGATACACGAACACAGATTGTCTTAAAAAGTTAACAAGGCATTATTATTTCACCTTCTTTTATTAGATTCACATTAAGTATGCTTCAATCTCATCACTTCACACGCTTAATAATTACAGAATTACAAGTCAGTCAGGCAGCGCATTAAAAATTAATCCACATTTTCATGATGAATGAATGTCTTCTGGGATGATCACAATTCCTCAGATCTGTCTCTCCAAGTCCACATCATTCAATTATTGTAACTTCTGAGCTCTTCTATGATTTGAATTCTAGCCGACGCCACATCATATGCACCTTAAAACAAAATATTAATCCAATGACTTTCCTTCCAATCTGCATAAAACAATATTTATTAATATTTAATCCCCCAATTGATTCTTACCAA
>Ga0194135_10000849_pt1 | contig 17920 bp, 10 predicted proteins | sample LitLau_LLRF_2013_FD_134024 | JGI IMG/M metagenome (GOLD analysis project Ga0194135, IMG submission 134024) | Freshwater sediment microbial communities in response to fracking from North America - Little Laurel Run_MetaG_LLRF_2013 (version 2) | ecosystem: Environmental > Aquatic > Freshwater >...
CTGCTTTGCTGGTTGAGCTGGAAAAAATACCACTGACTCCAAATGGGAAGATAGACAGGAAAGCATTACCTGTACCGGATAACCAGGCATTGGCAGCAGGTAATTATGTGGCTCCGCGAAATGCGCTGGAAGAAAAACTGGTGACCATCTGGCAGGATTTGTTGCGTTTGGACCGGGTAGGGGTAGATGATAATTTCTTTGAATTAGGAGGAGATTCGATTATTACTATACAGGCAGTGAGCCGGGCAAAAAGAGCTGGCGTTGAGCTCCAGCCAAAGGACTTGTTTGTCTATCAGACAATAGCTCAGTTAGCTGTTTTACTTCATGAAAGAAAAGAGACAGTATCTGATGCCGAAGAAGGTGTGCTGACGGGAGAAAGTGGTTTATTACCTATTCAGAACTGGTATTTTGAAATGGGAAATCCTTCTGTTTCTCATTTTAATCAGCATCTGCTTTTAACAGTTTCAAAAAATATAGCACAGTCAGTTTTGACAGATGCAGTCATGCAGCTGACTAACTATCATGATGCCCTTCGTTTCAGCTATAAACAGACTGAATCTGGTTGGAAACAATACTATGGAAGTAGTAAAGGCGCCCTGGAAATCATAGATCTGCAGCAACTTTCAGGAACTGATCTGGCAGCTCAAATTAAAAAAGAAGGTAACCGCATCCAGCGAGGCCTGGATATTGAGCAGGGGATTGTATTCCGTGCGGTACTCTTGCTGACACCTCAGGAGGATGAAGATAACCGATTGTTACTGGTAGGACATCATCTGGCTGTGGATGGGATTTCATGGCGTATTTTATTAGAAGATCTGAGTCTGCTGATCAGCAAACCAGGTCATCAGGCATTAGCCGTACTGGGCAGTAAAACTTCATCTTACCGTCAATGGTACAATGCACTGAAAAGTTATGGCCAGCAGCAGATCTTATCTGGACAACATGCTTACTGGACAACTGTTGTCAGCCGGTATTTACCGCTGCCAGCAGAGCAAATTCAGCCGGATACGCTGCGTAAGGCCGAAACAGGTACCAAAGTAGCCAGGCTAAACAGCATGGATACGCAAAAGTTATTACAGGATGTACCAAAGGCTTATCATACTGAAATTAATGATGTCTTGTTATGTGCATTGGCTATGGCTTTATCAGAATGGGGAGGTTTACCGAGGATCTCTGTCGGACTGGAAGGACATGGACGGGAAGATATTACACCAGGCATTGATACCAGTCGTACGATAGGTTGGTTTACGAACCTTTATCCCGTTTTACTGGAAACAGAAAATGGAAAGGACATAGGTTACATGCTGAAATCAGTTAAAGAGCAATTGAGAAGAATACCCAAGAAAGGAATTGGTTATGGGGTCCTGAAATACCTTGAAAAAGTGGATGCACTCCAGGAGGTCGATCCATGGAATATTGTCTTCAATTATCTTGGTCAGCTGGATAATATGGTTGATCAGAAGAGTGAAATAGGAATGGCTGCTGAAAGTGCGGGTGATAGTGTAGCCGAAGATTTTCCGGTATCTGATAAACTAACAGTGAATACAATGATACAGGGCGGAGAGTTAGTCCTTGATTGGAGTTACAATACATTAGCTTATGAAGCAGCTCATCTGGAAAGATTGTCTGATCTATATATGCAACATCTGCAAAACCTGATTACTCATTGCTCAACACAGGAGACGGCGGCTTTTACTCCTGCTGATTATGGATTGAATGGCCTGGTGAGTGTGGCAGAACTGGACCGGTTCCTGGATGAAGATTATTTGGGTGCTCCACGCAAAACACAAGTGGAAAGTATTTACCGTCTGGGAGGTTTACAGGAGGGAATGTTGTTCCACGACCTTTACAATGAAAAGGGTGCATTTACTGAACAGTTTTCTTGTGATCTGTTGTCCCTGCAGACAGATGCATTTATCCGCAGCTGGGATTTACTGATCAAACAGCATAGTATTTTAAGAACCGGTTTCCATCATGATGTGTTTGCCGTTCCGGTGCAGTGCGTCTATAAAGAGGTAGATTTTACTATAAGTATGCTGGATTACCGCAGCATGAGCAAAGCAGAAAAAGAAGCTGCTATCCTTGAATATGAAGAGACAGACCGCGTGAAAGGATTTGATCTTGGGGCTGCACCGCTGATGCGCATCAGCCTGATACAGCATGAGGATGACAGGTACCGGTTATTATGGAGTTTTCACCATCTTCTGCTGGATGGCTGGTCTCTGCCTGTTCTGCTGGAAGAATTGTTGGCAAATTACGAACTGCTGGAATCCGGAAAACCGGTAGTGTTGCCACCAGTAGACCGTTATGAGGATTATATCCGCCATATTGAGCAACAGGATAAAGAACAGATTGCTGCTTACTGGCGTACTTATCTGGGGAATGCTGAAGAAGGATGTCTGCTGCCTTTTGTAACTGCAACGGTTGATCGTACCAGGGGAATAGGGATGAAAGAGGAGGTCATGGAGCTTGATGCAGCAATTACTGATCTGATTACGAATTATGCAAAACAACAGCATCTGACAGTAAACTCTGTCATGCAAGGTGTATGGGCCTATCTTTTATACCGCTATACAGGACGCCAGGATGTAATTTATGGTGTGACTGTATCTGGCAGGCCGGAAAATCTTCCTGGAATTGAAAGAAAAGTAGGAATGTATATTAATACTCTGCCATTGTATATCAGGCTGGATAACTCAGGAGATATCAGTAAATGGTTCCAGGTTTTACAACAAGGTCAGCTGGAAAGCAGGGAGTATCAATATACTACACTGAATGATATCCAGCGATGGACAAATGTCAAAGGAGATCTTTTTGATACCTCGATTGTTTTCCAGAATTATCCGGTCAACGAATCGGATATGCAGAAAGGTGTGGCCTTGGAGGTGAGTGATGTGGTTGTACATCCTCAAACCAATTATCCTTTAACTATTAATGTAATTACAGGAAAAGAAACCAGTCTGCTGTTTGTTTATAATGACGAATTACTGGATGAACCAAGTATTAAAATGATGATGGGTCATTTCAGACAGGTACTGTTACAACTTGTAGAAAAAGGAGCAAAGAGCTGGAATGAAGTTGAACTACTGACACCTTCAGAGAAAGAACAATTACTGTATACTTTTAACAATAAGGTCGTTGCATATCCGCATACACAGACGTTAGCCGATCTGTTTGTACAGCAGGCTGCCCTGAGACCAGAATCACCGGCACTGGTTTTTGAAAACAGGATATGGTCTTATGGCGAATTGAATGAACGTTCCGGCAGACTGGCCAGTTATCTGCGCAGTAAAGGTGTAAAAGCTGATGTCCTGGTGCCTGTTTATCTGGAGAGATCTGCTGAAATGGTAGTGGCTATTCTTGGTATTATGAAGGCGGGTGGTGCTTATGTGCCACTGGATATAGAATATCCGGCTGAAAGAATCAGTTATATCCTTAAAGACACCGCTGCTTTGCTTGTCGTGACAACAGAAGATAAGGTGCAACACTTAAATGCAATAACTGACATAGCGCTGGTATCAATTGACGGAGATGCTGAGTTGATCAGTACCTATCCGTTCAGCATACCTCAGGGCGAAGTAAAACCCGAAGATCTGGCTTATGTAATTTATACTTCAGGTTCAACAGGACAGCCAAAAGGAGTAATGGTAGAGCACGCAGGAATGCTGAACCATCTTTATGCAAAAATTAATGACCTGCATCTGAACAGCAGCAGTGTGGTTGCTTTTACTGCGTCCTACACTTTTGATATCTCAGTCTGGCAGTTGTTCTCCGCATTATTATGCGGAGGGGTAACTATTATTTATCCTTCACAACTGATACTGGAACCTGCTGCGCTGCTGGAAAAGGTAGATCAGAATGGGGTAACCATACTCGAACTGGTTCCGTCATATCTGACTGCTGTTCTGCGTGAAAATATTACTGTTAAACTGGAGAAACTGGAATACCTGCTGGTTACCGGAGAGGCTGTCAGTCAACCTTTACTGGCACAATGGTTCGAACACCCGGACTATGCCCGTATCCCGGTAGTCAATGCTTATGGCCCTACCGAAGCTTCGGATGACATTTGTCATTATGTGATGGAAAAAACACCTGAACAGATCAATATCCCGCTGGGTAGTCCAATCCAGAATTTACAGCTATATGTGTTCAATAATGAGCTGGATCTTTGCCCGCTAGGGGTCACAGGTGAGATCTGTGTAGCAGGTGTAGGTGTTTCAAGAGGGTACTTAAATCGCCCTGACCTCACTGCCGCGAAGTTTATCACTGACCCTTTCCATCCTGAAAACAGGATGTACCGTACAGGAGATCTTGGTCGCTGGCTGCCTGATGGAAATATAGAATATCTTGGGCGTATAGATGATCAGGTAAAAGTAAGAGGATTCCGGATAGAGCTTGGAGAAATTGAAAATGTACTGCAGCAGTACGAGAGTATCAGCCAGGCAGTCGTTATCGTGAAGGCCGACGCTAATGGAAATAAACGTCTGGTTGCTTATCTGTCTGCAGGTGCTGGTTATGATAAGGAAATCATGGTTATCTGGTTGAAAGGACTTCTGCCTGATTATATGGTACCATCATTCTTTATCAAACTCGACACACTGCCTTTAACAGCAAATGGCAAGATTGATAAGAAAGCTTTACCAGATCCTGATACCAATGAAATGCTGGCCACTGCTTATGCTGCACCACGTAACTCATTGGAAGAGGCTCTCGCGGTTATCTGGCAGGATATGCTGGGCATAACAAGAGTTGGGATATATGACAACTTCTTTGAACTGGGCGGCCTTTCCCTGTTGGTTATCGGACTGGTGTCAGTGATCAAGAAGGAATTGAAAGTGAAATTACAGGTCAGGGATATTTTCAATTACCCTACAATTGATTCACTGGCCGCAATCATGAACACACGTATGGAAACTGGCGATGATCACTTATTACTGCTAAACGATGGACCAGTTTCATTCCCGGTGTTTATGTTGCCAGGGGCAGCTGGTATTTGTGAAGTATACAGTGCATTGGGGCATGAGCTAAATGAAACTTGTGCTTTGTATGGATTGCAGATGCCAGGTGTGTTTGAAGGAGAAGTTCCAATGAATAATCTTCCAGCTATAGCTTCCCTTAATATAGAATGGATCAAACAGGTACAACCTGCAGGACCTTACCGGTTTATCGGTCACTCTCTGGGTGGTGTGATGTTGTATGAAATGATCAGACAGCTTGAGACTGCCGGCGAAGAGGTGCAGACAGGAATTATTCTCGATAAGGATACGACTACGGATAGTTCTTTCCATGGAAATGAGAATAATGGAGAAGTGCTCTTTAAGTTGGCTATGCTGGTTTTTGAACTGGGCAATATAGTGACTAAGCCTTACCCGGAATGGATTGAGCAACTGAAGGCTGGTTTGTCTTTATCTGACAGAGAGAGTATCATGCCGGTAATTACTGCTGTAGTTATGGATAACATCGGTAGTAAAAAGCATTATGCAGCTTTTATTCTGAGAATCCTGAACCTGGTGATCAGTAATGCTTTCCTTGAATATTCAGTGACGGGTAGAATTAATGCCAGTCTGCTGATTGTAAAAGCTACAGAAACTCCATGGGAAGAGAATAGTGGGAATCTTGGCTGGGATGAGTTTGCTTCAGATGTGCAGCGTATTGTAGTTCCAGGGGATCATGATTCACTGGTTGGAAAAGATCATGTACGGGTATTGGGAGCGCAGCTGATAACCTATTTGCAACAATTCAAAGGATAAAAAATAAGCTACATCCCGCTGGTGTGCGGGATGTGTATAACCAATTAATTTAAAGCTATTTAAATGCAGAAATTATCATCTAATACAAAAGGTGTCAGGGTCAATTCTTTGAAACCACTGTTTCGTTTATTTCAATATGCAAAGCCATACTGGCCGGAGTTTACTATCGGATTGTTATTTCTGATGGTCTCCAGTTTATCGGGGCTTGCTTTGCCAAAACTGCTGGGGCAGTTAATCGACGGCGGAAAGAACGGAGGAGATATCAGCCGGATCGGCTGGACATTGTTAGCTATCCTTATCGTACAGGCAGCATTCTCTTTTTTCAGGGTTGTGTTGTTTGTAAATGTGACAGAAAAAACATTAGCCGGACTGCGGCAGACCATTTACAATCACCTGATAAAAATGCCTATGAGTGTTTTCCTGTACAGGCGGGTAGGGGAGCTGAGCAGCAGGATTTCGGCGGATATAACCTTACTCCAGGAGATATTCAATACTACCCTGGCTGAGCTGATCAGACAATTGATAACTGTAGTTGGCGGTTTGGTTTTGCTGATGATGACTTCTTTTCAACTCACCATTTTTATGTTGTTGCTGTTACCTGTTATGATGGTAATGGCAAGTGTGCTGGGGCAGTTCATTAATAAATATAGTGCACAGGTACAGGATAAGGTGGCGGCATCGAATACTATTGTCGAAGAAACTTTACAGGGGATTTTTAGTGTGAAGGCATTTGTAGGCGAGTTTTTCGAAATCGGACGTTACCGTGAACAGACTAATGAAATGGCGAGACTGGGGATGAAGGGTGGGAAATACAGAGGGATATTTAACTCATTTGTTATCCTCGGAATTTTTGGTACCCTGGTAGCCGTAATATGGCGGGGAGCGACTACAGGTGTAGGAACTGGTCAGCTTTTTTCTTTTCTGTTGTATTCGGTATTTATTGCGAATTCAATTACGGGGCTGGCCGAGGTTTATACTTCTTTACAGAAATGTATTGGGGCAACGAATCATCTCTTTGAATTACTGGAAGAACCGGTAGAACCACTGACGGAGATCAGCGCAGTTGCACCTGCAAACTTGTTAGACGGACAGATCAACTTCCGTGATATTCATTTCCATTATCCTTCAAGAACAGATATCAATGTATTACAAGGGGTATCTTTTCAGGTTGAACCGAATCAGAAAATTGCTATTGTGGGTTCGAGTGGTGCCGGTAAGAGTACGATTGTATCTCTGTTGCTGCGTCTTTATGACCCCATTAAAGGAGGTGTATTCTTTGATGGAAGGGATAGTTCTACCATTCCATTATCCGAATTGAGAATGCAGATAGGGGTAGTGCCACAAGATGTTTTCCTTTTCGGGGGGACCATTGGAGATAATATCGGTTACGGAAGAAAAGGAGCTACTGTGAATGAGATTATTGCAGCAGCAGAGAAAGCGAATGCCTGGGAATTTATCCAGCGGTTTCCACTTGGACTGGATACTATAGTTGGTGAACGTGGGATACAGCTTTCGGGTGGACAAAGACAACGTATTGCCATTGCCCGCGCAGTACTAAAGGCTCCTCGCATTCTGATACTGGATGAGGCTACTTCAGCTCTGGATGCCGAATCTGAAAGATTGGTTCAGGATGCGCTTGATAAACTCATGGAAGGAAGGACCTCTATTGTTATTGCCCATCGTCTGGCTACGGTAAGACAAGCCGATAAAATTATTGTACTGGATAAAGGCTGTATTGTAGAAGAAGGCACCCACTATGAACTGATCGGCGTAAACGGCGGTCTGTACAAGAACCTGAGTGAAATGCAGTTCACGAATTAATTAAGAAATCAAACCTATGAAAACATACCACCTACCATTTAATATGCTTTAAAACCCACACGTCTCTTAATCTTAAATTATTAATGCTATGTTAAAAGAACTTGAAAAACTGGCCGCATTTATCGGCAACACTCCGCTAATAGAATTAAAGAACCACGATGCGCATCTATTCGCTAAATTAGAGTATAATAATTTCACAGGCAGTTCAAAAGACCGCGCCTCTTACAGTATTATTTACAACGGGATCCGGGATGGTAAAATCAATGCGGATACAACCATTATCGCTTCGAGCTCAGGTAACCTGGCTATCTCGGTGGCTTCCATCTGTAAACGACTGAAGCTGAAATTTATTCCGGTGATCGACCCGAATATCAATTCAGCCTATGAAACGCTGTTAAACCTGATTTCTTATGATGTGGTAAAGGTCACTGAACGGGATTATACCGGCGGCTATCTGTTAACCAGAATAGAAACCGTAGAAAGACTACAGGCAGAGATCCCGAATTCTTTTATTGCTGACCAGTATGGTGACCCGAATAATTATAAGGGTTATGCAGGTCTGGGCGAAGAGATCCTGAGTTCATTCGATCAGCTGGACTATATTTTTACCGCAGTAAGTTCGAGTGGGGCAATCACTGGTATCTCCTCCTTTATCAAGCAGAGGCGTCCGGAGATTAAAATCATCGGTGTAGATGTCGAAGGATCTGTTATTTTTAATGCCAAACCAGTCAAACGCTATATTTCCGGTATAGGTGCCAGCCGTATTCCACCAATCATAGAAAATGCAATCATAGATGATGTGGTGATTGTCTCCCAGGTGGATATTATCCGGGGTTGTTTTGAGCTGCTGAATGAGCAGGCCATTTTTGCGGGTGCTTCTTCAGGTGCTGTTTATCTGGCTGCAAAGAATCACGCGAAAGCGAATACAGTGAAAGCTACTTCTCTTCTGATTTTCCCTGATAAAGGTCATACTTACTTAGATACGATCTATAACAAAGAATGGGGAGCAGAACTGGCTGTGAAATTAAACAGTGCTGTTCTGGTATAATTAAAATTCAAAATATAAAACGAAAAATAACCTTTAAAATAAAAATTATGTTGTATCTAAATGCAGACAGTATCAAAGAAGTAGGTGTAGACTGGGATCAGGTCATAACCGTAATTAAGGACTCCGTAGAGCAGCTTCATAAGAATGACTACTCACAGCCTGTTAAACCTTATTTAAGATATGGAGATGCTAAAAACAGAATCATTGCCATGCCCGCATATATTGGCGGTAATAAACCATGGGCAGGTATTAAGTGGATTGCCAGTTTCCCGGATAATATCCACAAAGGAAAATTAAGAGCAAATTCGGTGACGATCTTAAATGAACATGATTCAGGAATACCACGCTGCATGATTAATACTGCTGCTATAAGTGCGATCAGAACTGCTGCTGTTTCTGGTTTAATGGTAAAGGAGTTTATGAAGGGAAGGGAAAACGGAGGAAAACTGAATATAGGTATCAATGGTTTTGGCCCTATTGGTCAGATGCACCTGAGAATGATTACTTCTATTCTGGGTTCAGCGATTGGTAAAGTGTCGATATTTGATATTAATCCAATTGACAAGGCTATTATTGATAAAGAAATTCAAGATAAAGTAACTATTGCTTCCAGCTGGGAGGAATGTTATATGGATGCTGATATCTTTATTACCTGTACAGTATCTGCAGCTCCTTATATTAGTATATCGCCTAAAAAAGGATCATTGCAGCTAAATGTTTCGCTTAGAGACTATACAGTAGAGATGAAAGATTTTATGGATGTGATCATCGTAGATAACTGGGAAGAAGTTTGCAGACAGAACACGGATATTGAAAATATGCATAAAGAAAAAGGACTCCTTGAAAGTGATACACTTTCTATTGCTGACGTAATCAGTGGGGGTAGCTTGAATAAACGTGAGACATCGGATGTAGTGATGTTTAATCCAATGGGAATGGCAATTTTTGATATTGCGGTTGGTGGACATTACTATGAGGAAGCGCTGAGCAGAAATATCGGGTTCTCTTTACCTGATTAATATATAATTAATTATTTCATAATGCCGTGCAATCAGGATGATGATTCGCACGGCATTGTTTTTTTATTATTCTGTTTGGTCCTAAAATCGTAAATTGTCAGTTATGGAAGATCTAAATGAACCAAGCAGTAACCCTTCGAATTATAAATTTGGAATATTCTATTATAATCCGAAGGATTCAAGATCGGTTGTTCCGAAACTACATCCGATGATGGGATGGACGCTTAACTTTGCCAGGCCCTGGACTTATATCTTCCTGTTTTTAATTTTGGGATTTGTTGGCTATAAGTTATGTAAAGCCTGGAAAGTATTTTAAATCAGAAATCTAATATTTGATTGCTCCTGCATCAGGGTTTCCGCTTGATGCCAGTGCATTATTGAAAAAATCGACTCCTCCATTAGCGGCAATAACTAATCCACCTGCAATACAAGGTGAGGTACTCGCCAAACTGAATGCGGCTGCTGTAGCTCTTCCGGTCGTATAGCTTCCTGGATTGGAGAATTGTGGAGCAAAGAAGATATTATTGCTATGATAACAGCCGTCCCAGTTACTGGCAAGGATAGCTGCATTTGGATAGATGCAATTATTTAAAAACCGGGCATCGGTAGTCATAGCATTCTGAGAAAATTTACCAACCGTCCCTGTACTGTTGATGATGTTATTCGTAAATGAACCTGTAAACTTACTCTGGAAAATATAACTTACGTTGTTGGTCAGGTAAAAAACGTTGTTATAAATCTGATTTGAAGCATTTGTAGCTGTGAAATTAAATAGCTTACTGCCTCCTAGAACATCATTTGCGCTGATGTTATATCTGACAATGATATTTTTTGCATCTGGCATGAACAGCATAAATCCCCTGTAGTTATCATGGGAATAATTATATTCAAAAATATCGCCATCTGTACTGATATCAGCATCAAAAGCCTGTCCGTCGTTGTATCCGCCTACCAGACCATATACTTCATTATTGGAGATTGTTGTCTGATAACTATTGTATGTCCAGGCGCCTGCATAGTTGGCTGCATTACTGATACAAGCATTCCGTATCGTATTATTGGTTATCATTGAACCTCCGGTCACCCCATTTAAAACAATGCCATCCCCATAAATATTTTCAATTAAATTATGATCAAATACAACGTGTGACGCCCTGACACTGCTTGATGTTCTGATTCCTTCTATCTGACAGTTGGCAACATGGCAATTCTGAACCAATACTTCATTAATCAAACCAGTGAAGATGATACCACCAGAGCCTTTGTTATAATTTGAATTTCCTACGCCGGTTGAATTTACATCGTGTACATAACAGTTTTTGATGTAAATGTGTGTATTGGCGGTAGTTGTCGGATTATTTACTTTAATTCCGGTAACTGAATAATGCAAACCAGAGGTAATCGTATTTGTAATTTCTAGATTGTTGATTTCCCAGTAAGACTGGTTACTGAGTGAAAGGGTTACAGAAGCATTGGTTAAACCTCCTCCATTAATGACAGGAGACTTACCAGTTCCATATTGATCAACAATAATAGGGGCATCTGCTGTTCCCGAACCCAATAGTTGAAGATTGCCCGACCAGCTGCCACCAGATTTAAATAAAAGTAAGTCACCTGGTGAAAAAGTTTGTGTATTTACTTTACCGATTGTTTGCCAGGCAGTAGCAGGGCTCGTTCCACTATTATTATCATCGCCGGCAGGATCGACATAATAGGTTGTACCGGAAACTCCGTTTGTTTTAGAGCGTACTGAGGCCTGACCTTCAATAGTACCTGCATTTGAATTTTTTTTGCATCCTGTAAATAATAAAATAGCTACTAATGGAATTAATACATTTTTCATTTTTTAATAGATTTAGGTTTATAATTGGTTAAGTAAAAATATAATCAGGACGCCAGCATGAAGGGGTAAAATCCGGATTAATTAGGGGGGATTTTAGACAAGCGTTTTTTTGTTAGATTCGTAATAAACAAAATCAGAAAATATTCATGATCAGGTATATATCAGGTTTCCGGTTAATATTACTCACTATAGCAGTCTGTTTATTTCTGGATGAGACGAGCTCTGCAAAAGACATCTATGTTTCCATTAAAGGAAATGATACATACCAGGGGACCAGGGAAAAGCCTTTCGCAACATTAAAGAAAGCTCAGATGGTTATCAGATCTATCAAAGGACCTGTAGTCGTTTATATCAGGGGTGGTACCTATTACCTGAATGCACCAATAATTTTTACAGATAAGGATTCAAGGGATGAAGGTTCACCGGTTACCTATAAGGCTTATCAGGATGAAATGGTTATCATCAGCGGTGCAGTACCGTTTAAGTTAAAATGGGAAAATTACCAGAATGGGATTCAAAGAGCCAGGGTAGAGCAGAATCTGTTGTTTGATCAGCTATTTATCGGTGGATCACAGCAAAGGATGGCCCGGTATCCCAACTATAATCCTGAGATCAGGTTTTTTGGAGGGTATGCTGCCGATGCGATTAGCCCTGAAAGAGTTAAAAGCTGGAAACATCCCGAGGGAGGTTTTGTTCATGCATTGCATAAACATGAATGGGGTGGGTATCAATATCAGAGTCTTGGAAAGGATGATCAGGGTGTATTAAAGCTGGAGGGCGGATTCCAGAATAACAGACAAATGGGAATGCATGACCAGTACCGGTTTGTAGAAAATATTTTTGAAGAACTGGATACAATTGGGGAATGGTATTTTAATAAGAACGAAAAGATGCTTTATTATTATCCTCATCAAAATGATAAGTTGGAATCGGCATTGGTAGAAGTTCCACAGTTAAAAAGCATTTTTGAATTCAGGGGTACAAGTACAAAACCTGTCAGATATATCAATATTGAAGGTATACAGTTAACCCACACTTTGAGGACCTTTATGGAAACAAAGGAGCCTTTGCTGCGTAGTGACTGGACAATCTACCGTGGTGGAGCAGTAGTCATGGAAGGTGCCGAAAATTGCACCATAAAGGATTGTTTCTTTAATACAGTTGGTGGAAATGCGGTGTTTATGAGCAATTACAATAGATATAATGCTGTCTCAGGTTGTCATATTGCTAATGCAGGAGCGAGTGGTGTTTGTTTTGTCGGGGACCCAAAAGCTGTACGTTCTCCGGTCTTTGAATACAATCAGTTTATCCCACTGGAAAAAATGGATACTGTAAGGGGGCCAAAAACCACCAATTATCCAGCCGATTGTAAGGTTGAGAATACATTAATGTATGGTTTAGGACAGGTTGAGAAACAGGTTGCTGGTGTGGAGATTTCCATGTCCATGGACATTACTGTAAGTCACAATACCATTTATGATGTTCCCAGAGCTGGTATAAATATAAGTGAAGGTACCTGGGGCGGACATAATATTGAGTATAATGATGTATTTAATACAGTGCTCGAGTCTGGTGATCATGGTGCATTTAACTCATGGGGCAGAGACCGTTACTGGCACCCTGACTATGAAATCATGTCGGGCATCGTTAAAAATAATCCACAATTAATCACAGCCGATGTAATTAAAACAATTAAACTTCATGATAACCGTTTTCGTTGTGATCATGGTTGGGATATTGATCTGGATGATGGCTCAAGTAATTATTACATCTATAACAATGTTTGCTTGAACGGTGGATTGAAATTGAGGGAAGGATTTTATAGAAGAGTAGAGAATAATGTGATCATTAACAATTCTTTTCATCCACATGTCTGGTTTAAAAATAGTGGGGACGTCTTTAAAAACAATATAGTAACCCGTAAATATTTTCCGATCAGGATCAACAATTGGGGAAAGGAAGTTGATTTTAATTTTTTTCCTGATCAGGAATCTTTGGAAGAGGCGCAGAAAGCAGGAACAGACCGGCATTCTTTATTTGGCTCAGCAGAATTCATCAGCCCTTTAAATAGTGATTATCGCGTCAGAGAAGGTTCAGAGCCACTCAAAGTTGGATTTAAAAATTTTACGATGAATGAATTTGGTGTGATTTCTCCTTCCCTGAAAGTTATAGCGCGTCAGGTAGCCATACCCGTTTTTATAACTGGAGCTAAAGAACAAGGGCAGGAGATCATCGGATTTATGGGAACAAGAGTTAAGAATTTAAATACTTTAGGAGAACGTTCAGCCACAGGTATGGCCGATGAAACTGGCGTACTTGTTCTGGAGGTTCCGGCAGCAAGTAAATTATATGGGAAAATTCAACCTAATGATGTAATTCTTAAATTCAATGGACTGGCTGTGAAAAATACAGATGACTTACTTAAAATAAAGGCTGATCTGAAATTAAAGCAAGCGGTTAGTGTGGCCGTTTTCAGGAATCAGGCTATGAAAGACATCATAATTCCATTGAAATAACCAGATAAAGCTTAATATACATAATTACATGGAATTTGAAATATTGAAAACGGGAAGGTTGAAGCTGAGAAAGTTAACTCCGGAAGCTTTTGCTTATGTTTTCAGAAATTATACTGACAAGGAACTGATGGAGTTTTTTGGAATAGCTACAGCAATTGAATTAGAGGATGAAAAAGGGAAATTTGAAAAAGGGATTTCTACTTATGACAAGTCATTTGTTTATTTTCAGTTGATAGATGAAATTTCTGATCAGATTATCGGTTCGTGCGGCTTCTTTACGTGGTACCTTAAACATCACCGTGCAGAAATTGGCTACTTCTTATCAGACGTAGCAACAATGCAGCAAGGATTGATGACTGAAGCGATTACAGAAGTTATCAGGTACGGATTTACAAAGATGGATTTACATCGGATTGAAGCTTTTATTGAACCCAGTAATGAACCTTCTTTAAAGCTGATCCGTAAGATGAATTTTAAACAGGAAGGACATTTGAAAGAGCATTATTTTTGTAATAATACGATGGAGGACTCTCTTGTTTTTTCTTTATTTAAAAAGGATTCTGCGACTAGTTAAAGCAGGAGAGTGTAAGCTCATTACACTCTCCTGATGAATTAATAAGTAATTGTTAACCCACCTCCATATCCCATGTCACTGTCATAGTGCGTAGACAGTGAGAAATATTTTGTAACCGCATATCTTAAACCAGCCATATACTCCCTGTCAGTATTCCCTGATAAGTTTAGCCTCAGTCTGTTTGCAATTGGAATATCTTCACGCTTTAACTGGAAACGTAGTTTGCCTTTGCTGTCAATTCTTGCTTCGGCAGTAACCAGCATCGGCAGCAGATACTGTATACCCGCAACAAATGCCTTTCTGTTATTCTGATTGGTGAATTGTCCGAACATATTTTTCTCATTATGGTTTATCCTGCTGTTGTAATGATAATCGAAACCAATAAAAGGCATTAACCATTGCATTTTGCCGATATATTTTCCAAAATAAGTTTCACTCTCATAACCATGAGCAGCCTTAAAACCTAATCTCCATTCAGAAGATAGACTGTAACGGGTATTCGCTAATCTCAGGGTACCATCACTGCCATTGCTTTCTAAACCTATATTTGCCATAAGGTGTGCTTTCCGGTCATCGCTGTAAAGTTTCTGAAGGGCAGCCTTAGGATCTGGGATCTGAGTGTTAACCGGTGAATTTTCATAGCTGAATATTCTGCCCATACCGCTCATCATGTGATATAAAATATGGCAATGAAAAAACCAGTCCCCACTTTCTGTAGCCGCGAATTCTATCGTATCGGTTTCCATGGGCATAATGTAAAGCACATTTTTCAATAGGGCGTATTCTCCCTGGCCATTCAATACGCGGAAGTCATGTCCGTGCAGGTGCATTGGATGACGCATCATGGAATTGTTGTACAAGATGATTTTTACATTTTCTCCTTTTTTGATGAGGATCTTATCAGACTCGGAAACTGTTTTATTATCAATAGTCCAGACATACCGGTTCATATTTCCGGTCAACTCGAAACGTAACAGTTTTTCCGGCCCCTTTCTTAAAGTTGTTTTTTCAGTAGCCTTTAACATTCCGTAATTTAATGTGACCAGATCTCCACTTCCAGTCATGTCCATGTCTTTCATATCCATTCTTTTTGCTGTCTGTGGTTTTTTCTTTCCATAATCATCACCAGTAATTTCCGGGTACATGACATTGTTCATATCCATCTGCTGATTGCTCATTTCCATGCCCATAGGTTTCATATCCCCGTTTATGTTCATCATTGCATTCATCATTTTCATGCCTTCAAAGTACTTCAGCTTGCCTAATGGTTTGGCAGGGACCTTTGTTCCGCTGCCCAGCCATAAAGAAGTAGAACCGGTACGGTCTTCGGCAGTAGATAAAAATTCATAGCTCTTATTTTCAGGGATACTGACTATGACGTCATAGGTTTCTGATGGGGCAATGATTAAACGGTCTACTTCGACTGGCTGAACATCATTACCGTCATTGCCGACAACCGTAATTTTGCCGCCTGAATAAGTCATCCAGAAGTACGTGGAAGATCCTCCGCCAACGATACGGAGTTTTATTTTATCCCCGGCTTTAAACTGTGGCTGCTCAGTCTGATGTTTTCCGTTAGTTAGAAATTTCTCATAATACACATCGCTTACATCCATTGCATTCATGCGTTTCCATTCGTTGGCAACCTTTGTTTTGAAGTACCCTTTTTGTAGGGCTTCAGCATAACCTTGTGTTGTTTTTTTTTGAATGGCAAACCAGTCATTGGCATTATGCAGTGAACGGTCTACTTCTTCGGGTTTCATATCCGTCCAGTCACTTAATACAGCAGGAATAGCGGGGATAGAAGGTTCATTTTTCTTGTTAAAGATCAATGCTCCGTACATCCCGCTTTGCTCCTGGAACATAGTATGACTGTGATACCAGTAAGTACCATTCTGGATAACCGGGAATTTATATAAATAGGTAGCATGTGGTTTAATTGGCATTTGTGTCAGATAAGGGACGCCATCCATGTTGTTGGGCAGAAATACACCATGCCAGTGAATGGAGGTCTCCATATCCATCAGATTATGAACGTAAATTTCGGCAGTATCTCCTTCAGTGAAAATCAGGGCAGGACCAGGGATGCTTCCATTAACGGACATGGCCATGGTTGGTTTTCCTGAGTAGTTGACTGTGGTGTCCTTGATATAAAGATCATACCGGACAACTTTGGGTGATACAGGTTGCTGCGCGGATGTGAATCCGTACAGACTCATGAATAATAGATAAAGGAATAATTTTTTCATTATTTTTTGGTGAATCAAAGGCTATCTTTCGTTTAACGCTTTGATATGCTGAACAGATCTGGACTCTTAAAGATAGTTATTTTATAATTTCAGTAAATTACCGCAGGTTAGCATTGCACTGCCGTAATAGGGGTTCTTTACGGCTTTTTCACTACTTAACCAGTTGCTTTTTTTCATAGGGCAATAAAATTCATAAATAGGTTCTGAGGATAATCTGGTGGTTTTAACCAGCGTAATCATATTTGCCGACAAACTGGCGAAATAGTTGCGCTGATTTTTCAGTTCATTATCTGCTGTTATTTGTCGGGCATCCTCAGTCAGTATTTTCTTTTTAGCAGCATCTGCTAATTTGGGATCTGTACTGTTTAGTATCCTGATGAAATCTTCTGCCTTGACTGAAGTTAGTTTGGAATCGCCTGCTACTAATGCATCTTTAATGCCGTAGTAAGACAAAATTAAAGAATTTGACTGGGTATTATTATTCTGTTGGGCAAATCCTGTCTGGACAACAACAGTTGCTATAAAAGCAATCATAAAAAATATGCGTTTCATTGTATTGAATTTAATGGTGAATGTTAATCAAAGCAGGATACTTGTCAATTCCTGCAAAACAGACCCATTAATCAAATTTGAAAACTCTGAATGGCAATTCGTATATCTGGAACAGGAGCCCGGCATTGCCGTACAAAATAGTTTGTATGCTTATTTAATGGAATTGAGGTCAGACTGATTTGCGTAAAAAAGAAGTCTGGTACAATCGCAGAAAGGACGGGCTGAAAATTAAAAGTTGAAATTATCTCAGACTGTTTATCGGATTTTGTCAGTTTGGAAACTTCATTTTTACAGCAGTTATCTTTCGTCTCCTGAGCGTGGTGATGCTTACTGTTGAACTTCATATCGAATCCCAGTGTACAGGCAAAACCTACCATGATATTCAATAAGAATATTACGATCAATAGGGTTGCTTTAAGCTGTAGGGAAAGAGACTTCTTCATGATTATAAGCTTTCAACAGCAAAGGTAACTGAACCTCCGATTCATGATTTACAGAATTTTGATAAAAATATTCAAAATTCGGTCTTCCAATCAGGATTTAATTGC
>Ga0194135_10000850_pt1 | contig 17912 bp, 21 predicted proteins | sample LitLau_LLRF_2013_FD_134024 | JGI IMG/M metagenome (GOLD analysis project Ga0194135, IMG submission 134024) | Freshwater sediment microbial communities in response to fracking from North America - Little Laurel Run_MetaG_LLRF_2013 (version 2) | ecosystem: Environmental > Aquatic > Freshwater >...
AGGAGACAATTTGTCGAGGTGAGGGGATGAGGGGACAAGTCGCCGACAACGAGGGGTTGAGGGGAAGGTTTGTAGGGGATGCGGGGACAGCTTGCAGCGACCCAGCCGCAGCGGCGGCGGGAAAACTCCGGAAAAAAAACCAAAAACATCAAAAAAGAAAGAAAGATTACAAACGGCACGGAAAGAAGAGGGACCGAGGGAGACGACGAGGACGAGGGATTAATTTATTATCTGCCGGTTCTCGAATCTAATTAACTACTGTCCTTATTTAGACAAGTGTATAAAATTGGACGGATTGATTAGTTAGAAACGAACAAGAAAATGTCCACCCATAAAGGATATACTCTTAACCTCCCATGGTGTGTAAATTACTTAATATTTAATGAAGAAAAACTTGAACTCAATTGGCGAATTGAATGGCTTCGTCACACTGTTCATGTTTGTTAATTATTTACACCTATGCTATTCTAGGGTTGAGAAGTACCGGCCAGGCACGTTGGATGAATTGATTTCTCACACTGACATAATCAACACGAGTAAGTAAAGTTGGGTTGGGGTAAAGGAAAGGGGACTAACCCCAACCGTAAAGTTGTACGCATTGTCTCGCCACCCAGTCCCGATATCCGGTGTCCCTCTCATTTCCTGCCGGATGAACGGGAACGCTCTTGGATGGCAATTTTAATGTGGAAATAAAAACTCATTACTTTCATAATTGCAGTCAGGAAATTTGTTTCAAAAAATCAATTGCCGCATCTCCTCTTCTATGGTCCACCAGGTAATTATTTTGTACAAGTAATGAGTTGGCACGACACGACTGACTAGAGCCTCGGTTGCCCGTTCACTTTGTAATTCAATTTTACAGGTACTGGGAAGACAAGTACGATTCTTGCAGTTGCAAAGCAAATGTATGCTCCTAATGAGTTCAACTCCATGGTGCTTGAGTTGAATGCGTCTGATGACCGTGGTATTGGGATTGTTCGGGGTCAGATTCTTAATTTTGCGTCTACAAGGACCATCTTTAAATCCAAGCACAAACTCATTATTTTGGACGAGGCTGATGCCATGACTAACGACGCCCAGAACGCACTCCGACGAGGTATATTCTTTTGATTTTAACAGCATTTACTTGGATCATTGTTGTATATTTTTGATCGTCCTTTTTCTTTTTGCTCATTTAGTGATCGAGAAGTATGCCAAGAATGTTCGTTTCTGCATCATCTGCAACTACCTGGGAAAAATCACGCCTGCGATACAGAGTCGGTGCACACGGTTCCGCTTTGGGCCTCTCATCCCGAACCAAATTCTTCCCAGGCTTGAACATGTCATTGAACAGGAAAAGTAAGGAAGAAAAACAACTCTGTTTTCTTATATCGCTGGAGCTGGGGCTTATACCTATTAAATCCCTGTCTCGTTTGTCATGTTCAGTTTGAGCGTGAGTCAGGAAGGGAAGAAAGCACTGCTGAAGCTTGGGGAAGGAGACATGCGGAAGGTGTTGAACATTCTGCAGAGTACCGCCCTGGCTTTTAGTATCACTTCCGACCCAGATTCTCCCAACGATGGGACCACCCTCACCGAAGACCATTTCTACCTCTGCACAGGAGCCCCGCTCCCTGTAGACGTGGAACAAATTACCAACTGGATGCTCTCGGATGATATTTCCACCGCCTTCAATAACATCCAGCATCTCAAAACGTCCAAGGGACTCGCACTCCAGGACATTCTCACTGAGGTCCACAAGTTCATGGAACGGATTGACTTCCCTCCCAATGTGAGGATCTTCCTTCTCAGGGGAATGGCAGAACTCGAGTGTCGTCTTGCCCTTGGAACTAATGAGAAATTGCAGCTAGGAGCCCTCGTCTCACTCTTCTTTACCGCAAGGAACATGGTGACCCCGGAGGAAAAACCATAAAATATTTACAAGTATATTCTCATTTCCAAATGGCCCTCATTTTCACGGTCAAGTAAAAAGGTATTTCAGACCAATTAAAGAGATAAATAAAACACAATTTTACTTCCATTCCAATACCCCAATTAACAAAAAATTATTATGCGAATTCCCAAATCCGTAAAGCACTAAAGCCTAATTTATTTTTTATCCCTTGGGGATGTTTCTTTCTTCCGTTTTCTAGAATGCAGTGTCATACTCCTCTTCCTGCATTTCCTCCATTTCCAACAATTTCTTGATCAATTCCCCACCTGGAGTTGGATAATAAAATAGTTCAGTTCAAAGAAAAACGCCCTTATAGTTTATGAATTTTATGATTTATGAAATATTGAAGTTTGATGTTGTGGTTACCTCGTTGGGTGAGGAGCACTTTTTCAGCAGAGTTTGGAAGGCCAAGCCATGACGGCGTTTGTTGGGTGTGATTAAGTTTATTGATCCAATTCACATAGTCTCCATACTTGATGGCTTCGGGGATGAGGAGTGAGGAAGCGTCTTTGCTATAAATGAGGTAAAAGTCCGAGTCAAAGCATTTCGGGTTAAAGAGATCCCTCAACAAAGAACGAAGGAGTTCCGAATCCGCATCCTGGTCCAGTTTTCCTCCATAGATGATGTCAGCAAGGAGCGTGTTGAGAGCATCCCAAGGGATTTTGTCTGGTGGAAGATTGGTTCGATTTGCAGCAGAAGCATCCACCCAGGAGTCGATGGTATCATAAGCCACGAGGAGGTCCGACTCGTTGAAGTCGTATGTCTTGGACCACCCAAGGGGAACGTAGCGAAGGCGTTCCTGAACAATTGCATGGAACCATGCGAGGAGAAAGTAGAGCTTGCTCCTCTCCACCGGTAGTTTCCCCATTCTCTGCGGGCTTAGCGTGTTGAATACTCGGAGGAGGTTGTGCTTGATTCCTGGTGGGGACTCGTAGACGAATATCCTTCCGGAGCGGAGAAGATTGATTGGGATCTTTGGGTTGATATCCATGGTGAGGAAGAGGCGAAAGTTTGGATGAGGAGTCAGCGAATGAAGTTTCTTCTCTAGTTGAAGGAGCCAGGATGGGGCCAAGTGAACGTTCTTCAACAAGACCCACCTGTGGAAGAGGAAACAAGAGTCCATTTAATTCTCCAAAATTGTAATAAGAAATGACGTTAAACTGGAAGAGAAGCCTCAGGTTTCCTTACCTTCCATTCTTTGTTCCCATCTTGATAGAGGCATCTGCCTGGGTGAATCCTTCGGCTGACCCAATTGCGATTGATGCCAATTGAATCCCATTCGCAGCAGCGAGTGTCTCAATTCTGACAGACGGGTCGTAGCCAGGAACGGAGCAGAGAAGGATAGGAGTGTTGCAATTAATTTCCTTTTGAATAATCTGGGTGAGATTAAGTTCTGCGTTTTCGTGGAAGTCTGGTCCGAAAATATCCTCAACCAATGAGTAGAGGACAGTGAGGAGGCGATCCGGACGAAGTGCCTGCATGAGGAAGATCCTCTCGAAACGGCTTCTGACCGGTTCCTCCGGTGTGTTGCTATTGGTTGCGAGTAAATAGGTAGGGATAGTCACTTCTGGTACCGGGGATCGGAGCCACTGGAGGAAATCATCCGTGTTCGCCTGCATATTCCCACGAAGATTCGGGAAAACGTTTGAAAGCTTGGATTCCAATTGAGCCAATCCCATTGATTCCTCTTTCGAAAGTCCGCCAATTGTGGGCACACCCTAGGAAGGAATTCATGGGAAGTTAATTAAAATACCGTGATTCGTGAAATAATGTGAAAGAAACTGACGGTTTGGGGTCGAGATCATACCTGAGACGTTGGTTTCATATCTGGCAGGGTGTGAATGAGTGTATTGAAGAAGGCTTCATACTTGTTCTTTGTGAATATTTTGGCGAGGAGGAGGGCGAGGATGAGCCTGTCTCCGTGCAGCATTCCCCTTGAGACTCTGTCGTAGGTCACCTTAAAGAGTTGGTATGTGAGGAGTTCGATCCTCTTTGCATTGTCAGTGGACGACTTGAGTCCTTCGGAAAGGAGGACTGTGTTGAATATTTCGAGAAAGAATTGGAGTGAGTACTGGTAGAGAAAATGGACTTGGTTGAGATTCTCCAGAGTGAAATGGATGGCAGAACAGTGATTTGCGAGGGAAACGTACTCCCGGGAGACAGTCTCAATCTCCTTCATCACCACCTGACCCTCTTCCATCTTGGACGTTATCTCAATTGCCTCCGTCTTGAGGTTCTCCAGGGTTGACAGGATCGTATCATCATCCAACAGTTTTCCCTTAGTCTCGTTCAATGCCAGCAGCAGATGTTTCTCGAGCTGACGCAACCGGACTTGGAATTCCCCTTGGACCTTGAGTAGGTTGCTCCTCTTCTGATCAATGTCAGGCCTCTCTGATTTGAGGACCGAGTTGAGGCACTGGTACTGGAGAGATGACCTAGTCGTAGTGAAATTGACAAAAGTCACTCTAGAGGCGAGGTCCGATGGGAATTCCACACTGGGATCCCGCGTGGAGAGAAAGATGTTAAATGCGGGACTAAGATCGATGTCTTGCTCTCCGATGGTAATGAGGACTCGTCCGCCAGATCGCTTCACTTCGTGATTTAAAACTGGATTTAGGAGAGGGTCGTAATTCTCTGCATCTTGGACCAGGAGTGGGTTTCCAAATCGGAGAGCAGATTCCAAATTCTTTCCTACATATTCAATGAAGCAGGAATAGAATGACCTTGAAGATATTTTTCATCTGGGAGAATCAATTAAAAACTATTCTTACGAAAAGAATCATCCAGGAAGGATGTGATTGAGAGTTTCTTGTCAGCGTATTCCTTTTGGAGAAACTCGATAGCTTGTCCTGAGGGGTCGATGATGAGTGGGAATCGGTTAAAACGTTTGATCATGATAGCATTCTCTGTACAGAGGTCGTCATCTGGGAGGGAATGCTCTTTCCATCTCAGCCTCTCGTCTGGATGACTCAAGTACTCACAGAGGGCGAGTTCCGGCTTGAATTGGACCTCATGCGCTTCCAAAAAGTTTCTCCAGTTGTTCCAAAGGGAGTGACGATAGCTAAAAAAAATTCAACCGTGCTAATAATCATTCCATAAAAAAGTTTTGAAGGTTAAACGCAATTACTGTTGGTCATAGTAGCCAGCATAGGTGAGGAAGGCGGCAGAGAGGATGACGTCCCCAACGAGGGTATCCATCTGCTTGTTGAAGAGCTTCGAACTCTCCTCCCATCGTTCACTCTCAGAGGAAAGTTTCTTGATGAGTTGAAGACTCCTGGTGACGCGGGTCTCGACCAGTTCCAAATCATTTTTGATGATCGAAGCCTGGGAAATGAGATCCGCGTACTCCTCCTTGTACTTGACAATGACAGCCTCCAACTCCCTAATGTCCCGTGTCACTTGAGAGGATTTGGTCTGGTTAGATTCTGCTTCCGCCTCGAGCTTTGCCAGTTCCGACCGCAGTGGTTCAATCTTTTTGAGCATGTCAGAGAAGTGGTACTGGGCAATGGCCCATTTGACCAAAGGCCCACATGCCAAGCTAGCCCTATTCACTTTCTCAAAATTGAAGTCAGGATTGGAGAGGTATTTTGACTTCATCGACCCCCGAATCTCGTCTGTTATATTGTCCGTGTTGAAGTTTACAATTGTAGTAATAAAGTTTTCCCGCATGAGCACCGTCCGGATTTGCTTCCAATCAGTAGTAAACTCACCTGAACAGACAAAAAGGTTATACTCATTCAGTTTCGTCCCAAATGAAAATTCCGCTTACCCAAGAGAAGGCAGATAGACTCGAGTGCCAACTTGACAAGGGCGGGTGGATTGGCCATGCTTCGTACTTCCACCAGTTGGCTCTTTTTGATACTCTGGACAGCGGACTCGGCCTCTCTCACTGCTGGTTCAACATGATCTAAATCCTTCTGAACGTCAATCTGTTTCTCGCTGATGGCATGGTTCTGTGCAACCAAATGCTCTTGGAGACTTTGATTTACAACTTTCCGTCGCTCCGCCTCTTGCTGTTTCTCCATCATTTCCTAAAGAAAGAAAAATAAGAAATGCCGGAAAATAGAGTTTCTAAGTGAGTGCCAGGGACAGACTGAATTCCATACCTTGAGTTTCAAATTAGCCAGTTCATTTTTGGAATTGAGTTCCTTGGACTTGATTTCAAGTTGGGCCTTGAGATCCCCAATTTGCTCCACCGTTTCCTTGATTTTGTTAAGTCCCCTTGTGAGATGTAGCTGGTCATCCTCTAGATTTGATCTCTTCTCATTGTAAAGTTTCGTAAAGTGTTTGATAAAATCGAGGAAGTGCCTTGGGGTGATGGCAGAGACCTTGAAGATATTTCTCTCCGTGAGTTTCGCATTGAGTTTGATTAGAGAATTGTGAATATGGAGAAAGGTAGCAATGAGGACGTCCCTGTAAGTCGGATTCTGGATGTTGAGGACTTGGTGGGGTGTGGCATAGTCTGTCCTGTCCAAGTCGTACTTGAGCGTCAACTCCTTCCCCACTTGGAAGAGAGAGTAGTCGGACCAATTTCCATACCAGTCGAGAACACAACGATTGAAGAGGGCAGGGCTCGTTGAGGCCCTTGCTTTGAGATCCTCCTCATTTTTCGGATTCATGGTGAAGATAATGTGGAGGTTCTTGATGATTTGGTTGCAAAAGTACTTGTATAGTTCCTCATTCGTATCCAACATTAATCCTGCTTTTGTAGCTGCCTCCTTGATCTGAATCATAAGTGAGTTGTACTCGTCTCCTTCAAAAACGCCGGGGACTTCACCATTAGCCAGAAGTGTGTTCATTCTCTCCAGGAAGGAAGAGTCGAGCACATTCGCCTCGTCCAGAATGAAACAAATCTTTTCATTCTTCACACCAGTGAGCTTGAGGAGCGTCTTGAGGTCGTTATCAAAGTCTTCCGACGTGTATTTATTGTGTACTTTGATTTGGTATACTTTGAGTCCGTTAATCCAAGCGACGAAGCGAGAGATTGTTGTTTTACCACTCCCGGCCATGCCAATGAGGAGAAGATGCCCCTGCGTCTGCTTGAAGATTCGATCAATACGGAGAATGTGCTCCAGGAGATCATCAAAGAGAACCAGTGGGATGTCAAGCTCTTCCTGATAGAAGATTTGGAGACGGGCCTTGATATAATCTCTAAGCTCGAGCGGATCCACAGAAATGTAGTTCTTGCTCAACCAATTGGAGTAGAGAATGGGTCTCCTGAGGGTGTCTTTGGAGATTGTTGGGAAAAATTTGTTGGCAATCCCATCGAGGTAGTCGTTGGTCCATTCTCTTTCTTCCTCCAGTACCAGTCGGTCTTGGAAGAGGCGGAGTCCTTCATGGGCCCAAAGACGAATGAGACCATTCAAATCAAGTTCTTCCAGCGGACGAATCGCCTCGTAGATCCCGCGTACCCAGCGCGTCAACTCTCGAGGCGAGTAAATGTAATGGGGCTGCATGTCCTGAGTGAATCGCTCTTGTGATCGCAAGTAGAACTCAACCATTGATGAAGTTAGTGCATCCGAATATGTTATAAGACTGGGATGAAGTTTCATCATCGCGTGTGTAAATGTGCCATAGATCTTAAATATACAAAATAAAAATTAGCCTTGATGACTGTGCCTTTAAGAATTATTTTCCTTGTTTACTCTGTGCCGTTTACCTGCTTCAGAGAAGTCTCTCCTGGGTAGTCTACGTAGATAATCGGAACATGCCGGAGGAATCTGTGTGAGAGTGGTTTCCGACCGGGATCTGTAGGTGGGTTACAGGCTCCCACGAATTGGATCCTATCGAGCCGAATCAGTTGATGATCGGAATTGTAGAAAGTCCCATATTCCACCAGTTGGCGTAGGAAGGAAATCACTCTTTGCGTGCCGTACTTGTCAAACTCGGGAAGATTTATCTCATCGCAGAAGAGAATCAACCATTTTCCCATCTGTGGAAATGAGCACGCAAAATTAACACCATTTCGGGAAAATAATAAAACCATCAATCATTGTTACCTGAATTGGAGAGAGGAATATTCCGTTAGGCGTTTTCTTATACTCGCAGTGGTGGTCGAATGTTTTCAAAAGGAGTTCTGGCGTAGTTGCGGAAGAAAAGTTGAGTGAAATTACTTCCATGTCGGGCAGTGCTCGAAGCGCAGAAAGGAGCGTCATTGTCTTTCCAGAGCCTGGAGGTCCGCAGAGGACGAGGGGTTTGTGTTCGTTTAGCCAAGTTCGTAACAATTTCTCATGTCGAATGGTATCCACTGTGGGAATAACACAATCCGTGGATCCAACCTTGCTTGTGTCAATGTCCAATTTCGGAACTCTTGAGAGCCATGGACTCCATCCCTTGAAGGACACGTCATAGTCGACGAGGTCTCCGGGTGGGAGGTCTACCGTTGTCTGCTTACGCAGGAAATCAGAGAATTCCGAACGAATCCGGAGTTTCGTATCCCCAGTGAATGCCCAGAGGAGGGAAAAGAGGAGGCTCCGCTTCGCATAGGCAATTACGCCCTCGGTATCCAATGGGAAATCCGAGTGCTGAGTGTTGTATTGGATGAGACGGCGAACAGACTCGTTGAGCATGGAAAAGAGGGTTGATAGGGATCGGATCGGAGTGAAGTCCATGATGTGGAATAAATCAGAGACGTAGTCAAGGGATTTTTCCACGAGGGCATCCGGGCTCAGGTAAGTCTCCCAGAGGTTAGCAACGGTCTGCTGAAGCTGAAGTGTCGGGGAAACGTCAGGAGTCGACGCGTCTCCTCGTTTTTGTTGATTTGGCTGGAGACTCCAGTAGCCGCTCTCCATCCCTCCACTCTCCCCCTCATCGAGTGGAATTTCCCTAAGCTTACTCAAGTAGTTGTGGTACAACATGGAGTTGCTCACAACGTCACGGGAGAACCACACCTGCAAATTCAAAATTATCCCAAGAGTTAGTTTGCATTCAAAATAGAAAATACAATCGATGTTCTTACCATCCCGCAACGAGAAACCGTTGCGAGTGTGGCGTGCTTGAGGTCTTGGACTTCAAAGAGGAGGCGGACGTTGGAAGGAAGCGGAAGTCTTTCTCCGTTTGGCAACGTCAAGAGTTTGTTGTCGTCAAGGACTGAATTGAGATTTTCTACCCAATCCGGGTCCACATCTCCATCAAATACGATCCACTGCCGCTTTGAACGCTCTCCGCGCAAATTGTCAATAATCCGCCTAAAGACAATAACAAACAGGCAAAGAAATGAAAATGCCGCATACCACATCCGTTACTCGCAAATAGATTCAAACCGAACCTGAGGATTTGAGTAAAGAGACCGTCACTCCATTCTCGGGTATTCGGATCCATCATCCCGTATAGATTTTCCTTTGAAATGGACTTTGGATTGATGACAAAGTAATTGGATTCTATTCCGTCAAGCTCCTCCAACGACTTCAATAGAGTTTTCCAGGCAGCAGTTTTCCCAGTTCCAGAACTTCCAACCAACATCACCCCGTGATGGATGGATTGGATTTGATACAACTGGAGAACCTAAGATGAAGAGCAGAAATTCCAATATAAAATTAACCACTTGATTAATCCCTGCCCGTTCTCAACCAAATTCTCAATTGATGAATGATGAATCTCTGACTACAACAACGAGGAGATGTTGAATGAGTACCTTGTGAATCCATACTTTCCCATACTCCTGATTGGCAAGCGTGCATATAAGAAATTGTGAATTGATGGAAACACCTCATAACCAACCTCAGTTTTCTTTTAGATTAGAACCATTCATGCAAATGTGAAGTGAAGCAGACAGATAGCAGAGATATAGAATTATTTTTGCAGTTAGTACGTACCTTCTCCATCCAGAGGTTAACTTGCGTGCTGTCATCTCCGCATTGAAGTTGATTCTCCTTGCAATTTCTCCGAATAATTTCCTTGAGCTTGTCCAATGGTGAAGGTACGTAGGAGGATCCTGGAAATACTTTGCGGAGAAGCTCGAAGAGAATCGAAATGTCCTGAGCGACTAGTTTTGGAACGATGGTTTCACAGAGGGATTGAATAAGAATTTCTTCCTCTGACAACTTCCCACTGATTTCCAGCTCATTTGCTGACTCTCCTCTCGAGAGTGCATCTGCCTTCTGACGTTGAATATGTTCTCGTTTCAAGTTCCCGGAAGATACCAAAACACTCTTCAAGGCTCTAGACACGATACAGAAAATATAAATAGATTCAAACTCAACTCCAAACTGGATATTTGTATGTAAAATTGGTATAAAAATTAATCAATGAATCACCGGAGGCCAAAGTCGTAGTGAGACTGTTTGCTCAATTTCTCCTCACAGAGTTGGAAGAAAGGAACTACTTTGGAAGCAAGTGACTCCGAAGTCTTGAAGCCCTGAGAGAAGAGCATGACTTCAGCAATGAGCTGGCGGTCGGGTGTAGTCATGGCTAGAGAGCGGAACAGAGCCTTCAAATTGTCGGGCAAATTCGACCGTCCCGTGTACCCAGGATTCATGGTAATAAATGTTGCCATTTGTGGAGAAATGGTTAGTTGCTTTCCAAGCAGATCAATCTGCAAGTCTAAAATCCAAAAGTGTGTCAATTAAAGTAAATTAAGAAAGTGATACAAACTATTGGGATTGTATCCTTACTCCCTGACTTTAGAGCTTCCTGGATCGTTTGGATCTGTTGGGATACGGCAGAGAGCATCCTTTCCTCTAGCCGATTGAACTCATCAAAACACCCCCAGGCACCAACTTGACAGAGACCGATGAAAATTCGCCCCATTGCCTGGAAGGCATTACCATAATTAATTAGGTTGTTAAATAAAGTTCAGACCTTGCAATCAGGTTATGGAAGTTTAACGGCACCCTCTCTCCAATCAAATCGAGTTATTTTTTCCACTAACCTGAAAATCAAAAGTCTCGTCACAGTTAAAGACTAGGACGAAGCGTCCTAGTGAGTGGCCTAGGGATTTCACACTCTCTGTTTTTCCGGTTCCAGCAGGACCTGAAACGAGAGACGAGGAATCACTTGCCTGATGAACAGAAGTATTATTATTGGGTAATCCGAAAGGTGTCAGTGTCAGAGATTCTGACGTAAGCTTACCGAAGGGAGAACCTCCCAATTTATAGTCAAGTGCGTGCGTCATAGCGAGGTAACATTTGTCTGTCAGTGGCGTCTGGACCAACTTCTCGATAACTCCCAAGTATTCGTAGCCATACGTGAAACTGGCACTTCCAACTCGGATTGTAAGTCGTTGCAAAGGATCCTTTTCTTGCTCATCGTAGTAGTAGCGCATCTGCTTCATCCACGCAAAATTGTTTTTTTCGGAGACTTCCTCAGTAATGAGGTGCCTGGTGAGTCCTCTTTTATGGACAAATTCATTGATGAGGTGCTCATACTTTTTCCTTCGAAGCAGAGGCTGCTCTACAAGAATTGAGTGGGCCAAGACTTCCAGGATCTTCTCCAGCTTCTGCAAAAGGGGAGTGAGATTGGAGAACTGGGACTCGGTGGCCTTGGTCCACCAAACACCCGAAGCGAGCGTAATGAGTTGAATAGGAAACTTGTCAACCCAAGCTGCCAACTCATCGTACGAAACTTCTGATTGGCTAAAGACAATTTCTTGGACAGAGAGGGCAAGTAGACGGGCCAGTTCGTTCCTCATTTCTCCTTCTACGTGATTGAGCCACTCGTTGATTTTCAGTTTTTGAATATTGATTGGTTTTGAGAATCGGATCTCTTCTCCTTCCTTGGAAGCCATGCCCAGGACTTCGACGTCATTCTCTGCAATGAGGAGGGCGTGTATACCGGAGAACATCTTCTTAAAGTGCTTCTGGAGTTTTAAGAGGTTCTTGGAGTTCCCGATTATCTCTAGAAGATCTTCGTCTCCAATGAAGTAGAATCGGGGGAAAGAGTTCCTCTCTCTCTCCAAATATTCTCCGAGTGCTTTTTGGATTTTAGTTAGGAAGTCTGCGAGTCGGTCGAGTGATCTGGCGATTCCAGGGATGTTGATAATGTCGAGTGGCATTGGGGCCTTGGCTACTCTCTTCATCAGAGACAGAAACTCGACAGAGATGGATGAGAATCTATTTGATTCATTTGGGAGGAGGAGTTTGATGTCTTCAGAAGAGAGGAAGATCCCTTCCAAATATACCCATCGTCGTTGTACATCAATCCAAGTGTCGAACAGGTTGTTGATCTTATTCAATTTGTCTTCCCAGAGTAGCGTCTCCTCCTCAAATATTTTGTAGTATGGAGACAATTTGATGGCAATGAGCGAGTTCAGATGTTCCTTCAACTTCGTAAAGAGGTCGTCCCAACTCTTGATCAGCTTCGTCTTGTTTTGGTAGTTGATAAGCTCCAACTCGTGACTTGTCCAGTGTTCTCGCACTTGCTTGAGGAAGATCTCCAGAGCCAATTCTCCCTGAGCCACTGTTATCACATCATTGATCGTTTGTTTGTTCCTGGTAAGGTTGATGTCCCAAATGTGTCCGAGAGTGAGTTCCTGCGTGTTGAGGTAGATTGGAGGAAGGGAAACGGCTTTGATGAGACTCTTCCAGTGTCTCTCCTTGATGGCTTCTGACTTTAATTCAATCAAGATGGAGTTTACTTTCGTGTAGTCCGTCAGAGTGCCTTTGATGTGGTCAAAAGAAGCGTATTGCTTCAGCTTCCCAGGAAGACTCTTCAACTGATTTAGGAGATTATCCAACTCTCCTCGAATTTTCCGCGGAACGACAGACAACCAGAGTTTCTCTCGGAGGACGTCCAGTTGCTCAGTGATTTTGCTCAGCTCGGCCCAGACTTGTCTTAGATCCAGCAGTTCCTCAAAGGCGATTGCAAATGGAGAATTTAGTTGATTGGAGGACTGGATCTCAAGTGCTTCCTTTGCCTTCAGGATATTCACCCTCTCGTCGTTGAGTTTGGAATGACGTGACTCAAAATGGGCCAGTTGGCTGAGGGCATCTGTTGGTTTCGTATCGTATTTGATGGGTTTATCTTTCTCCCAGTCTTCCAGGAATATTTCGATCCTTCCATCAACCAATTTGTCTTCGTTGAGGATCTTCGTCCGGAGTGTGGCGACTTGTGTCTGGATGGACGTATCCTTTCGCTTGAGGATATCCATAAAAGAGCTCCACTCTCCGTCGATAGTGTCAATGTGGAGCCAATTGAAAGGAAGTTGGAAGCGCTGCCGCTCCAATAGGCGTTGTCCGTCCTTATAAATCACAACTTCGTCTTCCCATGCGAGGATCCTCTTCTTAAGATTTTGGACGTAGGTTATCAAGTTGACTGCTTCAGAAGTGGAGGACGTCTCAATGCTCTGTTGCTCCAAGTCGTGTCGCGCCTACAATTGGCAAAAATGGGGGTATAGAACGGCTTTTACTTAATTTAATTTACAAAAGTTTGGAAGGAAGAAAATGTGAAGGGAATTGAAGAGTTAGGTTAAACATACCCTGCCAATTTCTCCATAGAATATGTTCATTTGACTGCTGAGTAGGTGCGAGAATTTGGTCAAGACATCCTTGTGCCATGCGTCGTACTTCAGTGAGACCTTGCTCTGGACTTTACCATACTCGACAGTGATTGGTCCAAAGGGCTTCCTGACCTCAGTCGTATCAAAAGTGCTTCTTGTCTGCCTAAAAAGTTGGTAATTAGTTGGGTAATTAGACGTCAGTTTGTTACAACCATATTCAATAAGTTTTCCACTTGGGATTCTCACTTGATGTCATTGAGACAATTGATCCAGAGGTTAAGATCATTGGCGAGCTTGTCGTAGAGGGCTTCAGGCTGGAGGTCCCAGAGACTCTGATAACAAAGCCACTCATTCACATAATTGTTCACCAGTGAGTACTTTCGTTCGATTGCAGAATATGCGGCTTCCAGTGCCCCTTTTCCAGAGGGCAGTTTACTCAATAGATCCTTGTATAGGGACTGTGAACTCTTGTCCAGTGTCACCTGTCAAAAGAATGAGCAACCATTAAACATTTTCAATATAAAAACCAAGTCATGATATGAGTACCTGGTATCTGGATGACTGGATGCGAGGTTGAAGGGTGATGATAGCTTCCCAGGCAAAGAGCTTCGTTAGGAGTTGTTGTCGAATATCCTCCACCGGTGGGAATGCCCAGAGCGTCTGTTGCGTCATCCGGAGTTCCATTTTCAACTCTCCAAGTTCCGGTTCTCCGCCCAGGTTCTTCTTGGTCGCTCCTTCCTCCTCTTCCTCCTCTGTCTTCACTCCTTCCAACTTTTTCGTCCATGCAACGATCCCAAGCTCGAGACGAGTTGAGAGCCTCGACTCAACCTCAGAGTCAATCCAAAGAATCCACTTCTGCAGATTCGTGTAGTTCTTGAGAGACAAATTGTCTACCGACTTTTGAATCTTGTTCAAGATTTCGCTTATCGTCTTGTTTGAGTACAGGCACGATTCCAGGGATTTTATTTCAACGTAAATCTCTTCAAGAATGCACAAAACCTCATCCACCTGAAACCAAAAAACATTTTCCACAATTAGTATGGGAAAGTAGGTGAGAGAACAATTAAGTAAAAAAAAAACCTTTTCTGCAAACTGGAATATGTTTTCAGAGAGTTTCTTGACATACGTATCCAGTTTGTAAGATTCCCAAACCAGTCCCATGCCTTCCGATAACAGCGTATGAATTTCTTGTCTTATTCCAGCAATAAGCAGATTCACATTGTAATTGTCATCAATCTAAGGAATTGTGAATAATTCCAAATTATACTAAACTGTCGTGGTGGGATGATGATTTGGGGCACCCTCTTACCTTTTCCAAAGCTCTTTCATAAGTACGTATACTTTCCATAAGTGAAATTGCAAAGGGATACATCTGATTCGCTTGGTGAGCTTTGTTCATGATGGCTAAGGGGACGCGAAATCCAAGGTTCTTGAGATGACGGACCTAAAAAAACCGACAGATGGCTCCAATTCAACAGTAATTTTAAATGTCAGAGAATTTTAATTATGAAATGAAATGAATTCTGAGTTACCTCTTTCGACAGAGTAATGACCTCAGGAAGGAAGTTGACCCTAAGACGCAGGATGTGCTTCCCAGTAGTCGGATTTTTCATTCTGGTCGATTCAATGTCAAAGATTCTCCCTGTAACAGACGTGTCCCTCTGCTGGACTCGGCCCACCCATTCATCAAAGATCGGCTGCGTGTTCAACTTTTGTCGGAAACTGTCCCCGTCTGCTTTCAACCGCTGTCCTAAAATGCAAAATAAATTATGCATTTTTAAATAAAAATTATGAATAAAGAATTCAAATATAACGCGCATAACACAAAGATTGATAATTGTACCGTCTACATGATTTTCCCAACCAACGCCAAGAATGGACTCCACCCTCTTTAGATACGTGTTGAGCTGCCTGTCGATCTGTTTTGCCCAGATGATGGAGCCAGCTACAGGTGGAATATCCCGCAACTCACTCATTCGAAAGGCTTTGCTCAAAGCATATTGGACCTTGAATTTCTCATGCAGCTTCTCAATGTCATCCTTCACACGGGAAATCAACTGAGTCTGGTACTCACGGATGGCTCCACGAATTTGAGGGCGGACGAAGAGGGCGTTGAATCGAGCGAAGATTCGAAACATCTCATTAGCTGATTTGGCAGTGGCCAACTGCTCCCTCAGTTCTCCCGTAATCTTAGCCTCCACAGAGTTGATCTTCTCATTGTAGGCCTTCATGATCTCTTCCCAGATGTCCGTTCCGTCTTTACTCACGTCCAGGATGTCCACGTGCTCAACGAGAGTATAGGCACTCCGAATTTCCTAAATGTGAGTCCATATAATCAATGAGCAAATATGGGTACATGAATGCTTTGTTCTGAATCGAACCTCATTCGGAGTAGTTGCATAGGAATCATTTGCAAATGCGATCGGAGCTTGTTGATGATGATGCTGGTAATCCCCACTCCGGAGAACTCGCTCAATGACAGTTCTGAGCTGCTCGTGCTGGAATCTGAATTTCCGGATTTGCTCGATCCGAGCAGCCAGCTTTTTGTGGGTTGGAGAAATTCTCCAAATTTGTTTCATCTCGTCGCTCCGCTTCTTTTTCATAATGTCCCGAAAGAGCCCTTGAAGTCGCTCGTACTCCTCATCCCAAGTATTGAAAATCTCAAAGCAGGCAGTCATTATCTGGTCAAAATCTCCATATGGCAACACCATAAGCCTGCGAAGGAAACAATAAGACAGGTGAAAACTGAATCGAAGGAAAGGTACTGAATGCGTCTTGGATACCTCTTGTTGGCGAGAACTTTGAGGAGTTGAAGTTGAAGGTCTTTGGAAATTGCCTCAATCAGACGGAGTGCCCTGTGGATGGGATACTTTGTGTTCCTAATCTTCTTGAGGTGGCTAAAAATCCCATAGAGTGAAGTTCGGATTTTGTCAAGGTCTCCTGCAGAGAGGAGGTCGTTTATGGGAAAGTCCTTCATCAATTGGTTGTAGTCAGTCACAGTGACGAGAGCTCCTTTGAGTCCTGTGTCTGTGTCAAAAGAAACAGTTGCGTGGAATCTTTTCCCATGTCGCAGGATATCCAGAGTCAGTTCGATCTCTAGACTGTCCCTCTTCTCCTGCAGCTTGAGTAAACTTCTCTCGAGGTTCACCCAGAAATTGATTTCCTGGAGTGTGGTACCACTCGTCGGGTCTCTTTCCAATTTTGTGACTTTTTGGATCTCTTTGATCCATCGGTTGACTCCTTGCTGCAAGGCATTCAAAAAGGATGAATCGTCCACCTAGAAAAAGCCATTCAAATTAATTATTAAATTGACGAAGAACGAATAAAGAAAGATCAAGACTCGGCGGGCAGAGTTGACTCCCAAACTTTCGTACATGCTAAAATTCTTGATTCAGAATCACACCATTAGGATTTTATGTACTATAATAAATATCTTACATTTTCTCCAAAGTCTTCAATACGCGGCTTCTTCCCCTCCTTCGCGCAGGTAGCGATGACTTGTGCAACGCTTGGATGAATTACAAGGGAAATTTCCGGGATGTCAATGTTCTGTTGAAGATGAAGCAGGCCGAGCTCAAGCTCCGTCAATTTCTTCTCAATGGAGGGTCCTAGTTTGTTATCAGTTGCCTGGGAATCACTTGGATGGACTTCGGTTGAGTGGAGGAAGGACTTGAAGTAAGGTGAGACCGCGGACGCAATGTACGAGTGAAGTGTCTCATATGGGGATCCTTCATTCAGAACCACCGTTCGAAGCTGAGATGGAATGCTTTTCTCGGCTTCCAGTACACCACCTCGCTTCGTAAACAAGAGTCCAGTGGAGTGGATAGAAGTGAAGCTGACTTCGGCGGAAACCAGATAGTCTGTCGCCGTCGTGGAGGATGGGGGAAGACTAATTCCACCGCTACCAGAACCATCATCCTCTGCAATGAATCAAATTCATTCATTAAATCAAACCAACAAGTGTTTTCGTTTTAGCTTTTTTTAATCCTCACTTTATTTACTAGTATTTAGTATACCTTGGCTGATGATTATTTTCTGTACAAAGATGGACTTTGTCTGTGGGTCTCCGATGAATCTGTGTAGGAGTTCACTTGAATCGCTGAGTTGCCTGTGGAGCTGCGGTGTGGAGGACTCGTCGTCAAAGCAAGTGAAGACTTTCTTGACATACTCGATCAGCTGCTTGGTAGAAATAAAAGACAGTTGTGATGGCGGGCTGTCGACAAGAGGTAGCGACGTGTCGCTCCCCTCGGTCATCGACGTGTCATTCATTTCCGGAAGAAAACGGGCGTTTGCCTGCAATCAAAATATACTAATTCATTTGCATTCCGACAACCAAAAAAAGTTATAAACTGATACATTCATACTTCTTTTTCCTCTACCCTTACCCGAATCACTTGATTTGCAATATGCACAAAAGTTGATGCTGGGATTAAATGATTGCGTATTAGAAGGTTGATTGACTCCGTCAACGTTTGAATTGAAGTGGAAACAGATTGTCAAAATACCCTAATGAATTATGTAGGATAGGATAACCAACCGACTTAGATG
>Ga0194135_10000851_pt1 | contig 17908 bp, 8 predicted proteins | sample LitLau_LLRF_2013_FD_134024 | JGI IMG/M metagenome (GOLD analysis project Ga0194135, IMG submission 134024) | Freshwater sediment microbial communities in response to fracking from North America - Little Laurel Run_MetaG_LLRF_2013 (version 2) | ecosystem: Environmental > Aquatic > Freshwater >...
CTACATAGCCAATCGCTTGTCCTATATTATGCAAGAAAAATCTCAGGTGATACACGATTCCTTCGATCCGAAAATGAAGACACAAATACAGGCCGTCAGAATGGCTAAATTCATGAACACCATCGTTAAGAGTCTTAATACATTTCAGTTACGCCGTTCGTTTCGTAAGATTGGACAGTTGTTGAGCTTCAAGAGAAAATCTGTAGAATAAGTGAGAGTTGTTTTCTACTTGAGGAAATTTAAATCATTTGGGGTTGCGAGTTACCCGTAAGAACTGACGATATTGTTCTCCAGCTAAGAGACACACTCATTTTCCCAAGTAAGGTTTAATTCTCCACTTTTGGCACTTAATTTTGATACTACTAAGTTTTACCATAAAAGTTAGCAACGTTTTATTGTTTCGGCAGATTTAGTCAGTTTTCGTATCGTCTTTAAATTTGGTTTTCAAGACACAATGACGTCAACTCGGATTCTTTCATTTAACATTTTAAACTTGGCTACTTTGAGCTTTAAACATTAAAGCTTGAGAGTTACATCGGCGATAATCAGTATTTCAAAATGGTAAATCGAATTTTAAATATATTATGAAGAGTTTATTTGTAAACATAAGTGTTGTCTTTACATATAAAACTATTCTTGGTTCCGAGACTTTGAGTCTCGTTTTAGACTCTTCTTTGGCCGAGTCTCTGAAAGACTACGAGTTTAAGAACTTGAATATTGACGATGACGCAGAGTAGGATTTGGAAACATTCATAACCAAGTTGGAGAGCAATTTGTTTCCAGAGAATTGAAATTTCCAATATGTAACTACTCTAATAAGTTTAAGTACATAAATTATCTTCCTAAAAATATGTATATTATAATTATAGCGTAGATAAGATTTGGACAAATTTTAAAATCCTGCTCACTTATTGAATTATCAAATGTAGAAATAGACCAAAATTTTGGAGATTACGGTTAATCAATCATGAGGCAGCAGACTCAATCGGCAGATTAGGAATGAATGATTGCACCATCGTTTCAAATATTTATTTATTTGCTTAGATATCTCTAATCAATGTGTCTGACTTTCAGCAAATGGATAATTTGATTTATATGTTTTGTCAGTTTGAATTTAATCCTAGATGTGTGAGCTTTTTGTAGGTTAGTTTAGAAGAAAATAGATTTGAATATGCAGACTTAAATTTAGAATAGTGTTCACAAGTGAGTTTTTTAAGTTTTTGAGTAACTGTAACGTCTAAAGTGCTATTTTGGTCGGTTTAATTCATCTAAAAGTTTTAGATTTTAATTTGAGAAATGATCGACAATTTGGATTCAGAAATAGATATACTACGGTTTATTACTTAATGCCTGTCACCCAGCAAATATATAATTCTCTTCACTCTGAGAACTACTGCCTTTGAATGTTTCTTGAAATGGTTAAAGTTTTTGATTCTGTCCCTCTTTCCTGAATTATCTCTAAGCTGTTGGATAAATTCAAGCTTCCGCACTACGTAGTAAAGATTCTTTTCAGTTATCTTAAACTCCCGATCAGTAGTGTTAAATTTAAAGTGGGTAAATTCATCTCCAGACAATTCGCTTATTCGCTTCTGTTCCTCAGGGTTCCACAATCGGCCCAATTTTATTTATTCTTTTCATTAATGATTTGTGTGATCTGCTTAAAGACTCTGGAGATCTTTACGCAGATGATGTCGCTTTAATTATATTTGATGTGGTTACTGTGATAGTGATTGCTTCGTTGAATCAGTTGGAGTTCATGTCACAAGTTCTTCAAGTTAGAGGTTGGTTGGAAGCAGATCAGAAATATGATAAAACCTCGAATCTTTACTCTGTCTTTGTATCCCCCTATTTGATGAAGTGTTTGACCCGGGACCTAATTAAACTGTTTATTTACTTTATTAAGTTTTCATTATAATCGTATTATGAATGAATGTAAATATGCGTTTTAATAAGGAATAATGAATGATTTTATGATCCTTCTCAGGCTAGATTGTAAGCGTAATATGTATAATCAATTGATAACCACGTAGAAATGGATAATATAGTAATATCAAAGGCAGGGTTAATTTAAAAAAATGGTATTAAATCGTTTAGCGGATTAACATTTTTCTAAGCAGCAAGTTATGTAACGTCGAAAAAAATCCGGAGTATATTTTAAAGCACGATAAAATAACGTAAAAACGAATCATTGCGAAAGAATTTCATCACGGAACTCATGCAGACATGTGACACTCCAAAATAATTGCATTGTTGCGAGGCCTTTTACTCATGACTAAGTAAGCTCTCTGCAGAGTCTCTTAAAATCCGTCATGGAATTAGCATTCAGTTCTACTTCGGGATGTTTTGTCAGTGAGAACTTTCTAGCAATATTTTTGCAGTAAATCCAATCCTGCGGTTCCGAACCGTTGTAACTGCAATGTCACATCAAAATAGACATCAGATCCGGATATTAAGCGGATGTGTGTGAACTGAAAGAACATTCCATACAAAGTGAATAAATAATGTACCAACGGAAATGTCCATTTGATGTTGGCTAAAACGTTATCCATTTTGATTGATGATCTACATGCTAGGATATTGAAACTCATTAGTTCGTTAATGCTATATTAACACCTCTTCATTGTTCGAACTTCTTCTTATGAGCAGACATTCCATAACTACAAGATGCTTTGCGTCCTTTTTCCCTCTCTCCGTAAAACTAGGGGAACACCTAGTATTCTACAGCATGATTTATAGTATTCGCTGCACTGCTTATTTCCGAATAATAGTTTTGTTGGAAAAGCTAGGTGGACTGTGCGGTTGGAGTTAAATGATGATTATTTATCGATTGAGCGTATGATTCAATTACTTATAATTATAAATACTTATATTATTATTCTTATTTTGTGGATTAAAAGGGATAAGATTGTCTAGGTTTTCAAGAACAGCCAGGTTCTTCGTGAGGAACATTACAAATATATTTATATGACGAGAAGACAATACAATAAACTAGATAATGAATTAGAAATGGTGAAATACAAATTGTTTAGCAGATGTCTCTTCGTGGATGCATTAATTTTTCTGTTCTACCAGTCTTCTATTCTGCTGTAAACAACATCAGTTCTGAAAAACATATGTTGTATTTTGAAGCAAAACAAACTTTTTATAATACTTCCCCTTCTGCACTACAAGAACGCTTGTTATCCTGAAATTGAATTGTGGCTTAAAGTTTTATACTACATCAATGAAATTTACTATGGTGTTCTAGGATTTTGAGCTGGTTCAAAACCAATTCTTCAGTTGATTTCCATTTAGTAATGTTGTCATTCTCTGATTTTTCCGAGGATTTGTCTTGATGTAAACAAAACTCATTCCTTAAAACGGACCGGTCGTATTTTGAAGCACAATTAACTTTTGCAGATTTTCACGCTTTTAAACATCTAGTTGGTTAATTAAACTCTTTCCACAATTTCCACAAAAAATTATTCCACAGAGCTGTTTTACGTAAAATAAATAAAATATAAAATTCTGTCAAGTCAAGACTAGAAACTAGAAAAATTAAAAACCCACGCGGATATTTATGAAAAGAGTTTGATTCTTTCCATGTAATTGTTGGGTTTCGCAATTCCAACTTATCTTATTGATTATTCAATCGTAACGGCTTTCTATCAATAATGAAACACAGCTGCCCATGGATTACTAGATTGCCAAGTCTATTCCTGAGTCTTACCGAAATGCAAACTTTTGAAAACTGAAGGATAAGTTAAATTACGTTTTTTTGGCTAAACTTTCCACATTTTCAAGTATGTATCAAAGCTTTTGGTTTGTACGCAAAGTTGTATCCGCAATTTTAAATAATAGCACTCATGTAAAACTCACTCAGAAACAGGGCGATTGGAACTTGTTTCTTCTGACAAATCGAAACTAAAAAATGGGTCTTTCATGTTTTCCTTGAGCTCATTTTCTTAAATGGTTTTTGCATTAATCTCCTGGGTCGAGTACTGTTAGCCCCAGTTAAAAATTTTTGGTATTGATTTTATTGTATTTTAAGCTTTCCTCGTTGTATTTGCACTCTTTTGGCGCTTTAAATCTATGTCATTAGTCATCATCAACTCATGGACAACGCTCTGTTTACTCTTGGAATAAAATATAAAAGATGAGTCAAACTCATTTGACTACTTATTGTTACAATGAAGCTTTGTATTATATTTTAAGGTGTATGTAGTAAGAATATACATAGCCGCGCTCTGTATATTTGTTGTTTAAAGAGTTATCCTCTTGTTTATTATCATCCTTCCTCTGACATGGGTTAAAAAACAACACAACAAAATTGTAATTTGTGTAGGTACATTAGCTTACGATATTAGTTTTGACCTCTACACCAGGCTCATAAATTAATTAAACTTCACAATGAAATCACATTGTGTTCCACAACAAAAAAGTTTCAACGAGTTCTCTCATTCATCGCACTAGATACGGGTGAAGCTAAGGGCCGATAAACAGGCGTTTGCGTTGTACTGTTTATCGGCCTTGGGTGAAACTATATTGGTTTTATTTAATTTCATTGCGATTAAAATGTATGATTTTATACCCATTTTGCTCTACTTGTTATTTCCAACAATATATGTATTGATTATTGGAATCATGCATATAATTGTTCGACTTGCAGAGGAATTGAAAAGTAAGTATAAAACATTAAGGAGTCGCCTATTAAGGAGTTTTATTAGAAGAAATGGTTAGCGCATTTATACAAACGAGCATCAGCTCTATCAGCCAATGCTATTAGACTTCAAGATGTACTTGAGAATACAGTTTTCTTCTTCTTTAAACGAAGCACGGAGCTATTTTACTGTATTTTCTTACACCTTTAACTTTCTATGGGCTGTACCTGAAACTCAATCTAACAAAATTTCCGGATTCTCGTAATAAAATGGAAACGAGTAAAAGAAGTTAATTTCAAGACTTTACCTAGATTTCAATGATCGCGACTTTCGTATAGCTCATATCTTGAGTATACATACTTTCTTGATTGTGTTTAATCCTACCCTTGTCATTCTCTTACTCTGACTTATAACGCGATTAAATGAACTCATTTTTCTATTTAAGATACTTTTACGTGGTACTAACACGTACCCAAATATTCATGAATGAGCAATTGCTAATGTGTAAAAGATGATGTGCTTTTTCTACATAGGGAAGAAAGGTCTGCTTTAAAGTATCCAAAACATCCACATGTTTTACCTACATTGAACAGTTTGGACTTAATGGATTTCTCATAGTAGATGCCAAAGAATAATGCTTACCTTGCAATCGTTAGCAGCGATTCATTTATCAATACATATAGATTTTGTAATAACTCACACCAGCGGAAACGGGCACTTGGAATTTTGGCTAGTAAGTTACACATTCAGATCTTCAGAATGATTCACAATAATTTATGATGAAATTCAAAATCCGCAGTCGATTATTACAAAATTACCTTTTTCATGCCTTACCATATCGGACCTTTCTTTTATAATATAACGCTAAAACTTATTAATATCTTGTATTTCTCCTACAAGCATCCACAATGTTATTAATTCACTACCATAACATTATTGCGTCCTTAAATATAGAGCTTAAGGTTTAAAGTAATAAATATTTCTCTTCTTGACTACATTAAACTGATGATACATTACTTTTGCCTGCTTGAACAAGGCTGTCTTGCTAAAGGATTTGTTTGTTTGTTTACCGCAAACAATAGTCTTACATTCACATTTCACTCAAGAATACATAAATACCGTCTATAAATCTTATTTCATCCTTCTAAAAACCTCTTTCAAAGCTAACAATGCAATACCTAATTGTTTGCATGTTATTGTGATCTTTTGTAAAGTACCAATCAGAGTGTTTTTTATGAAAATTGTCTTCTACGTTTATGTATTTTTTAAACAATCAATTGATCTACAAGGGATTGATTTGCATCTTTAATGCAAGCAAATAGAGAAAGCTCGAAAGACGCAAGAAAGGTTCATGAAACAATTAACTATGCTCATAGCGTTGCTGTACCTTCCATATATTTTCAAGAGGAGTGCATGATAAACGCAGTTCTAATACAGTATTATTTACAGTATTATTAAACATTACCGAGTGTTCGTGTCCATCGCTATTTTTCCATGGCTGAAGGATGCCTGTAGCATACTTTACAATAATCAAACGGGATTGTTCCGAGTACTTTAGTACATCGCAAGTAATCTTCCCCCGAGTACTTTAATCCTGGGCATTCAGTGGAGTAATTTAATCCTCGGAGAAATTCTAACATCCTCGAGCCACAATCAGTTTTATTCCGAGTTGTAGGTATTCTTATAGGCAGACATTAAAGATTCCTGCGACAAAAATTGAGTTTCACGAATAGTTGATCTGTACTGTAGGAGATGTTGATAAGTAGTATACAATATACTTGCAACAAACATAGCCGTAAGCCTTCGTTTTGAAATATCTATAGTATATATAATTGGTTGAACCTATATATTCGTAAGACAAGGCGTTGAAATTTTCCCGAGTACTTTCATCCTCGTCGTAGTTTTAATCCAAATGGCATTCTCCCATTTTATTTCTTTAAATCTCTTTAACCCCTGGTACCGATACAGTTTCTTAACCGATTATACTAACAGAACAAAATTGTTATATTTTTCTGGTCCTGCAAGTTAATTATGACTGTACATAATACCTCCACCACTAGAAATCGTTTTCTAATCTCAGTCTGTCTGCAAAAGCACTTTAAAATATTGGGCAGTTCCACTCTACAATTTTAATAGGAACCCTTTTCATCGAGGATGAAAAGCAGAATCTTTCTAATGTACTAAAGTACTTCATTACTTTGAAAGGAAATGTAACTTATACTCAAATAAACCAAAATAGAAAAACAGATATAGCTTTTTCGCATCGTTCAACACCACCTCAATGCAATGTTGGGTTGTACTTATCATTTTAATAAAAACTTATTTATATTTCGGGATGAATTCAGTGTAAAATGTTTAAAACTGTCTGGTCTCCCTCCCTCCTCTTAAATCTCATCAAAATATAAATTTTGAATTTTTAATGTGCTTACAGATCATAGTGTTTTTACAAACATTATTAGATGGCTGACAATTTTTTTTCTGCGTCTTATTCTTATCTGCTGCTTACAAACAACATTTTACAATTCAAATGATTTTCAGCTGTTGCAGACGGGTTCTTTACATAAATATTAAGATTCACCAACAAATAGATATTTACAATATAACCGAACACGCTGTTTTTACCGAAAAATTAGAAAAAGCTGTATCAAGATTACACAATTCCCAATTTAACTCAGAAAACATTTGTGACTTCAATTTTTAAAATGAGAATAATAATTTAGAACTTACATTAGCAAACTTGAAAAAATAAGTATGCAGTATTGATGCTATTTAACCCTGTTGGTGAATTAATGCTAAAAATAACTGCTAGCTGAATTGAAACACCTACACAGCTTGACAATTGGGCATCCACCAATTCCATATTACTTTGGAATTTTCGCAGCACTTAAATTCTCATGGTTATTTCCACTTCTCTACAGAGGTGTACAGGTGAGAGAAGTACATTTATACGGTGGTAATTGACAATTGCAATATTATTTACATAATTATTAGCAAATTCTTAAAGAAATTTCGTTCCATAAATTCATGCTCCGCATAAATAACAAGGGTTTTTCCAAGACGGAAGTTAATAAGTTCCCATGAAACTCTTTAGGACTCTGTTAAAAGCCGCTGGTTTTGATTTATAACCTGACTAACTGGCCTTCCCTCCATCAAGCGAAAACTATATTCAACAAGTAAACAGTTTGGAGTCAAAGCTTTCAGCAATTTGGAGACATGGCTTCATAATGTTCATGCCAGGTGTTCTAATTTGTCACACCAAGATGAATAGTTTATCAAATTGCAGTATTTAGGTATCATACAGGTTAGATAGGTATTTACATGTATGCAGTCATCATGATTCAGTTATTTTCTCATGGTCTCATGATAATACTTTGTTATCAGAAATGCGTAATCCTGAATTGTTTGTTCAAAAAATACTACGCAGGAAAGATCATTCATCAGTACACCAGCCAGCAGCAGCCTCACGGTATTAATGTTATAGGTAAAAAGTAACGAAAGAACAATTTCTTATTCTTCCTATATAGTTTTATTTTAATAAAGCATAAAATCACAAGCGACTATACTCCCCATATGAGGGTGTGTCTATTGATTCATTTTTTGTGTGATTTTCATTGGTAAGTTTAAATACTGCAATATGATTTTTTTCAATTGGACTAAGACTTTATTACCAAAATACAAAACAGTCATGTAATATTTTTCACTTTACTTAAAGCCAACTGGAAGCTTTTTTTGGATACATCAATCAGCTGTTAGAACTTTAAAATGAAAAGTTATTATGTAAGTTAACTAAAATAAAAAATATTTTAAGTCTTCTTCTGACAGTACTTGCATATAAAGCAAAGCAAACAATTACTGCTTTTGCGAAAATAACCTTCCTAGTTTATACGAACGTTTCTGATATCCCATGAACAGAAAAGGCAACCACAAACTCTCTTAATCTGAATGACTTCAATTAGTATACATTGTATTGTATTGCACAGTTTATTAATTTGACAAATAATACATAATTGTTTCGACAATTCTTTCCAGTATTAGGTCACATGGATAATAAGGTAAAAAGGGTTTAAAATATAACAGGTTGTCTTATGGTATTCAAACTATATCTTTCTAACTAAGTAAGTATAACAGTAGTATAATAATTTTGAATATAATTTTGTGGGGAGATTATTGATTATGATTATTACTAGCATTGATCAGGATCCTTCTGCTTGAGAGATCGTAATCATCTTTCCGAGATTTAAGTAGCAGGTTTCGAAAGTTGCTTTAAAAAATTCCCGTCATTTGTTTCTTTTACTGAGAGAAGAAGAGCGTTCCATCCAGCACAGGACTCGATTGATTGAGCATAATATCCGTCTCTAATCATGTATATCTCGTAGTTTTGTTATATTTATATTAAATCTATATTCAAGTTCAAAGTGAAGCAGTTGTTGTTGATTGCATTAAATGATTACGCCTGCATAGTAAATTCAGTAAACTACGTAAAACATTGTTGAAAATTGTAATGTAAGTTGAGGCGAGTTTCACTTACTCTTCGGTGTCATTTGATTCAACCTTTTTAATGAAGGCGATTACATAATCGTTTTGAAGGTTAGGTTCGGTTAGGTTGTAGACCAAACTGAAAAAAACGGCATGTTGGACGTCAAGATTGGAATTGCCCTATTGATATTTATCAATAATTGTAAATGTAAACAAAACTCGACGCCATAAGTCCATTTCATGAAATCCGGTGTATATCTATAGTGCAGGTACGGGTTGAACTATTTTGTCTACAATTATTCAATTACGGTAAGCTCATTATAACATACTTGGATATGAGGCACTTCGAAAATTCATATCTGCAAATAGATAATTATTAAAAAGCTCAATAATAAGCAATTGGATATGAAACTCTTCAGTCATAAGCCTGGTGCTCAGTTTTAATAGATACTCTCGTTGTTTGATGGCTCACAGAAATTACGGACTGGCAGTGTAAAACTTCAAGAAAAATAAAAATTGAAAATCATGCGAAGTAAAATAGCTACGCTCACAATTAGTCCCAAATTGAATAAATATATTGAATAAAATACACAAGATTAATATTTCTGGAGGAGCTTACCATGGCGATTTTTTGAATTAGAATTGAAGTTTACAGACAAGCATCATCTTTGAAAATGGAACCATACCAAGTTGAGGCTTACACGACTTTGACATCTTAGCGTGCGCAGGATTTATGGACAGCGTGTTGATTAAATTCTGTCTATTAATCCTGTGCATGTGAATTAGTTTTATTTGCTGATGCTTAGATTGCTTTCTCCTCTTCAGTCTATTCACTTCTAGCACAAAATTGGGTTGAAGTAATCTGAAGCAATGCCTCTTTCCATTCTGTCTGAACCGAAACAGCGTAAGAAAGCCTTGTAGGTAACTTTCTTAGTAAAGCAGCAAATAAAGATGACAATAATGACGAGTACCAATTCTGATCATCCAATTTTCAAATTGAGTCACTAGAGAAAGCAGAAATCTGTTTCAGAACGGATAGAAGGCGATATCTCATTATCAACTCATGCTTCTATTTTCCTCTAAATTCACACTCTTATCAGCTTTCCGGTTGAATACAAATGAGTGCAGACTAGCAACCCTGCAAGCTACTGAAACCAACTGATTGACTGATTGAGTTACTGATTGGAAGTGTAGCTTCGTACCTTTTATTATTGCAAAAATCATCTCCACTTACTAAAAAATCATACCCAACTATTTTACTACAGAACGATGAATACGACACGAGGATATTCACTCATATTACAGTATGTGGTTCTTTCAGAAACTTTAATGTAGCTTCCACAGTGCCACACATGTCTTTACAAATAATGAGAGTAATGAGACGACAAGTAATGACGAGAGTTGTCTGATTTTCAATTACATTAATAAACTTGAGAGCCGTGATAAATTTATTGTCATAAAAGATAAACCGATAAAAATTAGGTACGTGATTAAGTTGTATCAATGCTGCATTTCAGAAATAATGCCTTGAGACTTCAGAAGAGGCCTAACTTTCATTAAAAAGCTCCTTAACTTCGTTTATCAAATTGCCCTCATTCTCAAGGATAATGCATTGAAGCTCTGTCTCTGAGAATACTTATACATTTGACCCTATAATTCTATGTCTGAGTTATTTCAGTGAATCCTAACGCCGAAACGTTTTTAAGCATCTTACAAATGTAATCTCTAAACATAGATAAACAAGGAAGGCTGCCTTCATATGGTCGACATGGCATTCCGCTTTCACAATCATAAATATATATTGCAGGAAAAAACCTTAACAAATATAAATTTATTTCATGTTACTTCGTGGTGATGTAAACTAAAATTGTAGACCTGTAAGTGTCGAAGTTTAACCCAGGGCATAGTTTTGTCTTATTTAAAAATGTGCAATACGATTGACTTTACCAAATACCAAAAATAAATTGTAATTTATTTGTCGTATATTTCCACTTGACCACTCTTACCCAATCCATAGAAACATGCTCCTCACATCTCTTTATTGCTTCTGGTGGACATGATTCAGCTATTAAAAATAACATGAAAAGTCCCTCGTCTATTGCACTATGATTTATGAGTTAATAATATATAATTAGCACATTCTGCCACACGATTACCTACCCCCTAGAAATATTGACATAACTTTGCTCAAATACATATAAAGTTACAATGATCATCACGAGATGAGTTCTATTTCGAAAAACGAATCTATTGGTATTCATCCCCAATTGTTGGTATAAAGAAAACTCGACGTCATTAGTTCATTTCCTGAAGTCCTGTGTATTTCTATAGTGCAGGTTTAACATTTTATGACTTGACATGAGATGCAAGAAGTGAGAGGAAGCTTAGTATTAGATAATTCCATCACTTTGTGTGAGATGTTGGTTTGAGAATGATTTTTGTAAGTGTGTCACTTTACTTATCTCCCTTTTGTTAGCTAATTTCAAGATCTCTGAAGTTTTTACAATATTAAAATACTTTAACCATGACTTGTTTTTTATTTCACCATCATCATCATAGCATCATAATTATTTAGTTACCTATTTTATAGCTTTATTACACAAATAATTACAACTACAAACAACTTATAATCAAGAGTTAGAGTAGAGAGTAGAAAGGTAGAAAAGTTACATGCAAATCTAAATGTAATGATGACAAATTGGATTGGGGATTTAGAATTAAGAGAATTCGTCAGTATGTATATTTGCAACATCGGAGATATTGAATTCATAGATAAACTTATATTTTCAGAACTTGGAAGTAATATACAGTGAATAAAGTTCTATCAATAAATTCTACTGTAACCTTTACTTAAAGCTCAAATTTATTCTGATACTTCACACTAAAAAAAGCTCACGCACTGAAAGCGAATAAAAGCTTTAAGCTCATAAATTCGTATTTCAGAAGCAAAAGATATTTATGAAGCAAAGCAAAGATTTCATTCATTTGTTCGTCCGTCAAGTCCGACTCTTGGTCATCATAATCAGCATTAGTTCCATCAATTCCATCTTTATTTTTGTTGTTCTCTTTCTCTTCTGAATGAGAATCTTCGTTAAGATGAAAAAATCTTCTTAAGTCGTTTCCACATTTTCCGACCTGGGTTTTCTTCCTTTTTTATCTTCTCAGCTAGTTGAACACTGTGAAATACTTCACATGTTTTTTCAGCATTGCTTTTAGGATCAAAATTGTTTTCTGCAGCTTCTTTACTTTCATGTTTATTCCGATTCTTCCATCCTGCCCTTTTGACCGCTGTGAAGTTGTATTTATCCAGTTCCTATTTTTGCATTTTTGCAAGTTGTCCGTTCTGAAGATGAAACGGCGAAATTTCATCAAGTTGGAAACACATCGCAAATTTTCAGCATCCAGAATATATTTACAGTTCCTCTTTCTACATGATATCCTTAACCTTTCACATCCCTCCGCTGAGCTTTAATGTTTCCGATCGGCAAGTCTCTTCCAGGGTAATCCCAGATATCTCGGAAGAAAATGATTCCAAGCTCAGGAAACTCGTGGGTGTAAATGCGCTTCTGTGCTGAGGGCAAAAGTGACGAATCAAACTCAAAATTGCATTCTGTCCCCAGTTGTTCATAATGAAGAACTTGGTTGCCTCATGGGGTCCCATTGATGTTAAGTACACCCCTTCTCCGTAGACTGCATCTCCTACTTTCCCTTTAGACATTTTCAAAAAACTATTTTTTCGATTGCGTTTTCCCGTCGTAGTTGGTGTTATGGTAAATGTTGACAATTTTGACTTTACGTAGTCCTTGTGGAGGATTGTCTAGTCAGATTGAAATATGTCAGGTCAACTTCTAGAACGAGGCAGTTAAATACTCACATAATCACATATTACGGAAATATCATAAAATCATAATAATACAAGCAATAGTATAACTTCTTGTTTTATGCCAAATGAAGTAATTTAATCAAGAACATGCGATCTTGATTCGTTACCTTTTAAATTAGGTAATATTTGTGCTGATTTTGCTCGTGAGTTCCCGAAGACCAAAAGAACGACGGTCTACTTGAACTTGATATAATTTACAGGAACAAGTGTTTTCTAGAGAAAAGAACTTACGACAAATTATTTAACTGTGCAGTTACCCATAATGTTTCAAGTTGCCTGAGAATACTTTCACATGATGGTTAATTATAGTTAAACTAGCTTTAGTACATATACTGGAGTACAAAGGCTCGCGTGGCATTATTGCTACCGTATCATGTTTCCATTAATGTAAACAGTCTCCATGTTAATGTAAGCAACACATATCCGCAAAGTCAAAGTGGAGGTATCAAAATCACAGCCATTCATACATGTCTCAGAAGCTGATTCTTGGTGGAAAAGACATTTACCTGGTACTGCCAATATGACTTAAGTCTTCATCATTATAAGTGACTCTTGTTTATCAAAACAAACGATTCAAAACATTCTAGTGAGACTGCTATTTAAACGAGAAATAAAAAATAATGATTGTCATCATTCGCAGCCGTATCCTAAATGAATTTTAGCTTCGTTGCTTGTCTTTAGGCAAAGTCCTTTTGCATCTAAAACCACGGATTTCCTTCTTCTGAGTAAGAACTGAACAGCTAACACCCAAACGGAACATTTTCAGGAGCATTAGTGGCTTTCTCAGATTCTGAATCTTCAGAATCATCACTTACCACTCCACCTCCGCTATCGTAAACGTGGTCATTTACAAGCGATCTTTTCCTTCTCTTTATAATGGTTTCATCGGGGCACTTACTAACTGCACCGAGTCTAATTAATCAACTACAGTTATGACGTTATGAGTATGTATTCATATAGTGTGTCTAGGACTGCATGAGATTTTATTAGTATTAAAAGATTGTAAAGAGATTAATTGCATCTCTTAAGTTACTAACGAACAGTCAATTTAATAAATTCATCTTGCAAGCCACCAAACTAGTTCAGAGAAGATGCCTGCCATGCTAAAGGTTAGCGTACCGTGGTGAACCGTGTTTTCGTGTGCGGATTGAATTATAAAAGGTTGAGTGTCACTACGATTTGAGTGTTTTGTTACAAAGTCTGACAGGTTATTATATTAAATCCATAAGGCAATTATGCTTCTATGCATTTTTTAAGCATAGAAGCATAGTAGTTATTATTTATTGGTTTTCTTCTTGGCTGTGGAAGCTAGTAAGAAGGTATCGGTTTACATTAAGTTAAATATTGAATTAAAGAAAGTGTCGATGCAGAAGATCAATGTGATATGATTTATGGGGACTTTCAAAGGTGGAAATCATTAAGGCATGCTAATTCGACCAGAAGTTTTGAGTTCATTTCTGAGTTGCAATTGTCTATCCTTAGGCATGAAGTTCAAGTGAATAACATTGGATTATCTGGACGTGAAACTTTTTTGATCAATTACAATTTTGCAGCATCTATAGAGCGATTTTCATGACAAAAAATATGGTCACAATGTTTAAATAATTGGATTGAAAAAAGTGTAATTCTTGTTTCTGCTCGTAGGATGCTTGATGACTTATTTCATAATCACAATTCAATTCGATAATAAGTAACTTATGCGTTATAGGAGAAAGAGTCCAAATACAAATTTAAATATAAATATTGGAATTCATTTTTGATGCACTAGCCTTCTTCTCATAAAAAATCGCACAGAAATATTATTATTTAATAATACATAGTATGATCTAAAATTTACACGAAGACACGCCCACTTAAACTGCTGCTGGCCTTCTTGAAGCTTGCAAAGCTTGAAAGTTAAGAGCGATAGAAAAATATTTTTAAAAAGTGCACGAGAAGAATTTCATTCGTTGAAACATCAAAGTAAAACCACATACTATTATTATTACTACGGTTGCATATATATTGCTCGAAGCTTCACTCACGCACAAAACAACCGGAAGTATGCATGAAAAAGACAGGTAAACTTGGCTTAAAATATAAATCAGTTCGATAGGAAGGCGAGCGACTTTCCTACAAAAGTCAGTGGGGGTTTTAAAACGAAGTGAAGTGGACACACCCAGTCGTCTTCTCTTTTACTTCATCTCATTTTGATGATCCTATCTCGATAACTCTTCTTCGAATGACGTCTTCTCTCTCTCGCTTTCGACCGATCTTACCGAAGTAACCACTACATACAAAGTACTAACGTAATTATATGAAATTGCTTCTTTAGATTCAACTACCATTGCCAAATACAAAACACCAATCGATAATAGTTCAATCCACAGACTTGTGAATTAAAGTGATACAGATATATATTCTTATAAAGTGTAACTACATGTTTAAGTATCTTATCTGCACATTCAACAGTTACTCACGCATTTCATCTCACCTCTCTCATTGCTTTTTTAAATGCCGTTTAATAACAAATTGGCATCGTAGTTGAAAGACCAATCTATCTGTAAACTTTGACTTTAATTGCCCTTTCTCCTATTTTTGTGTCTGCGTGCTTGTTTGAAAAACAAGTAAAAAGCGGTGTCAAGTAGGGGAACAAAAATGTACACTGAGTCTTGAACATAAACAATTTGCGGAAATATTTGCATTTTGCAGAAAAATGTTTTTCTAAAGTCTTTCCAGTAAATAATTATTGTACGAGTGTGAAAGGAATACTATAATATAACTTTTATTACATTCCTATATTATCATGATGATCATCTTTAACACTTGAAATAAACTTTGTTGTTAGCTTGTTGTAAAATTATAGAAGTGTATTTGTTGATTTTTGGTATCCAGCCAAGTCAAGTGGTACATATACATTCTATGTTTGTAGGATATAGATTAACTTATTGTAGCTAAATCTATACAATATAGAATACAGATTAACTCCGTAGTAAATACGTATGTTTCGTTTGATGTCTCCCATCTCTAGAGAGCTTATAAAGAGGACATCAAAAGCCCACAGCACACAAAATGTTCTGTCAAACACAAAGAGTGAAACGCTGTGAAATTTATATCGCAAACAAACAAGCTTTGTGTGCTTCAAAGGAGGATAGAAGTATAGATTACCTGCTAAACAGAAATATCCTTCCTCTCTGATGGATTATGTATTCCCCTGTCAGCTACACCGGCTACACGACACCTACGCACCTTTTGGTCTTCAAAATATAAACGAGGTTGGATGTATATCAAACTGTCAATCTAAGATTGTTCTGGTGCTTTGTAATCTAATCCCGTGTATTCATAATCTTTTAATTAGGACAAATTACAAACCAAGTAATCATAATAATTTGATAGTGCTCTGTATAGGTATTTTTATATGCGGAAATCGTGAACTATTTATCTCACTTTTCCCACATGCATTCAATTGGAGAAAGTCAAATAATCTGACTGTTCTACCCGAATGACGACTTCGGACTGAGAGTAAGGTGCTGGAGAGAAAAGCTGGAAAGCAACACAAAAGTTTGTATCGGAACAATAGTAAAAGACTGCCATTAAAGGCTTTCTGAGGAAACTGTGGAATGTTGTAGTAACTCTCGCCCATTTTTACACGGGAATTTCTACTTTCTTTGCATTGAATTTCCCCATCTCCTGCAGATAAAAGTGTACGTTTAAGATTTTTTATTGGTATGTGCCTACTTTCACTTTTTCCTTGAGTGGAATTGTGTGAAGTTGGCACTTTGGAAGAAGGAATGATTCCATGGGGCAGCTTGAAAATAGGCTCTCTGTGTACAATGCATGTTAAGTAAGGCTTCTTTAAGTAAATCGTCTGCAGGAGTGTTGTTTACAATTTAATATGCTACAATTCAATTTTTCTATTAAATGCGAATTTATGCCATGAGGATACCGTAATTTGATGCTGCTAAAGTATATAGCCTATCTCTGTTGAAATAATATCATGTGCTTAATAAAATTGAACGAAATTATGTCGGTCGTTGCTTAACTGACTAGCAAGCTAAGTAGTAGCAGGTCTTCTAATGCCATAAGATGCTTAATGCAGTGAAGCGCACAAGTACTTACCTTCAGGTAAACTAAATCAATAAAATATATAACACACACACACAAGATAGAGAAAGAGTTACACTCTCGCAGATCCGAATGAATTGATTGTAATGGTATTGTTTTAAGTCTGTCTTTGATCTTCATTTCATTTTGCTTCATTCTCCTTGTTCTTCTTTCTGCAATGGCAGGTACACATCCAGTTGAAAGCAGATTTTCTTATTTTTAGTTTTACATGGGAGGAAGGGACACTTTCCAGGAAAGGGTCCCTTCCTCGCATGTAAATCTAAAAATAAAACAGTTACCATGAGAAGTGGTTCCACTATAATTACCGTAGGCCTTTACAAGAATGGTGATAACTCTCTAACATTTACTTCTGTGTTCTGTGGCTTTTCACAGTTTTAGTGAAGTGTAAAGGGTCTGACTGAGTCTGGGGTACTATGAGTATCGCTTGTCAGCAGATTCCGAGAAAGACAACCTGGAGCGAGGCATGTTAAAGTTGATATTAATCATACCATAATAGAAGAAGACAGCCAGATAACACCCATCACGTATTTTCTCCACTTTATTGACGAAAGGATTAGTCACCATTCTGGTTGGTGAGCTGAACCAACATTCTAAAATGTACCATTTTAGCGCTCACTATAACGTGTGAACCAGAGCATAAACAGAATGTCTGAAAGTCATTGTCAAACCTCTGAAGATAACGTCGTAAGATATTACTTTTACGCTTCAACGATATTATTAGAGTAAAATATTTATCATGCTCCACTTTTTTTGTTGCTGAAATCGACCCAATTGTAGAAGTCGTCGTTGCAGCACCCCCAAAAAG
>Ga0194135_10000852_pt1 | contig 17893 bp, 17 predicted proteins | sample LitLau_LLRF_2013_FD_134024 | JGI IMG/M metagenome (GOLD analysis project Ga0194135, IMG submission 134024) | Freshwater sediment microbial communities in response to fracking from North America - Little Laurel Run_MetaG_LLRF_2013 (version 2) | ecosystem: Environmental > Aquatic > Freshwater >...
GGTGTGGGTGTGGGTGTGGGTGTGGGCAAGGGTGTGGGTGTAGGCAAGGGTATGGGTGTAGGCAAGGGTGTGGGTTTTAGTAGGACTGCAATTTAAGTGGATTTTCCTTTCTGAAGCCAAAGCATTGAGTCCGCCAAAAACAAACAGCTGATTATCATCATTATCATCAACAACGCTCATCACCACCAAATAAACTGTTAATAACTACTAACTAAGTAAGTGAATACGATTTCTAAAAACTGCAAGTTGTAAATGACCCTGACATTTTCATAGTGTATAAAAGGCAAGGGCGATGTTAGGCGTAGGTTTTCTCATTCGTCGTTTGAGTTTCGATGATAATACCAGGAAGAGCCTTATGAAGCCCTGAAATTATTATTGGAGTATTTTTCTCACACATATTTTCAAAGCAGAGTATATTATACACATTTTTCGTAATCCGACTGTTTGCGGGAACTGTTGTGGTTTTTTTTGGTCAGAATGCAATGTAACCCGACCACGCAGACCTCTAGGCCGTTGTTCAGGTCAGTGTGACCAAGCTATTTACTGACTAGATACAGACATACCGTAAAACTTCTGAAGACGACCGGGTCCCCAAAGAGAGCCGGTCTCTAAAGAAAGCCAGGGTGAAAGCTCGAAATTTGATTATGAGCCGGGTCTCTAAAGAGAGTCGGGTACAGTTTACACTGTATAAGCATTGATTTGAGTTGGAAAGTCATGCTCGTTGCATTTTGTTTGCTTTCCTGTTTCCTACGCTTGGTTTATTGGGGGTTTCAAAACAAAACAATTAAAAATAGTTTTCAGGTGCAGAGCTGGCTTTAATTTTCTAAGTTTATTTATAGCTTTAAAGCTAGTGTAACTACTAACATGTCACGACACATTAGATAGTTCACTGTAAATGAAAACTCGCTGCAGTGGATTATGCAGAAAACAACAGCAACGAAGCAGCTGGTCGGCATTTCAAGAAGGACATGAAGCAAATTCGTAATTAGAGGCGTAAAAAAAACGTCAAATATTTTGTAATTTTTCCTGTAAATGCAAATCAGCCGGGTCTCTAATAAAAGCCGGTCTCCAAAGAGAGCCGGGTTAAAACACTGAAATTTGAAAAATCAGCCGGGGCTCTCTTCAGAAGTTTTACGGTATTTACATTCTACGTCAGAGTGCACCGTTGACCCATTTTTGAAGATATGAATGTTAACTTGAAATTATTACCGGATATACTGTTTGCACTGATAAATGAATAAAACTTACAAGTTGCTTGTCACAAAGTACTTGAATGGCAATATGCAACATCACATGCGCCACGGCAGCGTTTGCTTGTTGATTTCTTATAGATGGGCAAACGTTTGAGACTAGCACAGTGAGCCAAGGATTTCCTATAAAGGAATGTGCTAACTACATAAAACCACAATTTGGTGGTGCTTCGGGCCACCTGATTATATTGATACGGGCCATGCTTGGGGCATACATTCCCAATCTATAGCATTCTATCGGAGATTTTATATATTTTAAACCATTCATAATATCTCTGAAAATTGCACGGGCCAAACATGCTATGGCGAATGAATGATTCGCCGGTGATAAAAAACAGGGCCCTGATAAGCCTCAAATGGGCCATACATGGTATGAATTTGGTGCTATTAGGGTATATACTAGCTGAACAAAGAATTGATAAACTAGAAAAACATTCATCATATGGTCATGTTACTTTAGTAGATTAGGGGTTAGTAAAGAAGCCGCTCTTGCTCCGTCATCGTCATCATCATTATGACAAGAGTTGAGATAATTTAAGGTGTCAATCACCTGGTTCAGATATCAGAGAATGCGCGATCACAAAGAATAGTTATAATTGAAAATAGACCCGGCAACGGTTAGTTGGCGATTGACAAATTGTACATTTGCAAACACTACACTTTGCAACTGTTATATTTAATTTTTCTTTTTTACTTCCAGTTTCCAAGTTCTAGTCATGCGGGATATTTTATGGATGCGGTTTGAGATCAAACATGAAGAGCATTCAGCTAGAATATTCTTTTCCTCTTGTCAACAGAAACTGGAATATATAGTGGACGCGGACCCATTTGACCTCATCCTGAAAAGCGAGCATGAGACATGTGAATTAAAGTATATAGGTCCAAGCACTGCCATTATATCTACAACAGGGGATTGTATTTCTCCAATCCAGAAAGAAAATTAGGATGTGCATAGAATCTACCTGAGGAACAGTAGAAAGAAAAAAAGGAAATATTTCAATTTAAACGTACAAACGAAGCAGAAAATGCTTTAGGATTTATCGCAGAATTCAACAGGATAAGCCAAAGAGAATACTGATATTGTTACTGCGACAACAGCTGCAGTTTGAGGCATTTGAATGAACCAGCTTTAAAGAAAAAAGGCTTAGAAAAGAACACTTTTATTAGGATACTAAACATTATTGACGCATCAAATGGGATACCATTAGCAGCATGGACTAACCAAACGGAAAAACCTGTTTCTGGAAACCAGTATGCGTGGAAGAAATGTTATGTGAAAAACATAAGAATAAGCAAGTGATGATTAACAAAGAAGTAGCGTATGCGTTATGGGATATGGCGGCCAAACAAGCAGAGAATACATTTTAGATCACAAGTTGCTAAAATAAGTAGGCTTTTGCGCTAGATTCTTACAGCCGAATCCTTTTTATATAAATCAAGTCACTTATCAAATGCTAATAGACACACATCACATTCGTAAAAACTACTAAACATTCAGCATGTACAAAAATAGGTAAATAGTATGAGAACTCGGACCATTTGTAATGAGTAGTAAAAATAAAGTTAGTAAAAAGAAAACAATGTACTCAGTTGCAATGAAATATATATATTTTGAACTATGTTATAAATAAAGTACGCTTCTCTCTCTATGTTCACATAAGGCAGCTGCCACCAATTGACCTTTGCCCTTTCTCCACAGGTTATTAGCACCTTTGACCCTCAAGGTAATGTCCCTGCATTTAAATGATAACTTACAAGCCCACAAATAATGCCAATATAATGCAGCCCTAAAACCCAATACTTTTGGTTAGACAGGAACGGAATAAGATGTTTACGGCAGGAGTTCCCAGGCAATACTAACTGGTAGATCCATGACTGTGGCCAGAAGTTTATTATAGTTTCTCTGTTCCTTAGGTACGCTACAAATTCAATTTTCCTACCTACATCGTATCATATCTTCTATTTTTCTGACAGAGTGCAGCTTCTGTACATTTGCTCAACCTTCGCCTACTCCCATTATAATGTAATCATTTTCCGCGCTGTAATTTTAAAGGAAATAAAGACACCGTAAACAATCAATTAATCAATTAATCAGTCAATCAAATGTCTACCAAGCTAAATTAAGCATGAGACTGGGAGCTAGAACATACAAAATTCCTACTCTATGCTTCCTTGGCTTGCTTGCCTGCTCATGTGAATTATTTTGGCATGGTTGCTTGCAGACTTGCAAGGCAAGGCACGCCAAGGCAAGTCAGGGCTTATAGTAGCAAGTGCAATTATTTGTCCCCATCATTAATTCCGTAGTATTCTAATACACCAATCTTACCATTGATTTTCCGTTCCCTCTTTTGTTTCCCGTACGTCAATATACTATAAACAAACTAACGATATACGATAAACTGTAATCGACGCCGTCTCTGTCTTAAGACGATTGTGTTCAAACAGCGCCTTTTAAATGTCGGATAGCACGCCTTCCATAGTTGTACATTTTTTAGCAAACTCGTAACTGCCGGCACCCAAGCTCAACTGTGGGATTTTAATGCTGCAAGTTTTTGACTAAAAATCTAAAAAAACCCATCAAATTAAATACCATAATTTAATACGAAAATGTTAAGCTTCTTGTATTTGATTTGCTTAAGCTTTAAAACATCCTGACTTAATGTCAGGCTAATGACCTCTTTGAAGATAGGATCTGAGTAACATTCATCTTAATAAAACAAAGTTTATCACAGTTTGTGCAGTTGGTAGCCATTTTAAGCATTTTATCTTTTAAATTCCCATCAGCATTGTCATCAGGTCCTTAGGAACGGTGGAGCGAAGTGGTGCGACGGCTGCAGGCCGGACCATAGTGAAGTCACAAAAGGTTGTACCGAGTGTAACTATGAATGATAATTTCAAAAAAGTTCAAACAAACCCCAAAATCTCTCTTGAAAATTCAAAAACATCACTTAAATTCGCTACAGTTAATTTTCTAAGTTGGTAAAATGTCTCACAAGATTCACAAATTACTCAAAATTCATGAAAATATTAAAAAAATACGGAGTTTCTGCAGTACCTGAATACGAAAAACTGAAACAATCGCTGAATTACGGTAATAAGTTTCAGAGAATTGCTACTTGGTGTAGAAAAATTCAGATATTATTGAAAAGTTTCGAGAAAAAGGTCGGAACAGACCAACTCCGCTCAAGGCCAAACTTTTCCAGCTACGGCGCTGATCATCATCATTAGTGTCATCATCATCTTCCTCCTCGTATTGTACATGGAGTGGGGGCAAGTCTTCTTGATCCTTTTCTAGTTCTGGAGCTAATCCAAGCTTCTCGGTCTAAGTATCAGTCTTCTCGAACATTCAAAAAGCTGTACTCGGATTATCCATAATGGAGAGGGTCCCCAGAAATGAAGCTGTTGCCACTAATATCCCTTATTGATAGATTGAGTGGGCCAGTCTTTATTGCAAGAGAGAGAGAGAGAGAAAGTCCTCAATCGGCTCCAAGTACTTTTGTATTTCCTCATCAACCTCGGGATTGTCTTCTCTTCGCCTACCTGAGCTTGATTACGGTCTTTGATAACCCTTTTCAGGATCCCTTCCACTTTGGTCATCTCTCCTTTAAGTGTTCCTGTGCAAGGATTTTTAGTTCCAAAGAAAGGGAATCCTTATTTCCTCCAAGAGTTTGACTTGACAACCACCAAGGTCGAGGAGGGCGTCTACGACTTCCGTACCTAATCTCGACACCAACTGTCAGTTGGTGACAAACTGCTGAAATATCCATGGCCAAACTCAGCTCGGAGTCTAAAGACTTAGAAAAAAGAATTAAACACGAGGAAGGTGGGGAAGCTTCCTCAATTAAAAAACTCAAATAAACTCTGGAGGAAAATAAAATAAGTAGTGGATAAAAGAGAGAGGCTCCACTCTGTCACAAACAACGATAATCATATAATTGTGAAAACAGCAAAATTTAAAATAAAAATTAACAGTACAACACTTATGCCGATTAAAGTATTCCAGCAAAGCTTTTCCGATAGACTAACTCGCTCAATCCAAAACCGACTTTTACAGAAATTTAGAGTAACTAGAGTTCTGGCATACGAAAAAGCTTCTCAAGTAACAGTAGTTTGCAAATTTAAATTTTTGAAGTTATTTCATAAAGTGCTTGCACCATTGTGGAACAACGTAAAATAGTCGTAGTTAATTTATGCAGCATTGGATATGTAATTGAACATTCGAAACTCTATAAATTAAATTAATACACTCGCTACTAATCATGCAAAACACCCACGAATTGCCATTTGTTAACGAGCTACATCATAGTACAGAATTTTGGGAAAAACATTTTGTGAGACAAAATTTGGAAACGATAATTTTTTCCAGGTTAACTTTTAATGATGGATTCTAAAGTAATAGACAAAAATTGAACTTTAGATCGTTTATTGTCAATTAAAAAATGAATTTTAGTGTACTACTTTAAGCTTCGCAGAATCTGGCAACCGTGGTCCATGCTGACAATGCGTTTGACGAGTATGATTGGTAAATCATTAGAAAATAATTAGAAATCAATAGAATCATTAGAAATGATTCTTTTATTTAGAATTAATTTGGAAATGATTGGAATATGACTTGGGAATGATTTGGGAATGATTTGGAAATGGTTTTTAAATCATTGAAAATGTTTTGGAAATGATTGGAAATGATTTAAAAACCATGTTAAAATGATTTTGAAATCATTTTAAAATTATAATGAACGATCGGAAATTCATTGGTTATGAATAAATCAGGTTAGGTTAGGATAGGTTAGGAATAAAAAGAAAAAATTGTGCACAGACTTTCCGTTGGTTTTTATTTTCATATACTAACATGCTAGTTGATGCCCACCTTTCATTGTTAATAATAAACTTGCTTGATAAGTATTCACTTATCGCTTCATTTTCTACGCACTTTGCTTCCTTGTTGGTCGCATTGATGTAGGGGCGTGTATAAGGGATGTGTGTGTTGAGGTGTGTAAAAGGGATTTGTGTGTGGGTGTGAAATTGTTTTATGACAATTGTGTAAGTAGTGTATGGTATTTGTGTATAGAATGTGGTGTATTTAAGTGTGGGTTTGGGTTTAGGGTGTCGAAATTCTGGTGTGGGTTTGCGGATAATTTTGGGGTGACGATTTATTTGAGATGAAGATAATTATGGGGTGGGGATGTGGCTGTATGGTATGAGTGGAGAGTGTGCGAATGTTCCATGTGACTTTGGGGATTATTTTGGGTAGGTTATTGGTGGGGTGGGGATGTGCGTTGTTCTTGCTCGCCTTCTGTTTTTTATAAAAAACGCTTGCACAAATTTTTCAACTTTTTACCACATAGATGTCGAAATATGAATAATTAAACGCAAAATTTGAAAGAAATTTTATGATTTTTATATAAATCAAGATTCAAATAATTTGGTTACTTTACACGTTTCCATTTAAGAAAAATCATTGTTAAATCCCTGGATGAAAGTCTAGTTCAAAGTACGTCCATCCTACTCGCTCTAAGTCAGGAATGAACTTACTGACTCCCCTCGATATTTGAACTAGAGTAAGAAACAAGCCAACTCAAACTTCAGCTAAGTGAATGCCAGACAACCACCAATTGCATGACAAAATCATTCCTATACGGCCACTTATTAAGTACTAATTGCAAATAAAAATTTATGAATGCATTAGAATTGTATTGATTAAATTCGTTGAATTATATCACATATAGTGTACATGTATGTAATCAGTACTTTTGTTATTGGGGTTAGTCATGTATACATTGTAATGACTTAATGCAGTAACATAGGGGAAAAAGGAGGATTGCTAATGGAAATTAATTTCACAGAATTGTGTAATTGTCGTATTCAATATTTTAAACAATGTATAATTATAATTATCATTTAATAGCATTGCCAATTCGCTTGCTAAGTTAATCGATAAATGGATCATGTAAAACTTTTGTGTACAAAGCCGATATTTGTCAAACGTAAAACAAGTTTATATACGCTCAAGTGACAGATCGTTTTATGAACATCATTCACTCCATAATACTTTTATGTTGAACTTGGTAACGGTTATCAAAATTAACTTAATGATCAACTAAAGAGTAAGTAATTTAAGAACCTTTTAAAATATAAAATTATATTTCGTATAAGAGAAAATAAATTATGCCATTTTTTTAGAAATAATGTGATGTTTATGTTAACTAATTTAAGGTATTGAGTACAGTGGTAATGAACATGCAATCTATCCTATTTTAATACTTAAATATCCGGTCGAAAAAGTCGTTTCATGGGTATCTATTATGTTTTTAATTTATTTTAATTAATTTTAAGTTTATATTTATTTTACTCTGTTTCTTTAGACTTTGTATACAAGTGTGCTTCACAAACTTAAATTGTCATAATTTGAATATTTTTTAACCTGGTGATGTAGAATTAAAAATCCAAAACCGGTAGTTGAACTGCAAGAAAACCAAAGTGAACAGTGCGATGTTTACTTCATTCTCAACCCAACACATAAAAGGACTGCCTCGTTGAAGGTATGATGTCATGATGTTTGTTAAGGTATGCTATTGGTCATGAAACACATGCAAATCTAATGTTAAAAGTGTCCAACGAGATACGCGGTTCAGCATACTTGTAATAAGTTTTATGTGAGATACGGTAAACATATGGAATTGACGATTGAATTTTATTCTACTTTACTATCATTAGCCAGAGCCAAAAAACGAATAATGGGAACGAAGATAACTTGGGCTATTCGTATAAGTTCATAAGTTCATAAATATTCAACCTATTCAACCAAGCTAGAGCTGAGACAGAGGGGCGAAAATTGAGTTTTGTGATCTCTTGTAAATATTAATAAATAATAAACTAATTATTTTTTAACAATTGAACTATTGCTCCAAAATATTTGGTTCTTGAAGTAACAGACAATTGAACCGCACTGTCACCGCCTAGCCTTTTACACACTGGCATTGATCATTGTTTTTACTAGTAGTGTTTAAGTGACTTTTAACAAATGACAAATGCATCCACCAACCCATATAAGAAAGAAGGGATTTGGCCTTATTTTTGGAGTGGTTTGGGCAGACTTGTTCTGCTTTGCAAACCATTCACTATACCGGAGGAGCAACCTTTCAGGTAAGTGTCCTAAGGTCACCTAATAATAATTTAATAAACTTGGATGCCAACCTAAGCAAAGTTTATCTACTCCGTTTGAGGTTTAATGGAGCGGGAGTATCATGAGACCCACCTCTGCCGGGAGTGTAAACTCAACACAATGCTTATCAGAAAGGAGTTCAGTGGGGACTGGATATGTAGCAGCTGCAAGAGAAGAGAAGCCCTTGCTCAACAACTGCTAATCAATCTCTGCCTATCATCACCAACAGGAATATCTTTCAATGAAGATTCATCATTTAAGGGGAATATTGTTCCTTTACCCGAATATCAATAGCATACGCATTCGATGAAGTCAAATCGATTAGGAATACGATCAATCCAGCAGTTTTCTCATTCAATGAGTCGAAATTAGACCCCGGCCACGATGTAGATAATATGTATGTTGTTACCAACTATTCTTTTGTAAGCTTTGACCGCCTAGCAAATGAAGGCGGAGGAGGAATAATTTTTATTCATAATGACTTTCAGTTTGAGGTGCTTGACGTAGATCTTACTGTGTCTGTTAACAGTGAAATTAATATTACTAATTAAGAAGTGCCATGTGAAACCAATAATTGTAGTTACCATCTATAAACACCCTAAAACTGATATCCAGGATTTTACTGAATGCTTTGACAGCCTCGATTTAATGATTAGTAGCCACAAATAAGAAATAGTTATCTTTGAATATTTCAACATAAATTTGCTAGAAACGGATTTTAACTTCGTTGATTTTGCCAAGTTTGGTTTTTATCAGGTGTGTAAGGAATATGGTCTCAGTCTTTACAAACTTTTACAAACTCTAACACATAACAAAGGTGGACTACAAGATCACTTGTACGTGAATGTTAAAGATAAATATACCACATTTGGAAGTTAACTCTACTTACCGGTCAGATTGAAAACGAGTCATAGCTAGAACAATCAAAGCCTTTATTAACTAGGAATATTGATAAAAAAATTCAGTCTTTAAGCGACAGCGTTATAGACTTGTTGGAAAAGAATGCCCCTCTAAAACTTCGTCTCGTAAAGGGAAATTGCAACTCTTGGCATAATAGTGAGCTCAGACTGAAATGCAACAAACGGAATGAATTGCACAAACAAGCTTTTAAGTTAAATACTTCCGTATCATGGAAACTATATCGCCAAGAGCGAAATGCTGCAAATTATATGCTCAGTAGGAATAAGTGGCAGTATTATCAAGAAAAATTTGCATTTCCCTGTGGGATAGTATCAATTAACTTACTAATTTCCACACTAACTGCAATTCTAAAGTTATGCAATTAAAAGTAGGTAGAAGATAGGAAAATTACTGGCAGTGAGACAATTTGTGATGTCTTAGGCAATACCTTTGTTCTTAAAAACACAGAGAATACGGACTGTGATAGATAAGAGTCTGAAATTCTTGAGTACACTAATAACTATCACCACGACGAAAGTCCTCCCGTTGATAAATTTCCTGTGCCTGTTACTCAAGGTGAAGTTTCAGCAGCACTGAAGTCAGTTAAAGATAAGAAATCGTTTAACCTCACCAATATAGCTCCGGCAGTGGTAATGAAAGAGACAGGTCAAGTTTTTATGAATGTTCTGGTACGTCTTTTCACGATTATAATTAATACTAGTGCCCTTCCAACAACATTAAAGAAGGCAAATTTGATGCCTCTTTACATAGGCAAAGGATCTAGACTATGTAGCAAACTTTGTAGACCTATATCTATACTAAAAGATAACTGTAAAGTTTTTGAAAAGTTCTTGTCAATGGGATAATGATGCGAATAGATCTGCAGCTGAATGACAACCAGCATGCTTACAGAGCTATGAGTTCGTGTCATACGGCTCTTACTAAATTTACAAATAATATTTTTAAGAGCATAGAGAAAACGAAAAACAAGGTGGGGGCAATATTTATTGATTTTTCTAAAGCCTTCGACTCTATCAAACACACCACTTTGGTTAGAAAGTTAATGTATATTTATAAGATTGAACAGTGGTTGGTTAACATTACCCACAAGAATATGAACAATAGGGTGTTCAATATTGATTGCAATGAACGATGTTTTAGCCTATCTCGAGGTATTTGTCAGGGCAGTCCCAATAGACCTGTACTTTTTGTATACAAATTACATTGTTAATGTGATAAATGTAGCGCATCTCATGTACGCCGATGACATAGTGATTTATATAGAAGGTCAATCTATTCAAGAAATGGCTGAAAAGCTTAGGGTTGATGTAAGGGATATGATTCCCATTCATATCCGGTATGGTACATATACGTGTATTCATGAGATTATATGTGATGATGATGATGAATGAGTGTGAATAATATATAATAAAGCCATGGGCTTGGACGATGAATCATTTAGAGTTCAGACTTGGAAGCGACCACAACCAGCTCTCGTAGTTCTACATCTTATTTTGTAGCATAGTATCGTGAGTAGTTGTTAGGTAAGCCTTGCGGGTTCAACGGAATAGTAAGGAAAGCTAGACGCGCTAGTACATAGCAGGAGCATTTACTTATATTGAGATGCTTAAAATTCAAGAACAGTGCAAAACAAATAGCACGAGTGTAAATTATGATAAGACTTATGTTCTTTCATAAAATCAAAGATGTTACAATTAGGAATGAAAAAACTGGAAAAATCTTGTAGTAGGTAACGAGTGTATAGAACGTGTTTATGAATTTAAATACTTGAAAATTTTGTTAGTTTCATGTCTCAGTTTCAATTTACATTATGACATAGTATTGCGTAAACTGTCACAGAGGTTGAGTTATCTCCGTGGCTTTAAAAGGTTTATGGATCATGGGATACTTAGAAAAATGATAAATGCCCATCTGTTTTCAATTGCAGATTATGGTTTAGATATCTGGGCGATAGAGTCTGATAAGCTGTTAGATGATATGCAGCGTAAAATTGATAAATTTCTATTTGAATTTGAATACCCAGCTTCACATAGGGAAATTTTGAAAAAAGCTCAAATGACCTACACTGAGCTTCAAAAGGTACGGGGAAAATTTTTTTTCTAGGTGTAAGACAAAGAAGTGATTATCCGATTATTAAAAACAGCTTTAATAAGCTCTTTAAGGAAGTGCTCCAAGGAACCAAAGAATTCACAGTATCAAATCGTACATCCAGCATAAATTTACCCCATCTAAATATGCCAAGTTGAAGACTGGGGTAGAGATAAATTTTTAGAAGAAGCTAAAACGTATGTAAATGTTTAGGTTATTGTTTAATTAGTTTTTAATAATTAATTTATAAACAGTTAGTTGATGGTTATTCATATGTATCACTGTTGGAAAAACAGACTTTTGTACTGAAACGGCAAGATAATAAGTTTCCAATCAAATCACAACTTTTGAGGTATGAAGAAGAAACCTCGTTCACACACATGCTCCAAGCAACCCTTTCTGTTCTCAAAAGTCGTCTGCAACGTTAACGTACTACATAAACGCAAAATAGGCGTTGTAGTTTGACCATAAAGCGAAACATGAGCGAAAAATAGGTAAACAGCCGAAAAATAGGCAATACGAAAGCAAACCAACGCCAAAACACAGGCAAAACAATGGCGATACAAATGCAAAACACAAGCGAAGCATAATCGAAACAACAGCAAGATTTATAAAAGGCAAAAGAAAGGCAAAATAAAGGCAAAAGAAAATTAAAACAAAGGCAAAACACATGCAAAAATCAAGCGAATCCCAAGCGAAACACAAGCGAAATACAGATAAGGCATAACAAAAGCAAAAAAGGTAAAACAAAGGCAAAACAAAGGCAAAACAGAAGCAAAACAAAGGCAATACAAAGGTTATACAAAGGCAATACAAAGGCGATGCAAGGGCAAAAGACAGGCAAAAAAGGCAAAAAGGCAAAAGAGAGGTAAAACAAAGGCAAATGAAAGGCAAAACAAAGGTAAATGAAAGGCGAAAGAGAGGCGATACAAAGGTAATGAAAGGCAAAACAAAATTAAAACAAAGGCAAAATAAAGGCAAAACAAAATTAAAACAAAGGCAAAATAAAGGCAAAACAAGGGTAAATGAAAGGCAAAATAGAGAGAAAACAAAGGCAAATGAAAGGCAAAAGAGAGGCGAAACAAAGGCAAAATAAAGCCAAAACATAATTAAAACAAATGAAAAACACATGCAAATATAAAGCGAATCACAAGCGAAACACAAGCAACGGATTATTTTGAGGTATAAATTATTTTGGGGTGAATGTTATTTGGGGTGGGGATGTGGAGATAGGGATTATTGTGTGGTGTGCAAAATTTAATTTCCCAACTGCACATCCCGACTGGTGCCTAGAAGACGATGTAGAGATTCCTTATTAACATCATGATCCAGCTCATGACTTAAACTCTAATCATCGCTTTTACTCTTTGTTGGTTATGTTGGCGTAGGGTGTGGGGATGTGTTGTTGAAATTTTGGTCTAATAGGGACGCAGGTGTAATTGTGTGTGGGTGTGGTCGTGGGTGTGCTTTGTTTGTGTGTGCTGTGTTAGATAAGTAAACATTTTCCAGCTCGTTTTTTTCTAGTATTTATCTTAAAGAGCTAAATTGCTCGTGTAGAAACTGAGTAAGTGAATATGACCGTGAATATAGCACCTTCACTTTGCTTTGATAATTTGATGCAGCTGGCGTGCAAGTCAAAAGCTTGTGTAATTTTGGGTTTTGTAGAACTTTGTCGGGGAAATCTCGGCACTTGCGATTGAGCTGACGTTTGGAGATGAAGTCCCCCCATTCGTATTTGTTCAAGTCAGATAAAGAACTAGCAATTTAGCCGGAAGCTGGAGAAGAAACCTTCCATTCTTTATTGTTTAAATCAGAATTAGAACCATCATTTGAGTTTGCAGATGGAGAAGATGGACGAAGTGTTTCTCCAGCCTTATTGTTAAGTCCGAATTTCATGCTTGTAACTTGGTTGGCCGACTGGGGTTTAGTCCTTCCAGCGAAAATAGTTAAAGTTATAGATTAGAACTAGATTTTAGCTGGTTAATAAGATAGTTTGTCTCTGGCAGAGGTTAAATTTAGTCATACTTTCATGTGAGGCATTCGTGGTTACTTGGGTGTTTTTTTTTAATAAAAGAGAACTTTAGATTCATTTCATTAAACAAAAACGACACAATCCAGGAAACAGAACCCTTGAACCTTTGGATTCATTAGTTCCCTGATTTTGGTCCAACTATGTTCATGTACGCAAACCTGTGTGTGTGGTTTTGTTGGTATTGTTTTATGTGCTGGGGTTTGTGTGTGCTTTTATTTGTTAGGGTTTGTGTGTTTGTGTGGGTGGGTCTCTGCGAGCATGTGTGTAGTGTATGCTTGTTATCTGGCATTTTTACTGGTAAAGTAACCTGAAAACCATAAAGACAAAATAAAGGAGACAACAAGGAACAAAAAACAAAGTAAAAATTCGCTGGATTACAAATTTAGAGGTTTGGTCAATTGCTCACCTTCTGTTTCAAATGAAAATGCTTTGGTGTGAGAATTAGTGGGATATGTGTTTGCTTAGGCGTCCGTCCGGATTTCTATGTGCGTTTCTGTTTGGGTGTGTTTTTCGTTGTGCATGTGTGATTATTTTGGGGCGTGTATGTGTTTTTTTTGTGCGTTTATGTATGTGTGGGTTTTTTGTGTGTATATGGGAGCTGTGTGTTTTTTGCGTTTAAGTGTGGGTGTGTTTTTTGTGTGTAGGTTTGTGTGTATATGTGTGTGCGGCAGTAATCTGCCATTTTCACTGATAAAGTAAATGAAAACCATAAAAAACTAAATAAATGAGACAACACAGAACAAAAGCAAAGTAAAAATACGCTAGATTACACATTTTGGTTTGTTCAATTGGTCAAATTCTGTTTCAACTAAAAATGCTTTGGTGTTGAAAATTGTTTGGGGAAGGTGTGGGTTTGTTTTTGTGCGTGGGTGCGGTTTTTTGGGTGTGTTTGGGTGTGATTTTGTGTGTATGTGTTGTGTTGGGGTGTGGGTGGATTATTTTAGGGTGTGGAATATTTAAGGTATAGATTATTTAAAATTTGAAATTATTTCGGGGCGCGTAGGACGTTTCTATGACACGTGCACAGATCGTGCTTGCGGACTTCCCGTTGCAATCATTATTTCCCAACTGCATATCCCGATTGGCGGGCGGAATTGGATGGTAAAATTGCTTGTTTACTTTGGAAACCGGTTTGGTCAACTTATGGCTAAACGTCAGATTTTCGCCTTGCAAAAACTTTTCTGGCTCTCCAACGCCTCCACGCATCACTTCGACTCCCCGCCTTGCCCCTCGGAGCTGCTATATGACGGTGTCGCCATTTTTTGGGTGGTGATGTGGGTGTGCGGTGTATTTTGGAAAGTGTGTGTGTGTGGGGGTGTGTATGCGTGGATATAGTTTTTTTTGTGTAGGTGTTGGCGTGGCTTCGTGGGTGTATTTGGGTAAATGATGGGTGCCCGGGGAGTTGGTTGTTGGTGATGAATGCATTTATTGAGTATGGATAATGTTTGGTTAGGGATGCTGGTGTCGATTTCTTTTGGATTCGGATTGTATTGGGAGTTGCATTGTTTTTGGTTGGTGATGGGATTGTGGACTAATGTAGGGCGATGCGTGGGGTGTAATTATGAGATGGGGGTGTGAGGTAAATATTTTGTGGTGGTCCTGGTCACCTTTTATTTTCGATAAAAGATTTTTGCACAAATTCTGTAAGTTTTTTCAACGTTGAAGTTCAATCACACTATAAAAGTTAAGGTTAGGAAGAAAGCACAACCTCTCCTAGTTAGGTCATAAAAATTTACATATCTTTCATTCAAATCCCATTTCTTCCAACCCCAGCATAATATAGTTAGCACAAAAATTAGTCATTATGAGCCAGAGTTAGAAACAAGCACACTAGAACTTGAGCTAGGTTTATGCCCAATAACCACCAATTGCATGCCAAAATTACTCCTTTGCCTTTACTAACAAAATATCAATGGTGGCCAAGTTTTTCAGCATGCATGATAATTGACGACAACTTGCACATTTTCCGCTTCCTTTTCTATATTTTGTATGAAGTAGCAACGATTGTTAATGTTGTCTTGCTTACGCCATGAGATAGGCCATAGAGTGCATGTGAAGGTTTTGGGATGTACTCCACGCTTGACTTTGAAACGTGAAATGAAGAGTTAAGTGAGCGAATTTGTAGGTATATTACAACGTGTTCAGGTTTCACTAGTCTCTATATGTTTGGCTGGCATAGAGGAAGTTTCTCTTGCCACCTATAAGATGTAGTAATTTTTTTTATTTCTTGTGTAACATTATTTGTGGTTATTTTTGGTGTTTCTCGGGAATAAAAGAGAATTTTAAGATTCTATCATTAAACGATCGACACACCGATTTAGTATCAAAAACCCTACAGGTTTTGAATTTAATTTTACCATGGTAATTTGCTTCTTTTTGCGAGTTTGCTCATAATTTCTTGATTTGTTAATGATCGTGTCTTCGAAGGTTTTAAAGGTCATAACTATATTTGTATAGATTAATTCCTTCGACTTGTATCCCATGAAATCTGCACACATGTTGTCAGTACTTTTTTTATTGGGGATAGTCCTCATTTTTCTGTAAGGTGTCATTTAAACATTGTATCTGACGGATACATGTTCAAATTTCAACTCCTTTTTTATGTTAATGAGTTAAGTAGCTCGTGTAAACATTTAGATATGCCATAGAGCCTCAAGGTTGTGTGAATTCAAGCAGGTGAGGGGAAATGATTCTCCTCTGCTTGACTTTGATGATGCAGATGGTCAACGTTGCAATCAGAAGCGTGTAAACTTTGTTTGCCGTAGTAGAGTGTGACCGAGAGAAATGGCGTCATTGGCAACTTTGCTTGCCAACTGACATTTGTATGTATGTATTTTATTAAGCGCATTAACAAGATAAAAGGTTGATATGCTGCTTTAATTCCCATCTCAAAAGGATAGCTTTCATAGACTGACCTAGTCAAACTGTTAAATATTATATTGTTGTATGCATTTTTATATAATATATGAGCTGTCGGGAAAAAAGGAAGGTTTTGGCGCTTGTCAGGCAAGAAGAAAGCAAGAAGAAAGCAAGCGGTCAATAGAGTTCATCAACAGAACAGAAGAAAGTTGGTAGTAAGCTTGCTTCGTCCCGATCAGTCTCAAGTTCAGTTTTACTTTTACGTTATCTTTGTCAGTCTTTTGGTTTGCTGTCAATAAGAATAAAATGTTGGACATTTGTCAGTCCTAAAAATTATAACTTCGGCTAGTTTCTGTTAAGTTTAATTGTCCTATCCCAATGAACGCCATTAGGGCAATTAGGGTTTAAACTATCAGTTAAAAACTAGTGAGGAAAGTTAACGTAACACTCATTGATTTAATTTTGTCACTAAACGCGGATACAAAGAACCCCATTGTACAAGTATCCTGAGGTTTGAGTATCCTAACAAAGAAATTCCAGTTGTTAAAAGCTGCATATTTAATGCTGTTATTATAACAAACTGATTATGACCGTTCAATTTTTCAATTTGAAAATTGCGTTTTTCGTTACTTATATAGAATCGCTAGGAACAAACCAATTTCTAAATACAGAATTAGTCTCTGACTTAGCTACAAATTTAAGCAATACTAGCTTCCTACCTTCTACAATTGTCATTAAGCTAGTCTTTCCAAATATAGGTTTCATGTTGTTGTTGTTACTGGAACAATTCCATCTTTTCCTAGCATTTTTATGATTATAATGAAGGAAATAAGCAAGTAAAAAGCCATTTGTTCATTGTTGGAGCTTTTCAAGCTGATTATCAGTTTTAACACTCCATATGCTGATGCAGTAATCACCAATGCTAATACCATAGCAATAAACAAAAGACTTCACTACGTTTTCACTAAAATATCGTCTAAAACTATACATTTTTCCTAATGCAACATTGATTTTTGACTCAACGTGTTTAAAATGTTTGGAAAAAGTTAGCGTTGGTTCCACAATCAAACCTTAATATTTAAATGATTCGACTACATCAATTTTTATACCATACGATATTTCCATACGCGTTCTTCCTTTCAAGCAGAGTGGTTGTATTTTTGAGCTGCTGCCCAAGCTTAAGTCATACACAAAAATTTACATACTCAAGTAGCTCAAGTGCATAAGTGCCTTGTTATTTTCCTACAAAATGGGAAGCCACGATAACATTGTTGAATCTGAAATGGAGCAGTCCGAATATGAATCGGGTAAATCTGACCAAGAAATTGGCGCAGTTCCTGACTAGGGCTGCCGTTTTGAGTTTCGGTTAGTAGTTCGGTTAGTGAATTTTCAAAATTGATATCGGCAAACAAATGGGGATTTCAGTTTCGGATACATAGAGAATTAGGAATTGGCATATTTTGCAAAAAAATTGGACAGTTTTTGTTAACGTGAAACTCGTTAGCCGTAAATTAGTACTACTAACCGGTCCAACTAACCGGTAACCGGTAACCGAATCACTAACCGGTCTATTTAAAAAAA
>Ga0194135_10000853_pt1 | contig 17886 bp, 6 predicted proteins | sample LitLau_LLRF_2013_FD_134024 | JGI IMG/M metagenome (GOLD analysis project Ga0194135, IMG submission 134024) | Freshwater sediment microbial communities in response to fracking from North America - Little Laurel Run_MetaG_LLRF_2013 (version 2) | ecosystem: Environmental > Aquatic > Freshwater >...
AAACATCATCATCCTACATGTTATTTGGAGGATGCTTGTGAATCGATTGTTGGCGTCTCAAAGCTAAAAAAGCGAATACGCTTAGTTTCGAGTGGATGACCAAATAAGCTGTGGATGTGTGCTTACGAAACAAAACAGAAACTGTTTCACAGTTTTAAACGGTTTTTCAGACAATTCAAGGTGTAAGGGTCTCCAGAGGGAATGAAACAAATTATTTATGCTTCAAATTTTGTGAAGAATTTTAAAGCTTGGTTGGAAAGGACGCTCAGTTGTTTAAATACAGTACATTTCCATCAAGAGTAAGGTACGAAATGGACAAATTCCTCATGACTTCACCCAGAGATACATTGGGAATTAAATTTCCGTCTCCATTTCTGCTAACCATCAGTATATCAGTATACGGACATCGAGTGATTGAATTGCTATATTCACTGATGATGACAAGTAAATTATGAACAATTGGTGATGAACAGAGGTTGCAATTTTGATCTTTGATGAGACATAACTGGCAAAACTTCATTCTCAATTGTAATGTTACTCTGGCTTATAATATGTATACTGGTTTGGTTATAAACTGTAATATTTTGGATTGTGCGGTTACGGACGCCAAAGGATGAAAATATCCATTCCCGAATATTAATTATTTAGCAGATGTTCAGTTGTATTCAACCCTACGAGTTTCATCACACCAAATACCAGTGTTCAACTTGCAAACTAAACCACATTTCGCTTAACTCCAGTATTGTTCAATTTACATTTGATCTGTACGGACAGGGGCTTTCCTAATATGTCATCATGATTCACAAGAAAGGAAAGACAGAAGAGAAAGCTGAATCAGATTAACAAACAGCTGCAAGGATTCCAGCCAACATAACTCGAGTTCAGGTCGACCTGCTGAATGAAACCGAGTTGGATGAAGAAGCACAGGAGATTTCAGTGAGGGATCCGAATTGTGGCTTCATATCTATCCACCTTGAGTATTTATTTTATCCACTTTTTTATTGTGCGGCGTTGGAGTACATACATATTGGCGACCGCGCGTAGGGGTTCATTCTACATTCTAACTGGAATGAATGCATTACTTTTAAGACTTTTCATGACTTAATGCATTTAAGGAGTTTCCATTAAGCTCCCCCATTATTACGCGCCTTCTGTTAAAGGTAATATTCAATTCAATATGATATCCTTGGATAATACATCAGTTGCTTGAGCTGTGCAAGAATTAGCCTTCAATATTTGCATGCAAATTAACAATTTGGATTTGCCGTATTATATATCCTTTTGCTGCAGCCGCCACCGAAGGAGAAAAGTTACAAATTGGAATCCAATACATTTTGAATGCGACCACAGAATCTGGGGCAAAGTAGATAACCTTCAACTTTGATGAAGAGGAATTGATTCGCTTCTCCTCAGATCCATTACGCTAAAACAAATTGATTTTAACCAATACTAGATCAACAAAGGTTAAATTCACGAGGAAATGAATTGCTAATCGATAAATTGTTCAAGAATCAGCTCAGGAGAGATGGATGACTATTTGGTGATGAAAGTAAAACCGGTTAGCTAGAAAGGAGGGGGTGCAGAAATTTTTTTTATTGTATGAAATTAATTTTGAATAGTTCCGTTGTTCGCAATCATCTAATTGGTGTGCGCCATCCAAATTCAGTGATCATGATTGAAATACATTTGTAATTGTCAGAAATGAAAACCTGCAACTGCTTACGATTTCCCTTTCAAGAAATTTACCAAACTCATTGAAGTCGACAAAAAGTTTGAATACATTTAATATTTGCTTCCAAACTTTTTGCCGTTTTCATGTGTACACGCAATACACTATGATTTTTTGTACAGATGAACTGTACGAAAGGAAGATCTATATGATTGAATAGGCGATGACCAGAATCTTTGCTCAGACTGCTTTACGAAATGCTTCACTATCTGAAGTAACCTCTTTGAAGTCTTAAGGAGTCGTTCCCAATTTGGACAATGGTACTAATTACTTTTAAAAGGTCTCCAGATCCAATGTTACTCTCTCACCATTACTCTTCTCTAGAGTAGCCAGCAAATCTTCACAGTGCTCATGGCGTCGTGTGAAGCTTTTTTCTTCAATTGATAATTGCCAGTGAAAGACACTCCATGAAGCATTTTTCTCAAATTTTGATCTCATACAAGTTATTTAAATTGCGTGGGAAAATCAAGAAAACGTAGAATACTACATTTGTGTGTCATGTATATCTGTCTGCTTTGTGTGCGTGGGTATCTTAGGTCATACGTGTCCGGTAAACTGCTGTTTTCACTAATTCATGGGTTGTTGAGTCAATCGCTTTGTCACGAGGTCCAGATTCAATCGAGGCTTTAGTGTAAGATCCTGACTGATTCAGTCTTTTCAAAGCAAAAATATTTTTACATTTTGAGTTTTATAATGAGTTTCATGATAAATCATGGAATCACTTTGTTGTGTACAATAATGATTGAATGATAACGATGCAGACTCTTCACACTCCTTTGCAGGCAGCTGCTCAACCTTCTCCAAGTGATTCTCCTGCAATTGTCCTTTTAGTTTGGTTGATTTAAGATTAGTTTTCCGGCTGAATTTCTTCTTGCCCTGCTTCACTCTAGAACCAACTAGGACTGGTGTATTTCGGTTCCCAATTTTCTTCAAGAAAGAATGATGACAGCGGGGGACAAAGAGTAAAGAGAGGAAAAAAAGTCTTAACTTCGCAAGGATTTTTGTAGAAACCTGGAGTGTATGCTTGCCTAGCTTTCCCCATAGAGTAAGGACCCAGCTGTGTCAATTCTTACTATACTTGACCTCTGTAGTGTAAACTCAATCATTATCTTCAGTTTCACATCACTGTAACAGTAACAAGATGAAATCAATGAAGGTGAGGTGGAAACTGGCAGAGAGGTCCTGATCTCCTGATATCAGTGAAAGAAAGAAACTTCATTAAATGAGTAATGACTCCGATTTACAGTTCTTCTTATTCTGTCCGGAGTTTGTACATCATATTCAATTCTTCTTTCATTTTAACTCACACTCTTTCTCTGCAGAGAAAGAAAATTGGAAAGATTAAGAATTTCGTAGAATTCGAACTGAACTGCTCAAAAAAACGTGTTTCCCGGGTAAGAAATTGCAGGGAAAGCGAAGGGGAAAGAACAATTCTCCCGATTGTGTAATTGAGAATTTTTTTCTTGAAAGCCGAAGCTTTCCTCATAGGGAAAGGATCCTGAAGGTTCCGTTCTTGCTAGATGTGACCGTTACAGTGGCTGCAGCTACAATTTCAAATCGACGTACCTCCTGAAAAACTTAAAGTTTCACATCTTTCATATTCCGATTCACTAAAAGATTCACAGAATGAACTTCTTCATGCATTCATCTAGAATGAATATGAATCTAGCTTTACTCTGAGTATTCTTCTGGCAATCCTACGACACTGCGGTGGACAAGTATGCCAAAAAAGAATACGTCAAGCATGTACTTGTATTTCCATTTACAGCCAGCCATGACTTGCAGAAATTGCATTTTTTAATCGTCGTCAAGAAAGTTTGGGGAAAGAGGAGGACAGGGAAAGATGATAAGTAAGGATTTAACACACTTTTAAGTAGAGAAAATGTGCAGGGTTTATTACTCATGCTTTCCATGTAGAGTAAGCAGGACCCTGCAGAGTCATCGATACTATATTTGACATCTTTAATGTATATTCATTGACTCATGCATTATATTCTGCTTTAAATAGCTGGAAAGAGATGATGGTGTTGAAAGTGTGAAGTAGATTCGACGTGAATTCCAAATGTCACTAAAAGTCTTCCTTGAATCATCGATTTCTCCGAATTCAACTCTCCGAATTACGTTTGGTTATAATAAGTCACATCAAATTCTTTGGATTCGGATTGTTTATGTGTAAATAAGGAAAATTGGAAGGTGTGTTGTGTGTGAAGGAATTAGATTTCGGAGATTTGAAATGATCTGCTCAGGGAAAGCAGGTTCGCGTGTAAGAAAGTGCAGGGAAAGCGCAGGAGAAAAAATAATTTCTCCTGATGCTCCACGTGAGAATTTCTGCAGTGAAAGCTGCAGCTTTCCCCATAAGAGAAGGATCCTGCAGGGTCTTTTTTTGGCTGATATAAATTTCAGTATATTGCGCACAAGGCGGAGGCCTTACTTGACTTCACAGAACATGGGAATTCAAGATTAACTTTTAATTCAATACGCTAAGAATTTTTGTTGACTTTGCTAAGTTCCTTCCTCTATTGATTTAAAATTGATTTAATGAGGCTACATTATTGGAATGAACGTTTAAATGCACCAGATGCAGAAATTTCACGCATAGTTAGAAATGATGGTTAGAAAGTGTGATGGTAATGAGAGAAGGCGTGAGGATACGGGAGAATCACAAACAAAGTCCTATTGGAACTATCATTGGAGACTAAGGCTTGAGACTATAGCCATTGCAGTTTCTTCCTCGTAAGGCCCAACGGCTTTGTCATTAGTCATTGATTCACAATGAAGAACTGGAAAAAAGCAAAATCTCCACTTCACTTAGCATGCATTTGAGCAGCGAAGTCATGCATAGAAAATCTCTTTTGAGCTTTCACCAGAGACTTCTTAGGAAATCTATATAAGACATATGTACAGTAAATTTATATGTAATGTCTCCAGTTTTAAATCGTTGGAATGAAGGGGTGGTTCGGATTGGAATGAATTTCGAAATGCCACTTCAAAAAATCGATGTCTACAAATACAACTTTCCCCATTCCCCTCCGGCTTTATCAACCACAGTGCATGAATTGCTACATCTTTAAAACTCGCACTGTTTGTTTGCGAAGAAGGAAAATCGGAATTTGTATGCGAATTCTGAATTCGGGGATTTTGATACAAGCTGATCGGTGAAAGCAGGTTTCCGGTAGGGAAGCAAAGCAACAGTAGGGAAAACTGAGGAGAAGATTTAAGAAACTATCCCGATTCTGCAAATGAGAATTCCCGGAGTGGAAGCTTAAACTTTCCTCAGAAAGGAAGGTTGCAGAAGGATCCGTTCCTAGTTAAGTCTGCTAACTGTATAATATATAATAATGTGTAGGGATCAAAGCGATTGGATGAGGGGAAAGTGTGGAGAAAAAGTCACTGCGGTGATCGATGTCTGCAAGCGATGATTGCATGGTATTTCCTAGGGTGGAAATGTATTTCAGTTCTATTGATGTAAGCAAAGAATTTAATGGTGGTCTTGGACCTTACTGCTCTCTTATGTCAGGAATGTCACGGTCAGATTGCAGTGCTCACTGAAGTTATTTCGGCGAATGTAAGAATCATAGAGTCATTAAGAGAATGTCAGATTTGCACGTATGACGGAAGAGTTCAATTAACTTCAAACAGCATATCATTTAGTACCTTAAGTATCTTGCAAAAACCACACCGACTACTTTACAACTTACCAAAAATCTTGAGTCGGTTTTTAAGAAAACTGTATATAAAAATAAAATCTAAATACCTTTCAGTCTGGAAATGGAATTTAAACTCATACAGCACTTTCAAGTCTCATTTGATAAGTCAATAACTAATGTCTTTTCCGTCTTACCAGAGAAAAATTGGCACACAAAGATGAGACTACAGAATATGCAAATCGAACAAGACGGGAAAGAACTTGGTCTCGAACACGAACGAAGGCTAGATTGAGCATTGTCATCATTTCTATTAAGCATGACGTTATAATTTATATAACTTGGTTCATTGGAAACTTAGACAGGGAGTACATATTATTAGTCAAGACAAATTGAGAGATTCTCAGAGAAATTTCAAGTCCTTCAATTCGACCAATTTCGAGCCAGGGCGACTTTCGAATAGATTCTTCCAATTGTACGGGACTCATGAGGTCGTCAGTGCTTCTGGAGGAGGAAACCGTCACAGTAGCTTCAAAATTTTCTGCATCTATACTGTCTGGATTTCAATTGTTAGATTGAGAATACTGGAGATAAAATATTGTTGCCATGTATGGTCATTACCTATTATAGAACCAAAGGCATGTTTGGAAGAGAAGCTAAAGTACTTGTGAAACTGATTTAGTTAGTTCAATTGGGGTACTATGAGACAATTGTCCTGTATGTAACTGCAAAAATCCATTAATATCTTTTAAGATCTATGACCTTACCCAAAGTGATTTTCGACTTCTTTCAAAATCACGAAAGCTTGGTTCTACGTTAGTCTCTGGTTTTATTGGTTTTTCAAAAGCCGTAGTTCAAATGCATCTTAAAACGCCTTCATTCTGTTGCTTTAACAAAACCCTTCGAGTTAGGAATTTTTTTGTGAGGTCCTTATTCAGTTGATTCAGTACAAAGCGCTGATTCAGATGACAATGTGTAAAAGTCTGCTTCTTCATACTTTGAATTCTATCTCTGAGATGTTCTGTAATCTGTTCCAGCTTACCTTCACGTATTTAATCATTTCTTTCCCTCTCCTTTCTGTATTTCTTCGTGGTTGTTCAAAAACTTATATGCAACTACGAAGGCTATTTCTACCACATTCAGTTCTTTGATGAAACCAATTTGAGAGCTTTAGTAGGGTGTCCTCTGCAGTGACGGTTTTCGCAAGGGTGCTGCTCCCCAGCTGGACCAATGTACGATGGACTTCTGAAGGTTCTATCGTGCTAGTCACATCCAAAAACATCCGAAATCCGTATGATGACTCGCATGAGTCTAGTATGATTACGAGCGAGTGATGTTAAATTGGGAGTGGCCGGGAAAGGGAGGACGAGTATATGAGAATGTGTCGTTAATTATGTAAGTCCTATCTCATTACCAATTTGATGTTGAAGTTCTATTTGCTTGGCGTATTTATAAGCTTATCCATGGAAGGCCAGCAGGAAGCCATTAGGTCACTCCATTAGGTCATTTTAGAAGGTAGATTTGTACCCAATGTCAATATTCAATATACGTAATAGGTATTAATTAATTTTGATTTAAAATCGTGTTTTTCCTTCTAAAGTAATGAGAATTCGGAAAGATTCGGAAAGAAAAAGACTAATTAGATTCTTGTACAGGTTAGATGGCTGGAAACAATTCGAAGTTTTGAACGCATAAAGCTTTTCAACAATTTGAGCATTACGATGATACAAATTGATTAAAAAAAATATTCGACCAGCAACGGTTTAATTCACGAGGAATGGAATTGCTAATCGAGGAAATTGTTCAAGAATCAGTTCTGGTGAGATGGATGACTATTTGGCATTTGTAGGTGAAAGTAAACCAGGGTAGGCTAAGGAGGGGGCGAGGGGGTGCAGAAAATTTTATTGTATGAAATTGATTTCGAATAGTTCCGTTATTCTCGATCATTTAATTGGCGTGTGCCATCCAAATTCAATGACCATGATTGAAATACATTTGTAACTTGTCCGAAATGATAACCAGCAACTTCTTACGATTTTCCTTTCAAATAATTTACCAAACTCGTTCAAGTCGGCAAAAAGTTTGAGTGCATTGAATACTTGCATTCAAACTTTTTGTCGGCTATTTTCTTTTAAAACAATTAAAAATGAAGCGGAATCTCAAACTCTTTTGTGACATCTCAAGATGGGGTCAAAATATTTTTGAACACAAAAAAAAGTTTTAACCAATATTTGTTCAGCAACGCTTCAATCCCAGAGGAAATTAACTGGTATTGTACAAAAAAATTCAGGGATCAGCTCAGTATGGATTAATGAGTATTTGGTGATGTAAGTTAAATAGGAGAGACTAAGGAGGGTGGGGAAAATGTTCTAATCTGATAATGTGAAACTGACTATTGTTCATTTCTCGCAATCATCTAATGAGTGTGTGCCATTTAAACTCATTGTCAGTGATCATGATAGAAATGAAAGCCGATGAAGAATTTAAAAAATTGAATTCCTCGAGTTATGCCAGGTTTTCCTTTAAACTAAAACTAAAAATTAGTTCTGAAGCCATAAACAGAATCAATTTAAGACAACAAGTTTGCGCAGAAGTTCTAAGGATGAGCGATCTCGATAGGATGAAGGAAAGGTGTGAGGATGATTGGAGGAAAATTCCGGATATCATTAAAGTGCATTGTTAAATGATAATTTCACCAAAATGATTTCCCCCATTCCATTTAGTGCTTATCAATATTGGTACTACTTCTCTTCAAATGGTAAAGCTTCTGCGAATTGTGAAGTGTTTCGAATAAGCGCAAGCGGGTTGGGAAAAGAGATCGGTGGATAAAATGTGCGAGGAAACCGGAAGAGAAAGAACGCTTCCCCCGATTCTGCGATGGTGACTCGCAGTGAAAGCAGAGACTTCCTGCCCTGTGTGGTCCAGTCTTACTTCATTTGAAATCAACATAGTGTCCATACTGATTTCATATATACAGTATGAGTTTTTATGCAGATGAACTTTGATCACTGTTCAAAGAAGATCTATATGATTAAATAGGCGACGTCCACAATCTTTTCTCATGCTCCTTCCAGAATTTCTTCACTATCTGAAGTAACCTCTTTGAAGTGTCCAAGTCGTATAAGAAGTCGTTTCGAAGTTGTACAAGGGTATTAATGACTTCTGAAAGGTCTCCCGTTCCAATGTAGCCGTTATTCTTCTCCAGAGTAGCCACCAAATCTTAATAACATTGCGCCGTGTAAAGGCTTTCTTAAATTGACAATTGCTAGAGTTTACTGTCGTCTTAGTGTGCGTGGGTTTCGGCAGCTCTTGGGTCATGCATGTCTAGCAAACTGCGGTTTTAACTACTTCCTGGGTTGTTAATTCCGTCGCTTTGACTCGGTGTCCAGATTCAATCGCTTTAGTATAAGATCCTGACTGATTCAGTTTTTTCTGAGCAGAAATATTTTTACATATTGATTTTATAATGAGTTTCATGATAAATCACGGAGTCATTTTGTTGTGCACAATGCTTTGAATGATAACGATGAAAACTCTTTGCATTCCTTTGGAGACATCCTTTTGGAGGCAGCTTCTAAAAGTTCTCCAAGCGATTCTTCTGCAAAGGACTGTCCTTGTAGTTTCTCTGAGATTTCAGAAAGTTCTTTACGTCTTTCATACTACTTGCCATTGTAAGATTGGTATTTCGACTGCATTTCTTCATGCACAACTGTAGTGTAGAAACAACCAGCACTGATGTATTATAGTTCCCAATTTTCTCCCAGAAACACAAGTGAAAGTGGAGGACAAAGAGAGGAAAAAGTCTTACTCTCGCAAGGGTTTGGGTGGTTAAACCCGGCAGTGTTTATTTGCCTAACTTTCTCCATAGAGTAAGGACCCAGCTGTGCCAATTCTTCCTAACTTGACTTCTACTCAATCATCATCTTCAGCTTCACATCACTGCAACAAGAGGAAGTCAATGAAGGTAGAGTGTAAATCGGAAGAGAATTCCTGTCATCAGTGAAAGAAAGAAATACAATTGAATGAGTAATGATTCCGATTTACAGTTCTTCTCATTCTGCCCGGAGTTTGTATATCATCTTTATTTCTTCCTTCATTTTAATTCACAGTTTTTCTCTGCAAAGGAAGAAAATCGGAAGAATTGAGAATAACTGAACAGTTCAAAGAAAGGTTCTTCCCCGGTAAGAAATTGCAGAGAAAGCGGAGGGAAAAGAACAATTCTCGCGATTGTGCAACTGAGAATTTCGAGTAAAAGCTCTAGCTTACTTTCCCCAGAAGGAAAGGATCCTGAAGGGTCCGTTCGCTAGATGTGACCTTTACAACGACAGCAGCTGCTATTTCAAATGGATATTGCAGGAGATGAAGGTGTGGGAAAGATATGAGGAAGAAGGCAACTGTTGTGACTTGTACTCTGGTGTCATGCGGATTTGAGGATTACGCTGCATCAGTCTTTGCAATTATGTCGACAAACGTTGAAATAGACAATGGAGAATGCATAGGCGTTTGAACCTGTAGTAGAGTCAAAGTTAAATCAACTCGACCAACTCATAGCGCACGCATATCTCAGATTTTTTTTAAAATTATGTAATAGGTAGTTCAGGTAATGAAGGGGTGGACATGTTTTCACGTTTTTTGAAATTTTGGGTAATGGGAAAGTTGAGGGAGATTTTAGAAAATTTAACCATTTTAAGAATCCAAATTGCTTGTAAATTGTAAGTTTTATTTAAAAACTGTCTATTTAAGCCCAAAAATAGATTTTTCAAACAATTTTTTTTCACTTTTATTTTTTCGAAATTCGAAACTTTTCGAACGTTGTAATGCTAAATTCAGGTATTATACAAAAACATTCACTTGTTTCTTCCCAAATTTTCAAAACAGCCAAAAAATTTGGCTTATCATGCGATTTTCAAAAATATCTTGCTTGACCTGGGAATCGAAAAGTGACATGAGCTGGAACAGTCTAAAATAGCTCAGAAACTTTCAGAAACTTTATAGAAAGTTCCCAAAAAGGGTCGGCAGAACTTAAAACCGATTTCGATTCAAAATCAGGGGCTTATCGATGGGGGAAAAAGTATCGGCGATTTGCTTCAAACTCAGAACTTAAGCTTTATAACCATCAGGGACTATGTTAAAATTAATTCGGAATTTTTAAAACGCTTATCAGGCCCTGCAGGGCCTTATCAGGGCTTATCGGTGGTGGAAAAAGTATCGGCGATTTGCTTCAAACTCAGAACTTAAGCTTTATAACCATCAAGGACTATGTTAAAATTCATTCGGAATTTTTAAAACGCTTATCAGGCCCTGCAGGGCCTTATCAGGGCTTATCGGTGGTGGAAAAAGTATCGGCGATTTGCTTCAAACTCATAACTTAAGCTTTATAACCATCAGGGACTATGTTAAAATTAATTCGGAATTTTTAAAACGCTTATCAGGCCCTGCAGGGCCTTATCAGGGCTTATCGCTGGGGGGAAAAAGTATCGGCGATTTGCTTCAAACTCAGAATTTAAGCCTAACAACCATCAGGGACTATATTAAAATTAATTCGGAATTTTTAAAACGCTTATCAGGCCCTGCAGGGCCTTATCAGGGATTCCGTTGGCATACGGAGTGTATCGTGTACGGAGAATTTCTGCAGTAAAAGCTGCAGCTTTTCCCAGAAGGGAAGAATCCTGCAAGGCCCTTTCTTGGCTGATATAAATGCCAAACTATTACACACAAGGCGGAGGACTTACTTAACCTCAAAGAACATGAGAATTCATGATTGACTTTTAATTCAATACGCAAAGATTTTTCGTTGATTTATGCGCACCTGCAAGCTGCAAGGTCCACTTTGCATTCTACATTATGTCCGCAATGCTTAACTAAAGTTCCAAGTCATTGAAAAGTGGCCCAGGTATAATTGTGCAAAGCGAAAAGCAGAAGGGGAATGGCGAATCTTTGTATTTGGTGATTTTGGTTCATATAGGTCAGTGGGAGGTGGTTCAGGTGTGTGTAATGTACAGAGGTTGTGGTAAGTCGTCGTAGACTTTGGTATGGCTTCATGAGTGGAAAGCTGTGCTGGAGAAGCATTTAAGGACAAGGGAATTAAATTCATGATGTCATCAAATTGTGGAGTAAAATGAAGCAAGGGCACGCATTTATGGAATGAACGTTTACATGAGACTTTACAAAATGCGGACATACCACTCATAGTTAGAAATGATTATTTGATGATTAAAAATTGTGATGGTAATTAGATAAGGCGTAAGCATGTGAGAATCACGAACACAGTCCTATTGGAATTATCCTTAATCGCTTACATTTATTAAATCGGGTCATTGGAGGCTAAGACTTGAGATTTTAGCAATTGCAGTTTCTTCCTCCTTGGGTCCAATGGCTTTGTCATCGATTCACAATGAAGAACGGGAAAAATGAAAAATCTCCACTCCACTTCGCATGCATTTGAGCAGCAAAGTCACGCATAGAAAATCTCTTTTGAGCTTTCACCAGGGACTTCTTAGGCATTCTGTGCAGTCTCAATCCTTACTATAAACTATATAAGACCTCTGTAGAGTATATTTATGCAAAGTCTCCAGTTTTAATTCGTTGGAAAGAGATGAAGCCAATGAAAGGATGCTTAGGTTTGGAATGGAATTCGGAATGTCATTTCAAGTCATCGATGTCTACAATAATACAACTGTCCCCATTCTCCTCCGGCTTTATCAACCACAGTTAGTTGCTACATCATTTAAATTCGCACTGTTTGTTTGCGAAGAAGGAAAATTTGGAATTTGTATATGTGAATTCGGGGATTTTCATATAAGCTGCTCGGTGAAAGCGCATTTCCGGGTAAGAAAGAGTTAGGAAAGCTGAGGAGAAGAAATACGAAATTACACCGATTCTGCAAATGAGAATTTCCTAAGTGAAAGCTCAAGCTTTACACAGGAAGGAAGAATGCTGAAGGGTCCACTTCTGGTTGAAATGACCTCTATAAAGTCTAATGACTGTGTAATAGTTATGTGAAGTATCAAAGCTATTGATGAGTGGAAGTTAACGGGAAGATGTGGAGAAAAAGGTCACAGCGGTGATCGATGTCGGCAATCGATGATTGCAAGATATTTCCTTGGGCGGAAATGTATTTCAGTTCTATTGATGTCAGCAAAAATGTATTGGTGGTCTTGTTCCTTACTGCTCAATGATGTCCGACACATCAACAACATCACAAAACACACTCCATTCCAACTTACATGAGCTGGACTTTACAAAGACGGTCCTTGATTTAAAATTTAAAAGAAGTTTTCCAGAATCTTTTTTCCGACCAGTTACTTCCAGAATCGCTTCACAATCACTCAAATTTTAGTACTGAATTGTTAACGCATATTCATTTCAAGTGGCTCTGATTCTACAGCTTCAGTATAAGGTCGTGATTCCTTTTTAAAATTCACTAATTAAAGTCAATTGACCTCTTACAATCAAAACCATAAAGCTTATAACACCATACTGGCCCCTAAAAATCAACTTATTAATATTTCTTATTTGCCCTTTACAAATCAATTGAATAAACTCCCATATTGGCTCCTTAAAATCAACTTATTAATACACCTTTGTGGTCCCTCAAAAATCAACTTATAAATATACCGTTCAGTGTTCAGGTTCCCCAAATATCAACATGCATATATATCTTACGGGCCCCTTAAAAATCAACTTATTAATACACCTTTGTGGTCCGTCAAAACTCAACTTATTAATATACCTTTCAGGTCCCTCAAAAATCAACTCCCTTATATACCCTAGTGGCCCCTTAAAAATCAAATAACCCAACTGCCGTATTGGTCCCTTAAAAATCAACTTATTAATATACCTTTGCTTGTGTTCTCTTAAAAATCAACTTGCTAATATATCTTACTGATCCCTTAAAAATCAACTAATTAATATATCTTGCTGATCCCTTAAAAATCAACTAATTAATATATCTTTGTGATCTTTCAAAAATCAACTTGCTTATATACCTTACTGGCTCCTTAAAAATCAACTAATCAAACGCCATACTGGCCCCATAAAAATCTACTAACCCAACTACCATACTGGCCCCTCAAAAATCTACTAACCAAACTACCATACTGGACCCTTAAAAATCTACTAACCCAACTGCCGTACTGGCCCCTTAAAAATCAACTTATTAATACACCTTTGTGGTCTATCAAAAACCAACTTGTTAATGCACCTTACTTGCCCTTTAAAAATCAATTGACTTAACTGCCATACTGGCCCCTTAAAAATCAACTTATTAATATACCTTAGCTTATGGTCTCTCTAAAATCAACTTGCTAACATATCTTACTGGTCATGGTCCCTTAAAAATCAACTAATTAATATACCTTTGTAATCTTTCAAAAATCAACTTGCTTATATACCTTACTGGCCCCTTAAAAATCAACTAACCCAACTGCCGTACTGGCCCCTTAAAAATCGACTTATTAATACACCTTTGTGGTCTCTCAAATATCAACTTGCTAATGTACCTTACTGGTCCTTTAAAAATCAAATGACTTCCCGTAAAAATCTACTTATTAATATACCTAACTGGCCCCTTAAAAATCAACTAACCCGACAGCCTTACTGACTCCTTAAAATAAACTTTATAACTAGTAATTACCTTATCGTCCCTTAAAAATTAACTTATTTATTAGTATACCTTACGGGCTTTTGAAATCAACTTGCTCTCATACCTTACTGGCCCCTTAAAAATCAACAAACCTAATTCCCATACCGACCGTTAAAATAAACTTTATAACTAGTAACTACCATCTACCATATTCATCTCTTAAAAATTAACTTATTAGTATACCTTAGTGACCCCTTAAAAATCAAATTTATAACTACCTTATTCATCTCTTAAAAATCAGTTTATTAAATATACCTTACTTAAAAATCAACTAACCTAACTGACTTACTAGGCCCTTAAAAATCAACTAACCTTACTTCCTTACTGGGCCCTTAAAAATGAACTAATCTTTTACTGGGCCCTTAAAAGTCAACTGATGAGTTTACTCTACAAGGCATCTTAAAAACGCGGTCTATGCGGGCGGGCATTTGAGGTCATTCGCGGTCATACCTTGTCAAGTGGTATACTCGATGTTTTAATGACTGCGTAGGTATTCCACGCTGTCGAGTATATACGCGGTGCTTATCATCGCGGTGGGAGACTTGAAAGTATGGCTTCACTACTTCACCACGTTGACGTTCGGACCGCCTTCGCGGTAACCTTTATAATAGTAACACCCTCTGAAAGTTGTATGCATTCCGTATTTCAGTTTCATGTTAGTGGAATGAGAAGACATTAATGGAGGAGGGGTGAAAATAGAAGACGATTCCCGGCTCATCTTTTATAATTGATTAATTTCACACTGAATACAGTTCTCTTCATTCTGTTCGGTGTTCATAGCTCACATTTGATTCATACTTGATTTTAATTCACTAGTTTACTCTTTTAATCCGTAAAGATTCACTGGTAAGAAAGTGTGGGCAAAACAGACTTCCAGTGAAAATTCAAGCTTTTCCGAAAAGGATAGGACCCTGCAATGTCTGTTCTTACTAGGACCTTTACCGTGACTGTAGGAGTAGTTTCAAAGAAGGTGAAGGTGTGGAGTAGACATGAAGAATGAGATCATTCCTGTGATCGATTTCTGGAAGCGACAACTTAATGCCTTTTCTCACGGTGGATATATCGTGCACTCCTGGAAGTTTCAGTTTCTTCGTCAAAGCATCCTGGATCTATCGCGTTTTTCAGTAAAAGTCCTGATTCATTTCATTCTGAGTAAAATTCCAGACCTTAGCCACATGAAACGTTGTTTGAAGAATCGCGAAATCATTTAATTCAATGCTCTCTCACTTAAAGTGTCTTTTGTATATAACTGGGATTGCTTAATTTGTGCATGCAGATTCTTCTCATTCCTTGTCAGCAAACTTTGCATAGACTCTTTTAACTGGTTCTTCTGCAAATGTTTCGACTCAGGGTTCTTCTACTGAAACTTGGAAAGACAAATGTATTAATGTGAAGCCACGATTACTTAATTCAGAATATAGCCAATATAAGAATTATTTTTCACGTGTTTAAGTTGATCCCTTCCAGTATTTCAAATCTTATCATGAAATTACTCAGCATTTGCTTCTATTCTAATTCTACCTCAAAAGACATTTTCACCTGAACTCTCTACATGTACCCTTCTTTGTCTACCCTGAATAAGATCACGTCTAATCGAACTACCTCCAAAGAAATTAAATGTCTTTCATGCTCCGTATCATAATAAGATCCGAATTTGAAATTAGTTTCTACGTGCAAAAATGACCAAGAAATCTCCGAGATCCCCCTTCGCTCTGCGTATTGTTGAGACAACCTTTGAAGCACTGTTGTTGGAGAAGTATGTCAATGAAGAATGACTCTACTTGTATCGGAATTCAAAGCCAGCCAAGACTGACTAATTCCGGTTTATCATCGTCTTTAAAAAACGTTCGAGGACAGTGGAGCATATGGAAAGATCAAAACATGAATTTCGCTTCCTTTTGACACATGAAAACCTGCAGTAAATATCTGTCAAGCTTTCCCCAGAAAGTAAGGAGGACCCAACAGTGTCCATCCTGAGTTAAGATGACCTTTAAAGTGCACATTCATTCATTACATTCAGATTTATATAGCTTGAATGAGATGAAGATAGTGAAAGTATTCTGCATATTGGAGGAACATTCCAAATGTCACTAAGCGTCATCTTTTAATCATTACTTGCTCCGATTTCATGTCAGTTTCACACCGGTGCGGTGAAATGAGATGAAAAGCCAATTTTGATTGAAAGAGACCTTGCAGAGCTCATACTTGCACAAATGTGGGAGGAATTGGGTAAATGAAAAGAGTCGGGAAATTATAAGGAACATGTAGGTCACTGCTGTGATTGTGATCTGTACTTGGAAGCCTTGGGGTGGACTCGTATTCAATTCCAATATGATTGGTTATCAAATAATACTTAACCGCAATTAAATAAGTTAATTTTAAAGTTCATTGTCACATCCCGGGTAGGAAAGTGAGAGGAAAGAAGACAAGAATATACTCCGATTCGGCAAATGAAAATTTCCGCAATGAAAGCGAAAGCTATCCCCGGAAAGATACGACCCCCTGCAGGGTCTACTCTTACTTAAAATGACCTAACCTAAGGAGTACCCCATGATGACATACTTGCAGTATCGCCGCGACTAGATAATGAGAAGTTGTGGGGAAGAAGTGAAGAGAAATGTCACTGCAGTGATTGATGTCTGCAACAGATGTTCGAATGCCGTTCCTTTATGTGGACTTTTATTTCAGTCCTATTTATGTCAGGGATGAATGTCTTGGTCGATGTGTTAAGAAAAGGTAGCGGTGGAGTGGTAAACTTTCTCAGATGAAAGCTGGGCCACAGAAGCTAACGTAGCTGTCTATCTTTGGCCATCCCTGCACGGAATTAAAATCGTACTGTATTCGTGTAAAGTTATTGAGAGTTTCGGAGAATTTGAATTAAGCACAGCTCGGAGAAAGGACTTTTTCGGGTGAGAAAGTGCGCGGAAAGCAGAGGAGAAATATTGGTTCTCCCGATTCTCCGAATGAGAATTATCGAAGAGAAAAGCTCAAGCCTCTACAGTATCTGCTCATTCCAAATGGGCATTATCAAAGCTATAAGATGAAGGAAATGTGTGGGGAAATAATGAGAAAGAAAGTCACTGCAGTAATTGTGATCAGTAGTTGGAAGTCTTGGGGTGGACTTGTATTTCAGTCCAACTTATGTCAACGATGAATGTCTTCTTTCAGTAGGCATGGCTCTTATTGTTTCTACTCTGATGCCACGAACTTGGTAATTTTTTATTGCATCAATCAGTGTAAAAACTTTGTAACGGTGACCCGGGACCATGATCAGGTCATTTCGGCCCTGCAGTGATTAATTGAATGTCAACCTTGCTCACAAGGGGCAAAAGTGAAACTCAAAGGACATAACTGACATAATATTTCATGATAGAGTTTCAATTCGGAGAGATTTGAGGATGATTTTCCTAATAACGTAATGGCACCTGCAGCCCACAGGGTCCACTTCCATGTGCATGGTACTTGGTCCTGTGCATTCTGAATTATCTCCTCAAATAATTTAAGTCCCAAGTCAGTAGGTCTCGGTGGTCTCGAAGACGAACGAGTTTCAAGGTACTGCGGAGAAGCGATTCCACAAGATAATGAAGTGATTGAAATGGGCCAAAACGACCAAAGACAAGCAAAGGACGAATGCAACCAGGGTTGAAGGCGTGGTCGTGCAATCGCTTGATTTTGCACGGGCACCACGGTGATTTCATGATGAGGTATGGGAGGAAGTAACAAGTAACCATTAGCAATGAATAAATATAATAATTATGGATGAGAAGCTGGGATTTTATGGTTTTATGACGTTCATTTATATGAACTATCAGCGTCACAGTGGTTACAGACAGACATCACGGTGCTAATGGTTACTTCCTCCCATACCT
>Ga0194135_10000854_pt1 | contig 17871 bp, 15 predicted proteins | sample LitLau_LLRF_2013_FD_134024 | JGI IMG/M metagenome (GOLD analysis project Ga0194135, IMG submission 134024) | Freshwater sediment microbial communities in response to fracking from North America - Little Laurel Run_MetaG_LLRF_2013 (version 2) | ecosystem: Environmental > Aquatic > Freshwater >...
CTCGTAGCCGTCCATACAGGCCTGCATGGCGCAGATGGGGTCGATTTCCTGCACGCGCACGATCATGCCTTCCTGACGCAGGGACTGGGCCGAGCCCTTGCCCACGTCACCGTAGCCGATGACCAGCGCTTGCTTGCCGGACAGCAGGTGGTCGGTGCCGCGCTTGATGGCGTCGTTCAGGCTGTGACGGCAGCCGTACTTGTTGTCGTTCTTGCTCTTGGTCACCGAGTCGTTGACGTTGATCGCAGGAATCTTCAGCTCGCCCTTGGCCAGCATGTCCAGCAGGCGGTGCACGCCGGTGGTGGTTTCTTCGGTCACGCCGTGAACGCGTTCCAGCACCTGTGGGTATTTGTCGTGCAGCAGCTGGGTCAGGTCGCCGCCGTCGTCGAGGATCATGTTGGCGTCCCAAGGCTTGCCATCCTTGAGGATGGTCTGCTCCAGGCACCACTCGTACTCTTGTTCGGTTTCACCTTTCCAGGCGAACACAGGAATGCCGGCGGCGGCGATGGAAGCGGCGGCCTGGTCCTGGGTCGAGAAGATGTTGCAGGACGACCAGCGAACTTCGGCACCCAGGGCAACCAGGGTTTCGATCAGCACGGCGGTCTGGATGGTCATGTGGATGCAGCCGAGGATTTTCGCACCCTTGAGCGGCTGTTCAGCCAGGTACTTGCGGCGCAGGCCCATCAGAGCGGGCATTTCCGACTCGGCGATGATGGTTTCGCGACGGCCCCAGGCGGCCAGGGAAATGTCGGCGACTTTGTAGTCGGTAAAATCTGCAGGCGTGTTTACAGCGCTCATGAAGAGCCTCCATTCGTAGTGTGCGAATGGGCGCCGTTGTGCGTTTAGTGCCCGTACAGGGAAAGCTGTACCGACAACGCCCCATCCGAGCCTGACAGGCCATGCCTGCTGCAGCGCCCCTCGGACAGGTGGCGGGAAAACGGTATCAGGTGCAGATGACCGTTCTGAAACGGTGGCGATTATAGCTTTCTTTAAGCGGCAAGGTGCAAGCAACAAGCAGCACGTAAGAGCAGGTCGGTTTTTACTTGCAGCTTGTGGCTTGAAACTTGAAGCTGGGAGCGTCAATTGCACTGGTTCAAGCACCCTGGAGTCCCCCATGAATTTCCACACCCGCAAGTGGGTCAAGCCCGAAGACCTCAACCCCAACGGCACGCTGTTCGGTGGCAGCCTGTTGCGCTGGATCGACGAAGAAGCGGCGATCTACGCCATCGTCCAACTGGGCAACCAGCGAGTGGTCACCAAGTACATTTCGGAAATCAACTTCGTCAGTGCCTCACGCCAGGGCGACATCATCGAGCTGGGCATCACCGCCACCGAGTTCGGTCGCACCTCCATCACCCTGACGTGCGAAGTGCGCAACAAGATCACCCGCAAATCCATTCTCACCGTCGAGAAGATGGTCTTCGTCAACCTCGGCGAAGACGGCCTGCCGGCCCCCCATGGCCGCACCGAAATCAAATACGTCAAGGACCAGTTCAAGGACGACGCTTCCGACGCCTGACGCCAGGCGCAGAAAAGGAACAGCCCTGAGCCCCGCGTGTCGTAGCTAAATGACCCGCCTGGTTCAGGAGCCTTATGGACGCGCAAAAAGACGGCAAGACCCCCGGCCTCTCCGCTCAAGAGCAGCATGAGGTCGAACACAACCAGCCGCCCCGCGCGGCGGTGCTGCATGAAATCATCCGCACTCAGGGCGACCAGGAGCTGGAGCGCAGCGTCGCCGCCCTGTGGTGGTCGGCCCTGGCGGCTGGCCTGACCATGGGCCTGTCGCTGATGGGCATGGGCTTGCTCAACTCCCGGCTGCCGGAGGGCGAGGCCTTCAAGGTCATCGCCAGCTTTGGCTATTGCGCGGGCTTTCTGGCGGTGATTCTCGCGCGTCAGCAACTGTTCACGGAAAACACCCTGACTGCCGTGCTGCCGGTGATGAGCAAGCCGAGCCTGAGCAACTTCGGGCGTTTGTTGCGCCTGTGGAGCGTGGTGCTGGTGGGCAACCTGTGCGGCACCCTGCTGGTGGCCTACGTGATGCTGCACCTGCCGATCTTCGACAGCCGCACCGATCAGGCCTTTCTGGAAATCGGCCGCAAAGTGATGGAGAACGACAGCTCGCAGATGTTCGCCAAGGGCATCATCTCCGGCTGGATGATCGCCACCATGGTGTGGATGATCCCGTCCATGGAGAGCGCCAAGCTGTGGATCATCATCCTCATTACCTATCTGATGGCGCTGGGAGATTTCACGCACATCGTGGTGGGCTCGGCGGAAGTGTCCTACCTGGTGTTTGCCGGTGAATTGCCGTGGCGGGATTTCTGGAGGGTGTTCGCCGGGCCGACCCTGGCCGGGAACATCATCGGTGGCAGTTTCATCTTTGCCCTGATCAGCCATGCACAGGTGCGCAGTGAAAGCGGCCAGCCGAACAGGAACGCGGACCGGGCACCGGCGCCCGATCCGCGAAAGATCAAAAAATGATCAGTGGGCCTCGGCCTTGGCCGCCGGGGCATCCTGGGTGACATGGCGCACCAGCCTGCCGATGCTCAGACCCTGCAACAGGATCGACGACAGCACCACGATGTAGGTGATGCTCAGTACCAGGTCACGCTCCGGCCCCAGGGGCAGGGCCAGCGCCAGGGCCACCGAGACGCCGCCGCGCAGGCCGCCCCAGGTCAGCACGCGGATGGTGCCCCGGGGCACGCTGCGCCAGCGCCGCAACAGCAGGATCGCCGGGGCCACGGTGAGCAGGCGCGAGAGCACGATGGCCACCGCCAGCAGGCTCGCGGCCGCCAAGTGCAGCCAGTTGAACGGTAGCAGCAACAGTTCCAGGCCGATCAGGGCGAACAGCAGGGCGTTGAGCATGTCGTCCAGCAGCTCCCAGAAGCCGTCCAGGTAGCGCCGGGTCATGTCGTTCATTGCCAGGTTGCGCCCCAGGTTGCCGATGATCAGGCCCGCCACCACCATGGCGATCGGTGCCGAGACATGGATCTCGCTGGCCATCGCCGAGCCGCCGATCACCAGGGCCAGGGTCAGCATCACCTCGATCTGGTGCTGCTCGATGCTCTTGATCATCAGGTACACCAGGTAGCCGATCAGCCCGCCGAACAGCACGCCGCCAATGGCTTCATGCACGAACAGCCAGGCGGTGGCGCCCACCGTCGGGGTTTCACCCAGTTGGGCGATGCCCAGCAGAACGGTGAACACCACCACCGCGGTGCCGTCGTTGAACAGCGACTCGCCGACGATGGTGGTCTTCAGCGGCTTGGACGCGTTGGCGGTCCGCAGCACGCCCAATACCGCGATGGGGTCGGTGGGAGAAATCAGCGCACCGAACAGCAGGCAGTAGAGGAAACTCACATGCCAGCCGAACAGGCCAAAGATCCAGTAGGCCAGGCTGCCGATGACGAAGGTGGCGATCAGCACACCGACGGTGGCCAACAGGCCGATGGGCCAGCGATAGCTGCGCAGGTCGTTGAGGTTGACGTGCAGGGCGCCGGCGAACAGCAGGAACGACAGCATCCAGTTCATTAGCAGATCGCCGAAGTCGATCTTGCCGATCAGTTCCTCGACGTGTTCTTCAAGGCCGGGGAAGCCCAGGTAGCTCAAGCCCTGCAGCAACAGGGAGAACAGCAGGGCAGTGACCATCACGCCGATGGTCGGCGGCAGGCCGATAAAACGGAAATTCACATAGGTGAGCAGGGTGGTCAGGCAGATAAAGGCGGCGACAAGTTCAAGCATCCGGACTCCTTTGGATGATCGCAGGGAAAAAAGCGTCAAGTGACGAGCTTCAAGTGGCAGGTGTGCAGCGTCTGGCCAAGGGCCGAGGTGGGTAGCGCTGGGTTTTGCCCGCCCCATTGACCGCAGTAGTGGCGCGATGTTGCAGGCGCCTGACTAAAAGGGCGGGTATCGGGACACGGTGCGGGTGACGTCGGGCGGCAGGCCCATGCTGACGAAGTGCCTGCTATCGCTGCCAAAATGGCCGGCAGCCAGTGCAGACAGGCAAGCATCATGCGAGGATTCGCCCTCGGCGGCCGGCGCCAGTATAGGCGGCCGGGGACGCAGGACGAATCGATTCTCTTTCGGGCCAACAGGGAGTGTGAGGTGCTGGCGACATGTCTGGTTCTGGTGGCGGCGCTGCTGCATGCGGCATGGAACACCCTGATCAAGTTCAGCGGCGAGCGCCTGTTGGTGGTGGCCTGCATGGACAGCGTGGCGCTGTTGTTCGTGGCTAGCATGCTGTTGTTCCTGCAATGGCCGCCGTTTTCGCTCTGGCCCTGGATCATCGCCTCGGCAGCCCTTGAACTCCTGTACCGCTATCTGTTGATCCAGGCGTATCGCGTGGGCGATTTGGGGCTGGTCTATCCACTGATGCGCGGTCTGTCGCCCCTGGTGGTGCTGGCCTTGACCCTGATCTTTGCCGGCGAGGCGCTCAATACGCAGCAGATCCTCGGCATCCTGCTGATTCCCTTCGGCATGCTCTGCCTGCTCTGGCAGGGCGGCGGTGGGGTGCGCCTGCCCTGGAACATGTTGCCGGTGGTGGCGTTGATCGGCCTGTGCATCGGTTGCTACACCTTCATCGACGGCCAGGCCTTGCGTCGCTGGCCCCATCCGCTGGACTACCTGGCCTGGGTCACCCTGCTCAGTGCCTGGCCCTTTCCGCTGCTGGCCGTGGTCAGCAAGCGTCCGGCCTTCGTCCTGTTCTGGCGCGAGCAATGGCGCCTGGGGCTGAGCGTCGGATTCTGTGTGCTGTTGAGCTACGCCCTGGTGCTGTGGGCCATGCAGTTGGGCTCGATTGCCGAAGCGGCGGCGTTGCGCGAGATCAGTGTGATTTTGGTGGTGCTGTTCGGCATGCGCTACCTGAAAGAACCTTTCGGCCGGCCACGGCTCTTAGCCTGTGGGTTGGTGCTGATCGGCATGTTGGTGATGAAGTTCTGAAGACCCCCTGAAAACTCTAAAAAAGGATGTGCTCCATGACTGTCGCTTTCTGGTGTGTATTGATCGCCATTGTCCTGCCGTACCTGTGTACCGCCATTGCCAAGGGCGCCGGCCGATACGGGCTCCGTTCCAATCATGATCCGCGGGCGTTCCTGAGCACCCTGGAGGGGCTGCCCAAGCGGGCCCACAACGCGCAGCTCAACGGTTTCGAGGTGACCCCGGCATTCGCGGCGGCGGTGATCATCGCCCATGTGGCGGGCAACGCTGAGCTGGTGACGATCAACGTGCTGGCGGTGCTGTTTATCACCAGCCGCCTGCTGTACATGATCTGCTACCTGGCGGACTGGGCGATCCTGCGCTCCCTGGTGTGGTTCGTGGGCATGGGCCTGATCGCCAGTTTCTTCTTCGTTTCAGTCTGAAACACCCTCTTGCAGGAGCCGGCTGCCGGCGAGGGCGACCATGAAGACGCTTTCGCCGGCAAGCCGGCTCCTACAACGGGTCACGGGGTATCGGGCACTTCCGGCACTTTGGGCAGCGCCGCGCCCTTGGGCCAGAGCATCCAGATCTGCCCCTGCTGCTTCATGTCGCCGGCCAGTTGCCCGGCCGCCTCGCCGGTGCCCCAGAACAGGTCGGCACGGACTTCGCCGGTAATCGCGCCGCCGGTGTCCTGAGCGGCCACGGGGCGTACCAGGCTGCTGCCATCCGGGCGCGTGGTGGATAGCCACAACAGGCTGCCCAGGGGAATTACCTTGCGGTCCACCGCGACGCTGTAGCCGGAAGTCAGCGGCACGTTCAGCGAGCCGCGGGGGCCTTCGTTGCTGTCCGGGTTGCGGTTGAAGAACACGTAGCTCGGGTTGCTGCCCAGCAGTTCGGGAATCCGCGTCGGGTGGGCCTTGGCCCAGGCGGCGATGGTGCCCATGGTCACCTCTTCTTTCTTCAATTCCCCCTGTTCCACCAGCCAGCGCCCGATGGGCCGGTACGGGTGGCCGTTCTGGTCGGCGTAGCCGATCCGCAGTTGGCGCCCGTCGTCCAGCTGGATCCTTCCCGAACCCTGGATCTGCAGGAATTGCAGGTCCATCGGGTCGGTCAGCCAGGCCAGCACCGGAGCCTTGACCCCCTTGGTTTCGATGGTCGCCGCATCGTCATAGGGCTTGAGCACCCGGCCTTCGAGGCGGCCTCGCAGGCGCTTGCCCTTGAGTTCCGGGTAGAGGCTGTCCAGGGCGACGATGATCATGTCGTCTGGCACCCCGTACACCGGCACATTGGCGCTCGGCGTCTGGGTCAGGCTGCCGGGATACACCGGCTCGTAGTAGCCGGTGATCAGGCCGGTGCTGCTGCCGCTGCCCGAGCGCAGGCCATAGACCTGCAGGTGCTCCTTGAGAAAGCTGCGGATGGCTGTCGGGGTCTGCGGCACATTGGCCGCTGCACTGCAGGTGGCGCCCCAGATCGGATCGGCCTTCAAGCGGCTGCAGGCACTGCGCCAGGCGCCGAAGCCGGCCAGCAGGTCGTTGTCGGCGACGCTGGGCAGGGACTCCCAGGTCGCACTGTTGTAAGTGGCCAGGGCGTGGGTCTGCGGGACCTTGCTGGTGTCGCCGCCGTTGCAGCCGGCGAGCAGCACCAGGGCCGGCAGGGCCCAGAGCAGGTGGCGACGCCAGCGGAGGAAGCTCGGGTTCATGCTGTGTTTCCTTGGGGGGCGTCCATCAGCGGCATGACGATGGACAACCCCTATTGTTAATAGGGCTATTGGTGTTTGCCGGGGAGGCGAGGATACTGGCCGCCGTTTCCGTGACCTGACCTGAAGCCACCATGACGCTAAAAAGACTTTCCGTTGTATTGCTGGCCTGCCTGACGCTTTCCGCCTGTGGCGGTGTCGACCCCAACTCGCCCCTGGGTCAGCGCAAGGCGATCTTCAAACAGATGCTCAAGACCGGCGAGGACCTGGGGGGCATGCTGCGTGGGCGGATTCCTTTCGACGGCGCACGTTTTGCCGAAGGCGCGGTGAAGCTGGATGCCTTGTCTCATGAACCCTGGAAGCATTTTCCCGAGGTCAGGGAAGAGGACCACAGCAGCGCCACCGATGATGTCTGGCGCAAGCAGGCGCGTTTCCAGGAACTGGCGCGCAACCTTGAAGCGGCCACCGCCGAGTTGGTGACCATCAGCCAGGTCCAGCCCTACAAGGCCAGCAATCTGGGGCCGGCGGTGCAGAAAGTCGAGGACGCCTGCAGTGCCTGCCACAAAGAGTTTCGCAATCACTGAGTGACGTCGTTGCCAGGGAGGGCGACTGTTACTTGTCCAGTTCGTCCAGGGCTTGCTGCAGTTCCTTGCGGGACTCGGCGAGCTTGTCCTTGCGCTTGTTGATCTTCTCCGAGTCGCCTTTCTTCATGGCCTTTTCCAGGTCGGCCTGACGTCGGCTGACCTCATGCTTGGCTTCCAGCACCTTGTTTTCCCGGTCCTTCTTCAGCGAGGCATCGGTGCAATGGGCGGTGACTTCGCTCAGGGCGCGCTCCAGGCCGGCCTGCTGATCGCTGTTGCCATGGGCCTTGGCCTGTTCGATCTGGGTCATGATGGCCTGGCGCTTGGCGGCGCAGCCGGTCAGTGGCTGGGCGGGTTCGGCGGCCAGCAGGGGCGTGCTCATCAGGCTGCACAGGGTCAGGGCAGCGAGGGACGGAAACAGTTTCATGGAAGGCTCCAGGTGAAAAAAGATCAAAAAATAACCAATGAAAACGACTGACTGTCATACCGGGAATGGGCTGTTGGAGCGCATTCCCGCCGGGGTGGTTCAATGTGCGCCCCGGATCGCGGCCTAAAAGCCGTTGATGCCGGCCTGATTCAGGGTTGCCTGCAAGGCCAGCACCTGGGGCTCGCGAAAAAACGCCTCCAGCTGCGCAGCCCGTTCCGGGCCGATACCGGCTTCGTGCTGCCAGTCCAGGCTGCTGCGTGAAGCCAGAACCTGCCACGGACCGTTCAGTTCGGCCGAGCCGCTGGGCGGCAGGCCCAGGGCTTTGAGCCAGCGTGCGAAGGGGCGTTGCCTTGCCTGTTGCAGACTCTCGATCAGTCGCAGGCTGCTGCGTGCGCCGAAGCCGGCAATGTTAGCAAGCTCTGCCTGATCCAGGGTCAGCCAATCCAAAAGGCCTTTGATACGGCCTCTTGCAACCAGCCTGGCCCAGGTTTGTTCGCCGATATTGTCCAGGTGCAGCCCTTGCTTGCCGCTGAGCCAGGTCAGGCGGGCGACAAACTGGTCTTCGCATCCGGGTGTTGGCCGCCAGCAGCTCAGGGCATGAAAGTCTTCCGGCGCTGGCGCCTGGATGGCCTGGCGCTGCTGGCTCCTGAGGACCACGCCATCCAGGCGGGGGAGCGTCAGTCCGGCCAGGCTGATGGCCACCTGGTCGCCGGGGACGATATCCAGGGCTTGCCAGCGTTGCAGCGAACCGACGCTGACGCGGCGGATCTGCCGGTCATCGAGGATCACCGGGTCGATGTCCAGCAAGGGGCTGATGCGCCCGGTGCGGCCGATCCGAAAGCGCACCGCACGCACATTGGCCAGGGCCTGGGCATAGGGGTATTTCCAGGCCGCGATCCAATGTGGGGCCCTGGCCTGCCAGCGTTCGGCGGCGGGGCGCAGGCTCTGGCGCAGAATGATGCCGTCGCTGGCAAAGGGCAGGGGCGAACGGTACCAGTGTTCCCGCCAGTGCCGGGCCTCGCTGAAGCCCGCGACCGGGCGGCTGTATCGGACGCCTTCGTCGAAGCCCAACTGCGCCAGTTGCTCCAGGCGTTCACTCAGCGTGGCGGGGCCTTGGGGCCAGTCCCAGACGAACAGGCCGATTTGCGCCGCCTCTGCCGCCGACAGGTGTTTGCGCGCCAGCCATCCGGCGACCCGGCTGCGGGCATTGAGGCTGCCGGACTGGGCCTGGATATGTTGTTCCAGGCGTTGATAGAGCTCTCCCTGCAAGAGCAGGTCCACGGGCTGGGGCAGTTGTTTGGGGATGGCCGGGATCTGCCGGGCGCGGGCGCTCCAGTCCTGGCCGTGCACGCCATCACCCCGGCTCAGTGCCTGGTGGAAGCGGCCCTGGCGGTAGATCAGGGTCACCGCCACGCCATCGATCTTGGGTTGAGCCCAGATGCCGTCACGGCCTTTCAGCCAGAGCTGTACCGCGTTGTCGTCGGGGAGCTTTTCCACTCCGGTGTGGGCGATGGGATGGGGCACGGTGCCTCGGGCGCCGAGCAGGGGATGATCCGCGGCGCCGGGCAGTTGGGGGAAGCATTGCTGCAGGCGGGTCAGGCGCTGACGGGACTGATCATAGAGCTCATCGGCGACGGGCGATTGGCCGTGTCGGTGATAGCGGTTGTCCCAGGCCTCGAGCTGTTGGCGCAGGGCGCTGAGTTCGCGTTCGGCCCGGGCACTGGGCCAGTCGGGACATTGGGCCAGGGCGGGCAGGCCGGTGAGGGCCAGAAACAGCAGGAAGAGTCTTGGCAGCATGGGAGCGTCCTTGCTCTGAATGGGCATGCCTTGAAGGGTAGGTGGGTGTGGGGCGGTTGTTCGGCGAGGTGGTTGCGGGGTGTTTCGCGATGGCCTGGGGCGCTGGCTCGGCCAGCAGATACCCGCGCGATTGCCCTGGAGAGAGAAAACTCTGGCGACAAAAAAGCCCCGCCGGTGATGCCGGCGGGGCTTCGTCTGTTGCGGCTGACCCTTAGAGGCCGGCAGCAGCGCGCAGGGCGTCGGCGCGGTCGGTCCGCTCCCAAGTGAAGGTGGTGAAGGTGTCGTCACCCACGGTCTTGGTTTGCGGAGTCCGGCCGAAGTGACCGTAGGACGCGGTTTCCTGGTACATCGGGTGCAGCAGGTCTAGCATGGTGGTGATCGCGTATGGACGCAGGTCGAAGTGCTCGCGAACCAGCTTGATGATCTTGTCGTCGCTGATCTTGCCGGTGCCGAAGGTGTTCAGGGAGATCGAGGTCGGTTGGGCCACGCCGATGGCGTAGGACACCTGGATCTCGCAGCGTTCGGCCAGGCCGGCGGCAACGATGTTCTTGGCCACGTAGCGACCGGCATAAGCAGCGGAGCGGTCAACCTTGGATGGGTCCTTGCCGGAGAACGCGCCGCCGCCGTGACGGGCCATGCCGCCGTAGCTGTCGACGATGATCTTGCGCCCGGTCAGGCCGCAGTCGCCCACCGGGCCACCGATGATGAACTGGCCGGTCGGGTTGATGTGGAACTGGGTGTCCTTGTGCAGCAGTTCGGCCGGCAGCACGTGCTTGACGATCAGCTCCATCACGCCTTCGCGCAGGTCGTTGTACGACACTTCGGGGTTGTGCTGGGTCGACAGCACCACCGCGTCGATGCCGACCACGATGCCGTTTTCATAGCGGCAGGTGACCTGGGACTTGGCATCCGGGCGCAGCCATGGCAGCAGGCCCGATTTGCGGGCTTCAGCCTGGCGCTGGACCAGTTGGTGGGAGAAGGCAATCGGTGCCGGCATCAGCGCGGCGGTTTCGTTGCTGGCGTAGCCGAACATCAGGCCCTGGTCGCCGGCGCCCTGATCTTCGGGCTTGGCACGGTCGACGCCCTGGTTGATGTCAGGGGACTGCTTGCCAATGATGTTCATCACGCCACAGGTGGCGCCGTCGAAGCCGACGTCGGAGCTGGTGTAGCCGATGTCGCAGATCACGTCGCGAACGATCTGCTCCAGGTCGACCCAGGCGCTGGTGGTGACTTCCCCGGCGACGATGGCGACACCGGTCTTGACCAGGGTTTCCACTGCTACGCGAGCGTGCTTGTCCTGGGCAATGATGGCGTCCAGCACCGCATCGGAAATCTGGTCAGCGATTTTATCCGGATGCCCTTCAGACACGGACTCGGAGGTGAAAAGGGAGTATTCGCTCATCTCGACGGTTTCCTAAAATTTACCGATGGTGAGTGTCGCCAGCCGGTCGCTGAAAATGGCGGACCTGGATCTGGAAACCATTACGTAAGCCCACATAGAGGCTTTCCCCGGGAGTCAGTCCCGCAGCGGTGGCCCAGCGGGCCAAATCATCTTGTTCGAACCCTAGCCAGAGATCGCCGCAAGCCTCTTTGGCCCAGCTCTGGTTGTGGCTGCACAAGTCTGTTACCAACAGGCTGCCGCCTGGTTGCAGCAATTGGGCCATCTGCTTGAGGGCCTCGGCCGGTGCGGCGAAATGGTGCAGGACCATGTTCAGCACCACGCAGTCGGCCGTCAGTTGTACGCCATCCAGTGCATCGGCCAGTTGCAGGCTGACGTTAGCCAGTGTTTCGCGTTCACACAGCTGACGCGCCAGTTCAAGCATCGCCGGACTGTTGTCCAGCGCGGTGACCCGGGCAAAGCGTCGGGCCAGGTCGGGGAGAAAACCACCGTCGCCGGGACCCACTTCAATGGCCGTGGCCATGGGGTTGAAGCTCAGCTTGTCCAGTAGCGCGAGCACGCTGTCGCGGTACTGGGGCAGTCCTGCGATCAGGTCCTGCTGGGCGCGGAACTTATCCGCTACCCGGGAAAAAAAGTCCTGGCTGGCCGCGGCCCGTTGCCGGTGCACCAGGCCAATCCGCTTCTGGACATCCTGCGGCAGCCGCACCTGGTCGACTTCGTCCAGCAGTGCGGCGTGCAGCTTGCCGCCCAGGAGTTCGGTGTGGGGCAGGGCGCGGCGGTAGAAAATCGCGTTGCCTTCACGGCGGGTCGCCACCAGGCTGGCCTGGGCCAGGACCTTCAAATGGTGGCTCATGCCCGACTGGCCGATGGCAAAGATCTGCGCCAGTTCCAGCACGCCGAACGAGTCGTTGCTCAGGGCGCGCAATACATTGAGTCGCAGAGGATCGCCGCCGGCCTTGCACAGGGCCGCCAGTTCGTCGCAATCGTCATGCTCAATGGTGGGTGCGCTCAGGTTCATAGGGGCGCAGTCTAGAGGTGGCTGCAAAGGCCTGCAAGATCAATATCAAAAAGTTTTGATATTGCCTCGCGAGGGGCCTTTGCCAGAGCCTTGATTGCCCTGTCAGCCGGCGGCAAGCGGGTTTCCTCGGTGGATTGCCGGCTTATCCAGGGGAAAAACATGCCTGAGTGACTATCTGTCATTGCCCCCGCCAGACGCCTGAGGGAAAATGCAGGCCTTTTTTCCGTTTCGTTTTATTCAATCCCCAGGAGATCAGCGATGCCCAGCCGTCGTGAGCGTGCCAACGCCATTCGTGCCCTCAGCATGGATGCCGTGCAAAAAGCCAACAGCGGCCATCCAGGTGCCCCCATGGGTATGGCGGATATCGCCGAAGTACTTTGGCGTGACTACCTCAAGCACAACCCGAGCAATCCATCCTTCGCCGACCGTGACCGCTTCGTGCTGTCCAACGGTCATGGCTCGATGCTGATCTACTCGCTGCTGCACCTGACCGGCTACGACCTGTCGATCGATGACCTGAAGAACTTCCGCCAACTGCACAGCCGCACCCCGGGCCACCCGGAATTCGGCTACACCCCAGGCGTGGAAACCACCACTGGTCCGCTGGGCCAGGGCCTGGCCAATGCCGTGGGCTTCGCCCTGGCGGAAAAAGTCCTGGCGGCGCAGTTCAACCGTCCAGGCCACAACATCGTCGATCACCACACCTACGTGTTCCTGGGTGATGGCTGCATGATGGAAGGCATTTCCCACGAAGTGGCGTCCCTGGCCGGTACCCTGGGCCTGGGCAAGCTGATCGCCTTCTACGATGACAACGGCATCTCCATCGACGGTGAAGTCGAAGGCTGGTTCACCGACGACACGCCCAAGCGTTTCGAAGCCTACAACTGGCAGGTGATCCGCAATGTCGACGGCCACGATCCGGAAGAGATCAAGACCGCCATCGACACCGCGCGCAAGAGCCCGCTGCCGACCCTGATCTGCTGCAAGACCACCATCGGTTTCGGTTCGCCGAACAAGCAGGGCAAGGAAGACTGCCACGGCGCGCCACTGGGTGCCGAGGAAATCGCCCTGACCCGCGCTGCGCTGAAGTGGAACCATGGCCCGTTCGAAATCCCGGCTGACATCTATGCCGAGTGGGACGCCAAGGAAGCCGGTCGCGCCGTCGAAGCCGAGTGGGATCAGCGTTTCGCCGCCTACTCCGCCGCATTCCCCACCGAAGCCAACGAACTGGTGCGTCGCCTTGCCGGTGATCTGCCTGCGGACTTCGCCGAGAAGGCCAACGCCTACATCGCTGAAGTGGCGGCCAAGGGCGAAACCATCGCCAGCCGTAAAGCCAGCCAGAACACCCTGAACGCCTTCGGCCCGCTGCTGCCTGAATTCCTCGGCGGTTCGGCCGACCTGGCCGGTTCCAACCTGACCCTGTGGAAAGGCTGCAAGGGCGTCAGCGCGGAAGACGCCAGCGGCAACTACATGTACTACGGCGTGCGCGAGTTCGGCATGACCGCCATCATGAACGGCGTTGCCCTGCACGGCGGCCTGGTGCCTTACGGCGCGACCTTCCTGATGTTCATGGAATACGCGCGCAACGCGGTGCGCATGTCGGCACTGATGAAGCAGCGGGTGATCCACGTCTACACCCACGACTCCATCGGCCTGGGCGAAGACGGCCCGACTCACCAGCCGATCGAGCAACTGACCAGCCTGCGCAGCACCCCGAACCTCGACACCTGGCGCCCGGCCGATGCCGTGGAATCGGCGGTGTCCTGGAAGTGCGCCCTGGAGCGCAAGGATGGCCCATCGGCGCTGATCTTCTCCCGGCAGAACCTGCAGCACCAAACCCGTGATGCCGGGCAGATCGCCGACATCAGCCGCGGTGGCTACGTGTTGAAGGACTGCGCCGGCGAGCCTGAGCTGATCCTGATCGCCACCGGTTCGGAAGTGGGCCTGGCGGTCCAGGCGTTCGACAAGCTGACCGAGCAGGGCCGCAAGGTGCGTGTGGTGTCCATGCCATGCACCAGCGTGTTCGACGCTCAGGATGCCGGCTACAAGCAGTCGGTGCTGCCGCTGCAGGTCAGCGCGCGGATCGCCATCGAAGCCGCTCACGCCGACTTCTGGTACAAGTACGTCGGTCTGGAAGGCCGCGTGATCGGCATGACCACCTACGGCGAGTCGGCCCCTGCGCCGGCCTTGTTCGAAGAGTTCGGTTTCACCCTGGACAACATCCTGGGCCAGGCCGAAGAGCTGCTGGAAGACTAAACCCGGAAGCCGGGTTGTCTGCACTGATGCAATCGCGAGCAAGCTCGCTCCTGCAGGGATGTATGTCGTCCTTGTGGGAGCGAGCTTGCTCGCGATGACGATGGCGCAGGCAGCTCCAAGCGGATGGTTTCATTACCGGTCATTGAGAACCCCATGCCTCAACCGCGTCCCTACAAAGTTGCACTCAACGGCTACGGCCGGATTGGTCGTTGCGTCTTGCGTGCTCTGTTCGAGCGAGGGGCTGCGGCCGGGTTCGAGATCGTCGCCATCAACGATCTGGCCGACATGGCCAGCGTTGAATACCTGACACGCTTCGACTCCACCCACGGGCGCTTTCCCGGTGAGGTGAAGGTCGACGGCGACTGTCTGCATATCAATGGCAACTGCGTGAAAGTGCTGCGCAGTGCCACCCCCGAAGGCATCGATTGGGCGTCCCTGGGCGTCGATCTGGTGCTGGAATGCTCCGGTGCCTACCACACCCGCGAAGACGGCCAGCGGTTCCTCGACGCCGGTGCGCCGCGGGTGCTGTTCTCCCAGCCGATGGCCAGCGAGGCGGATGTCGACGCCACCATCGTCTACGGGGTCAATCAGCACTGCCTGACCGGCGCCGAGCTGCTGGTGTCCAACGCCTCCTGCACCACCAACTGCGGCGTGCCGCTGTTGCGCCTGCTGGATCAGGCCATTGGCCTGGAGTACGTGTCGATCACCACCATTCACTCGGCGATGAACGACCAGCCGGTGATCGATGCCTATCACCACGAGGACCTGCGCCGGACCCGTTCGGCGTTCCAGTCGGTGATTCCGGTGTCCACCGGTCTGGCGCGCGGTATCGAGCGCTTGTTGCCGGAACTTGCCGGAAGAATCCAGGCCAAAGCAGTGCGGGTGCCGACGGTCAACGTGTCCTGCCTCGATATCACGATGCAGACCGTGAGCGATACCGACGCCGCCGAGGTCAACCGGATCCTGCGCGAGGCCGCCACCAGCGGTCCGCTCAAGGGCCTTTTGGCCTATACCGAGTTGCCGCACGCCAGCTGTGATTTCAATCATGACCCTCATTCGGCGATCGTCGATGCCAGTCAGACCCGTGTTTCCGGCCCCCGGCTGGTGAACATCCTGGCCTGGTTCGACAACGAATGGGGCTTTGCCAACCGGATGCTGGATGTTGCTGGGCACTACCTGCAAACAGCCACTCCACGTTCTGCCACTAAACTCTCTGTTTCTGAACAACAGTAACCCAGGAATTGCGACCCATGACCGTGTTGAAGATGACCGACCTCGATCTGCAAGGTAAGCGCGTGCTGATCCGCGAAGACCTCAACGTCCCAGTCAAGGACGGTGTTGTCATCAGCGATGCGCGGATCCTGGCTTCGCTGCCGACCATCAAGCTGGCCCTGGAAAAGGGCGCGGCAGTGATGGTCTGCTCGCACCTGGGCCGCCCGACCGAAGGCGAGTTCTCCGCCGAGAACAGCCTCAAGCCGGTGGCCGACTACCTGAGCCGCGCCCTGGGCCGCGAAGTACCGCTGGTGGCCGACTACCTGGGTGGCGTCGAGGTCAAGGCCGGCGACGTCGTGCTGTTCGAGAACGTGCGCTTCAACAAGGGCGAGAAAAAGAACGCCGACGAACTGGCCCAACAATACGCCGCCCTGTGCGACGTGTTCGTGATGGACGCCTTCGGCACCGCGCACCGCGCCGAGGGCTCGACCCACGGCGTGGCCAAGTTCGCCAAAGTCGCCGCCGCTGGCCCGCTGCTGGCCGCTGAACTGGATGCACTGGGCAAGGCCCTGGGCAACCCGGCCAAGCCGATGGCGGCCATCGTTGCCGGCTCCAAGGTGTCGACCAAGCTGGACGTACTCAACAGCCTGAGCCAGATCTGCGATCAGCTGATTGTCGGCGGCGGCATCGCCAACACCTTCCTCGCTGCTGCCGGGCATCCGGTGGGCAAGTCGCTGTACGAGCCGGACCTGCTGGACACCGCTCGCGCCATCGCCGCCAAGGTCAGCGTGCCGCTGCCGGTGGACGTGGTGGTGGCCAAGGAATTCGCCGAAAGCGCTGAAGCGACCGTCAAGCTGATCGCCGACGTGGCCGCCGATGACATGATCCTTGACATCGGTCCGCAAACCGCCGCGCAGTTCGCCGAACTGCTGAAATCCTCCAAGACCATCCTCTGGAACGGTCCGGTGGGTGTGTTCGAATTCGACCAGTTCGGCAACGGCACCCAGGTGCTGGCCCAGGCCATCGCCGACAGCGCCGCGTTCTCCATCGCTGGCGGTGGCGACACCCTGGCAGCCATCGACAAATATGGCGTGGCCCAGCAGATCTCCTACATTTCCACCGGTGGTGGCGCGTTCCTCGAGTTCGTCGAGGGCAAGGTGCTGCCAGCGGTGGAAGTCCTGGAAGCCCGGGCCAAGGCCTGAGAGTCCCGTTGGCCGGGCAAAGGAGTGTTCTGATGGTCAAGACGTTGCCACTGTTGATCGCCGTGGCGTTGCTGGCGGGGTGCTCCAGTGCCCCGCAGGCAAAACCGGCGGACGAGGCGGGCGAGCCGAACAAGGGCTGTTATCAGGCCGATTGGCAGGCCGAGACCGCGCCGGTGATCAACAAGCGCCTGGGCCCCGAAGGCCTGGAGAAGTACGAGACACCGTCAAAGACCAGGGAACAGGGTTGCCCTTGACCGGTCAGATCGGATAACGCAATGCGCTGGGGCCTCTGGGCTGCCGGCCGAGGAACATTGATGAAAGCTTTGATCGCCGTGGCGATGCTGGGTGCCTTGGCCGGTTGCGCCAACCTGAACCTGCTCAAGTCGCCGGCCACCGACAACTGGACCACCTGGACCTGCGACAGCCAGGCCCAGGTGCTGTGGCGCTACACCGACGACAGCCGCAAGGCGGTCGACGTGCGCCTGGGGGGCGATGACCAGGTGCGCCGCCTGAAGCTTGAGCCCAGTGGTTCGGGCTCGCTGTACAGCGACGACATGCTGGCGTTTCACGTCAAGGGCGAAGAGGGCCTGGTCTACTGGATCGCCACCAACGACCTGATCGGCCGCGGCTGCAAGGCCATGTAGGCGCTGGCTTGCCAGCGAAGGCGGCCTTCAAGACCTGTGCAAGGTTCAAGGTCCCTTTCGCCGGCGAGCCGGCTCCTGCAGGGCTGTAGAGATTTGGTTTTAACGGATACAACGGAGCGGGCTGACCCCCGATCTGCAATCACTTGAACAGCAGTCGCCGCTACGGCAGGCTTGCACGATTAACGACCCTCGACCGGGAGAGACACACACAATGGCACTCATCAGCATGCGCCAGATGCTGGACCACGCAGCCGAATTCGGCTACGGCGTTCCAGCCTTCAACGTCAACAACCTTGAGCAGATGCGCGCCATCATGGAAGCCGCTGACAAGACTGACTCCCCGGTGATCGTCCAGGCTTCGGCCGGCGTATTTGCGGGCGCCGGCGCGCCGTTCCTGCGTCACCTGATCCTGGCGGCGATCGAAGAATTCCCGCATATCCCGGTGTGCATGCACCAGGACCACGGCACCAGCCCTGATGTCTGCCAGCGCTCGATCCAGCTGGGCTTCTCCTCGGTGATGATGGACGGCTCCCTGGGCGAAGACGGCAAGACCCCGACCGACTACGAGTACAACGTGCGCGTCACCCAGCAGACCGTGGCCATGGCCCACGCCTGCGGCGTGTCGGTAGAAGGCGAGCTGGGCTGCCTGGGTTCCCTGGAAACCGGCATGGCCGGTGAAGAAGACGGCATCGGCGCCGAAGGCGTGCTGGATCACAGCCAGATGC
>Ga0194135_10000855_pt1 | contig 17871 bp, 19 predicted proteins | sample LitLau_LLRF_2013_FD_134024 | JGI IMG/M metagenome (GOLD analysis project Ga0194135, IMG submission 134024) | Freshwater sediment microbial communities in response to fracking from North America - Little Laurel Run_MetaG_LLRF_2013 (version 2) | ecosystem: Environmental > Aquatic > Freshwater >...
CTAGCGATGGTTTCATGGCAGGGGCTTAACACCTTATTTGCCGGCGCACATGCGCCATCCACTACAGGGCGCCGGAGCGCCAAACATAAGCAAATTATATGCCTGAAACTGAAGTGTTTGCCTAGAGCGCTGTAACAATAAAGTTTGTGGGGATTTATCGTTTCCGGCGCTCTGGCGTCTGGCCCGACACCTCAGCCGTTACAGGCGGAACTCATGGCCCAGATAGACTTCCTTGACCAGTTCATTGGCCAGGATAGTCTCGGAGTCGCCTTCGGCGATCAGTTGCCCGTCGTTGACGATATAGGCGGTCTCACAGATGTCCAGGGTTTCCCGGACGTTGTGGTCAGTGATCAGCACACCGATGCCTTTGGCCTTCAGGTGATGGATGATCTGCTTGATATCGCCGACCGAGATCGGGTCCACACCGGCGAAGGGTTCGTCCAGCAGGATGAACTTGGGGGCGGTAGCCAGCGCTCTGGCGATTTCCACGCGGCGGCGCTCACCACCGGACAGGCTCATGCCGAGGTTGTCGCGGATGTGGTTGATGTGGAATTCCTGCAGCAGGCTTTCCAGCTCCTGGCGACGGCCGGCCTTGTCGAGCTCCTTGCGGGTCTCGAGGATGGCCATGATGTTGTCGGCCACCGACAGCTTGCGAAAGATCGAGGCTTCCTGGGGCAGGTAGCCGATACCGGCGCGGGCGCGACCGTGCATCGGTTGGTGGCTGACGTCCAGATCATCGATCAGCACGCGGCCCTGATCGGCCTGGACCAGGCCGACGATCATGTAGAAGCAGGTGGTCTTGCCGGCGCCGTTGGGGCCGAGCAGGCCGACGATCTGACCGCTGTCGATGGACAGGCTGACATCACGCACGACCTGGCGGCTCTTGTAGCTCTTGGCCAGGTGCTGAGCTTTCAGAGTTGCCATTACTGGGCCTTTTGCTCGTCGGTTTTCTTTTTCGGCTGGATGACCATGTCGATCCGCGGACGTGGCGCGGTGACCGAGCTGCCATTGGCGCGACCGGCGTTAGCCACTTGCTTGACGGTGTCGTAGACGATTTTCTCGCCTTCGGTGGTGTTGCCGTCGTTGATCACCTTGGCCTTGTCGATCAGCACGATGCGGTTCTGCTGGGCATGGTACTGGATGGTCACGGCGTAGGCCTGGACCGGTTTCGGGTCGGTCTGCTTCTGCAGCTGCTCGAAGTAGGCCAGGTTGCCCACCGAAGTCACGACATCGATTTCGCCAGTCTTGGATCGGGTGATGGTCACGGTGTTGCCGGTGATCTTCATCGAGCCCTGGGTGATGATCACATCGCCCTTGTAGGTGGCCACGCCGTTCTTGTCGTCCAGCTGGGCGTCGTCGGCCTGAATGCGGATCGGCTGTTGGCTATCGTTCGGCAGAGCCCAGGCGCTCACGCTTCCCAGTGCTGCGCCCAGACTGAGCAAAATAGGGAGGGTTTTAACGAGCCTCATACTGTCCTCTTACGTTCGATAGCAGGTTCATCCTGCCGTCTTTCAAATACGCTTTCATTCCCTTGGCAGTGGTCACGCCGTCGGCGCCGTCGATTCTAACGGCTTGCTCGGTCTGCGCATATTGCTTCTGCGGGAATACTGTCATGCGGCTGGTGGTGATCAGCAGGTTACGGTTGTGCTCATCGGTGCGGGAAACCCGGACCGAATCGATCAGCTCGACCTCGGTGCCGTCCGGATTGACTTCGCCGCGCTCGCTCTGGACGTGCCAGGGATAAGTGGTGCCGCGGTACATCTGCAGGTCGGGCTTGGTCAGCAGCGTCACTTCGCTGGCCTTGATGTGCTCGACCTTGTCCGAGGTCATTTCGTACTGCAGTTTGCCGTCGGGCAGGTACTGCACGCTGCGGGCGTTGATCGCGTAATAGTCGATGGCGCTCTCGTCGACCTGCACCACAGGCTTGTCGAGGAAGCGTTCCGGGCTGATGTTCCAGTAGCCGACCGCCGCGAACAGCAGGGCGATGGTCCCGAAGATCAGGATGGTGCGAATCTTTTTACTCAGCATGGGAGGGCTCTATAAATAAGCGGCATTGGCTGCTTCAAGGCGATCCTGGGCGCGCAGGATCAGCTCGCAGAACTCCCGTGCGGCGCCTTCACCGCCACGGGCGAGGGTAATGCCGTGGGCGTGTTCGCGGACAAAGCCGGCGGCGTTGGCCACCGCCATGCCCAGGCCGACACGGCGGATCACCGGCAGGTCGGGCAGGTCGTCACCCAGGTAGGCGACCTGTTCATAGCTTAGGCCCAGTTGGCCAAGAAGTTCGTCCAGTACCACCAGCTTGTCTTCGCGGCCCTGGTACAGGTGGGGAATCCCCAGGTTCTTGGCCCGACGCTCCACCACCGGGGTCTTGCGCCCGCTGATGATCGCGGTCTGCACCCCGGCGGCCATGAGCATCTTGATGCCTTGGCCGTCGAGGGTGTTGAAGGTCTTGAACTCGCTGCCGTCCTCAAGGAAGTACAGGCGACCGTCGGTCAGGACGCCGTCGACGTCGAAGACCGCCAGCTTGATGTGTTTACCGCGTTGCAGCAGGTCGGCACTCATTTACATCACTCCCGCGCGCAGCAGGTCGTGCATGTTCAAGGCGCCGATCGGCCGGTCTTCCTTGTCCACCACCACCAGGGCGCTGATTTTATGGTCTTCCATGATCTTCAGGGCTTCGGCGGCCAGCATATCGGCACGGGCGGTCTTGCCATGAGGGGTCATGACCGAATCGATGGTGGCGTGGTGGATATCGATGGCGCGATCCAGGGTGCGGCGCAGGTCGCCGTCGGTGAAGATCCCAGCGAGGCGACCGTCGGCTTCCAGGATCACGGTCATGCCCAGGCCCTTGCGGGTCATTTCCATGAGCGCATCCTTGAGCAGCGTGCCCCGTTGCACCTGTGGCAGGTCGTTGCCTTCGTGCATCACGTTCTCGACCTTGAGCAGCAGGCGGCGGCCCAGGGCGCCTCCGGGATGGGAGAACGCGAAGTCTTCGGCGGTGAACCCGCGAGCTTCCAGCAGGGCCACGGCCAGGGCATCGCCCATGACCAGGGCGGCAGTGGTCGAGGAGGTCGGCGCCAGGTTCAGCGGGCAGGCCTCGTGTTCGACATGCACATTCAGGTTGACGTCGGCGGCCTTGGCCAGCGGCGACTCGGGATTGCCGGTGAGGCTGATCAGCTGGATGCCCAGGCGCTTGATCAGCGGCAGCAGGGTGACGATTTCGTTGGTGGAACCAGAGTTGGAGAGGGCCAGGATCACGTCGTCGCGGGTGATCATGCCCATGTCGCCATGACTGGCTTCGGCCGGATGGACAAAGAAAGCCGTGGTTCCGGTGCTCGCCAGAGTCGCCGCGATCTTGTTGCCGACGTGCCCGGACTTGCCCATGCCCACCACGACCACGCGGCCTTTGCTGGCCAGAATCATCTCGCAAGCGCGTACGAAATCTGCGTCGATATGGGGCAGCAAGCCTTCTACGGCCTGAAGTTCGAGGCGGATGGTGCGTTGTGCTGATTGAATCAGGTCGCTGGATTGGCTCATGTCTGAAATCGTATAGCCCGATGAAAAGGCGGCGATTATAGCGGTAATGAACAAATCCCTCACGCAAGTTCGTCAGCCTTTGTCCGTCCGGTATCAGGATTCCTCCGATTTCGCCTGTCCTGGACCTGAACGTTGACGGCTTCGGCCTTGGGGGCGTCGTATCAGCAGTGATATAGTTCGCCGCCAGTTCGGCCTGCCCAGGGGCACGTACTCCCGGCAGGGAGCCAAGCGTCCGAGTGATAGGCTGCATCGCAAGGAGTTTAGATGAGTGCCGATAACGCCTACGCGGTCGAGCTGAAGGGACTGTCCTTCAAGCGCGGTGCGCGCAGCATTTTCAATAACGTGGATATCCGTATTCCGCGGGGCAAGGTCACCGGCATCATGGGGCCTTCCGGCTGCGGAAAAACCACCCTGTTGCGCTTGATGGGCATGCAATTGCGGCCCAGCAGCGGCGAAGTGTGGGTCAACGGCCAGAATCTGCCGACCCTCTCGCGCAGCGATCTGTTCGACGCACGCAAGCAGATGGGCGTGCTGTTTCAGAGTGGCGCACTGTTCACCGATCTGGATGTGTTCGAGAACGTGGCCTTTCCGCTGCGGGTGCATACCGAGCTGCCGGACGAGATGATTCGCGACATTGTCCTGCTCAAGCTGCAGGCGGTGGGCCTGCGCGGTGCCGTCGACCTGATGCCCGACGAGCTGTCCGGCGGCATGAAGCGTCGGGTCGCCCTGGCCCGGGCCATCGCCCTGGACCCGCAGATTCTCATGTACGACGAGCCTTTCGTGGGGCAGGACCCGATTGCCATGGGCGTCCTGGTGCGCTTGATTCGCCTGCTCAACGATGCCCTGGGCATTACCAGCATCGTGGTGTCCCACGATCTTGCGGAAACCGCGAGCATTGCCGATTACCTCTATGTGGTTGGCGATGGCCAGGTATTGGGGCAGGGAACTCCTGACGAACTGATGGACTCCGACAATCCGCGTATCCGTCAATTCATGAAGGGCGATCCCGACGGCCCGGTGCCGTTTCACTTTCCAGCGACGGATTACCGCGCAGATCTTCTGGGGAAGCGCTGATGCGCAAAATATCGCTAATCGAGAGGGTTCGCCTCTTCGGTCGCTCAGGCATCGATGTCCTGGCGGTACTGGGGCGTTCCACCCTGTTCCTGTTTCACGCGCTGCTGGGACGCGGCGGCATCGGCGGCAGTTTCGGCCTGCTGATCAAGCAACTGCACTCCGTGGGCGTGATGTCCCTGGTGATCATCGTCGTGTCCGGGGTCTTTATCGGCATGGTGCTGGCGCTGCAGGGTTTCAACATTCTCTCCAGCTACGGTTCGGAGCAGGCGGTAGGGCAGATGGTCGCCCTGACCCTGTTGCGCGAACTGGGGCCGGTGGTCACCGCGCTGCTGTTCGCCGGTCGCGCCGGTTCGGCGCTGACGGCCGAGATCGGCAACATGAAATCCACCGAGCAGCTCTCCAGCCTGGAGATGATTGGGGTCGACCCGCTCAAGTACATCATCGCGCCGCGCCTGTGGGCCGGCTTCATCTCCCTGCCGCTGCTGGCGATGATTTTCAGCGTGGTGGGGATCTGGGGCGGTTCCTGGGTTGCCGTGGACTGGCTGGGGGTCTATGAAGGTTCCTACTGGTCGAACATGCAGAACAGCGTGACCTTCAGCGGTGACGTACTCAACGGTGTGATCAAAAGTATCGTTTTTGCGTTTGTAGTGACCTGGATCGCCGTATTCCAAGGCTACGACTGTGAGCCCACTTCAGAGGGGATCAGCCGTGCCACTACCAAGACCGTGGTGTACGCCTCGTTGGCCGTACTGGGCTTGGACTTTATTCTGACCGCCTTGATGTTTGGAGATTTCTGATGCAAAACCGCACCCTGGAAATCGGCGTCGGCCTTTTCCTGCTGGCCGGCATTCTGGCTTTGCTGTTGCTTGCCCTGCGAGTCAGTGGCTTGTCTCCGAGCGCAAGCACCGATACCTACAAGCTTTACGCCTACTTCGACAATATCGCCGGTTTGACGGTCAGAGCTAAGGTGACCATGGCCGGGGTAACCATCGGCAAGGTCACGGCGATCGATCTGGACCGTGACAGCTTCACCGGTCGGGTGACGATGCAACTGGAAAAACGTGTGGATAATCTGCCGACCGACTCCACTGCATCTATTCTGACGGCTGGCCTGTTGGGTGAGAAATACATCGGTATCAGCGTGGGCGGGGAAGAAGCCTTGCTCAAGGATGGTGGAACCATCCACGACACCCAGTCGTCGCTGGTGCTGGAGGACCTGATCGGTAAATTCCTGCTCAATACCGTTAGCAAAGACGCCAAATGAGGAGTTTTTCGATGATCTCGATCTTGCGACGTGGCCTGTTGGTGCTGCTGGCGGCCCTGCCGTTGCTGGCTAACGCGGCCGCTGCACCTTCCGCCCACGATCTGGTGCAGGACACCACCACCCGCCTGCTGGCGGATCTGGCGGCCAACAAGGAAAAGTACAAGCAAAGCCCGAACGACTTCTACAACGCCCTGAACGGCATTGTCGGTCCGGTGGTGGACGCCGACGGCATCTCCCGCAGCATCATGACCGTGAAGTATTCGCGCAAGGCCACGCCGGAGCAGATGGCGCGCTTCCAGGAAAACTTCAAGCGCAGCCTGATGCAGTTCTATGGCAACGCCTTGCTCGAGTACAACAACCAGGGCATCACCGTTTCTCCGGCCAAGGATGAAAGCGGCACCCGTACCAGCGTAGACATGCAGGTCAAAGGCAACAACGGCGCGATCTATCCAGTGTCCTACACCCTGGAAAAGATCAACGACGAGTGGAAAGTCCGCAACGTGATCATCAACGGCATCAACATCGGCAAGCTGTTCCGTGATCAGTTCGCCGACGCCATGCAGCGCAATGGCAACAACCTGGACAAGACCATCGACGGCTGGGCCGGCGAAGTGGCCAAGGCCAAGGAAGTCACCGAAGACGCTGCCCATAAGGCGGCACAATGAGCGAGTCGGCCGTGCGCCTGGGTGACGCCGGGGAGCTGCTGATCAGCGGCGTGCTGGACTACCGCAGCGGCCCGAGCCTGCGCAAGCAGGGCCTGGCGCTGATCAAGTCGAGCCCGGGCACGGCCCTGGTACTCGACTGCTCGGCGGTGGAAAAGTCCAGCAGTGTCGGTCTGGCCCTGTTGCTGGCCTTCATTCGCGACGGTCAGGGCCTTGGCAAGACCGTGAGTGTTCGTGCCTTGCCCGAAGACATGCGAGAAATCGCCGAGGTATCCGGGGTCACCGAGATCCTCCTCCATCCGTAGTCACCCACATCCATAGAGAAGCCCCCCGTCAGAGTCCTGCTATGCGGGGTTCGCAGGCGCGGGGCTTTTTTGTATGATGTCCGACCCGCGCGCACAGGGCGCCGATTGAGGTTGAGCATGCAGGCCAACGAAGTGAAGAGCTTTCTTGAGGGAAAGCTGCCCGGAGCTCAGGTAGAAGTTGAGGGCGAAGGCTGCAACTTTCAGCTGAACGTGATTAGCGACGAACTGGTGGCCTTGAGCCCGGTCAAGCGTCAGCAGAGCATCTATGCCCATTTGAATCCATGGATTGCCGATGGCAGCATCCATGCGATCACCATGAAATTTTTCAGCCGCGCGGCCTGGGCCGAGCGCACCTGAGCCCAAGGGCGTCGAGACTGTTATGGATAAATTGATTATTACCGGCGGCGTTCGCCTTGATGGCGAGATCCGCATTTCCGGGGCCAAGAACTCCGCGCTGCCGATTCTGGCGGCAACCCTGCTGTGCGATGGCCCGGTCACCGTGGCCAACCTGCCGCACCTGCACGACATCACCACCATGATCGAGCTGTTCGGCCGCATGGGCATCGAACCGGTGATCGACGAGAAGCTCAGTGTCGAAATCGACCCGCGCACCATCAAGACCCTGGTAGCGCCCTACGAGCTGGTGAAAACCATGCGCGCCTCGATCCTGGTACTGGGCCCGATGGTTGCCCGCTTCGGTGAGGCCGAAGTGGCCCTGCCAGGCGGTTGCGCCATCGGCTCGCGTCCGGTCGACCTGCACATCCGCGGCCTGGAAGCCATGGGCGCGGTGATCGACGTCGAAGGCGGCTACATCAAGGCCAAGGCCCCTGAAGGCGGCCTGCGCGGCGCGAATTTCTTCTTCGATACCGTGAGCGTGACCGGTACCGAGAACATCATGATGGCCGCGGCCCTGGCCCGTGGCCGCAGCGTGCTGCAAAACGCCGCCCGCGAACCGGAAGTCGTCGACCTGGCGAACTTCCTGATCGCCATGGGCGCGAAGATTTCCGGCGCCGGCACCGACACCATCACCATCGATGGCGTCGAGCGCCTGCATTCGGCGACCTACAAGGTCATGCCCGACCGTATCGAAACCGGCACCTACCTGGTGGCGGCTGCCGTCACTGGCGGCCGGGTCAAGGTCAAGGACACCGATCCGACCATCCTTGAAGCCGTACTGGAAAAACTCAAGGAAGCCGGCGCTGAAGTCACCACCGGCAGCGACTGGATCGAGCTCAACATGCACGGCAAGCGCCCCAAGGCGGTCAACGTGCGTACCGCTCCGTACCCGGCGTTCCCGACCGACATGCAGGCGCAGTTCATTTCCCTGAACGCGATTGCCGAGGGCACGGGCGCTGTCATCGAGACCATCTTCGAAAACCGCTTCATGCACGTGTACGAGCTGCACCGCATGGGCGCCAAGATCCAGGTCGAAGGCAACACCGCGATCGTTACCGGCACCGAGATCCTCAAGGGCGCGCCAGTCATGGCCACCGACCTGCGGGCCTCGGCCAGCCTGGTGATCTCGGCCCTGATGGCCGAAGGCGACACCCTGATCGACCGCATCTACCACATCGACCGTGGTTACGAGTGCATCGAAGAGAAGCTGCAGATGCTCGGCGCCAAGATCCGCCGCGTACCGGGCTAGTTGCATGACGGGCACAGGGAGGTGCCCACTGCCGAATCTGTTCCACGTCGAGCCTGTCTTCAGGCTCGACGCATGTCTGGCGCCGTTTGCGTCCGGGCATCAGTCGCCGCATAAGGACTTACGTTACTCATGTTGACCATCGCACTGTCCAAGGGCCGTATCCTCGACGACACGCTGCCGCTTCTGGCTGAAGCGGGCATCGTGCCAACCGAGAATCCGGACAAGAGCCGCAAACTGATCATCCCCACGACCCAGGACGATGTTCGCCTGCTGATCGTGCGCGCCACCGATGTGCCGACCTATGTCGAACATGGCGCCGCCGACCTTGGGGTGGCTGGCAAGGACGTCCTCATGGAGTACTCCGGCCAGGGCCTGTACGAACCGCTGGACCTGCAGATTGCCCAGTGCAAGCTGATGACCGCCGGTGCGATTGGCGCCGTCGAACCCAAGGGCCGCCTGCGCGTGGCCACCAAGTTCGTCAACGTGGCCAAGCGTTACTACGCCGAGCAAGGCCGTCAGGTCGACATCATCAAGCTCTACGGCTCGATGGAACTGGCGCCGCTGATCGGCCTGGCGGACAAGATCATCGACGTGGTCGACACCGGCAACACCCTGCGGGCCAACGGTCTGGAGCCCCAGGAACTGATCGCCACCATCAGCTCCCGCCTGGTGGTCAACAAGGCATCGATGAAGATGCAGCACGCCCGTATTCAGGCGTTGATCGACACCCTGCGCAAGGCAGTGGAATCGCGACACCGCGGCTGATTCACATGCGTGGCCTTGAGCCGCGCCCATCTATCCGCGTCATAGCCAGAATGCTCAGGTGCCCACGCGGATGGCTTGGTAGTCTTGCGGCGCCTGAGCTTTGCAAATCCAAGCTTGCCCTTTTGTGCACTCGCCAATCATTGAGGCCTTCGCTATGACCGCTCCGACTGCAATTCGCCGACTCAACGCTGCCGACCCGGATTTCGCCCGTCATCTGGATCATCTGCTGAGCTGGGAAAGTGTCTCTGACGATTCGGTCAATCAGCGGGTGCTGGACATCATCAAGGCCGTGCGCGAGCGCGGTGATGCGGCGCTGGTGGAGTTCACCCAGCGTTTCGACGGCCTGCAAGTAGCCTCCATGGCCGACCTGATCCTGCCGCGCGAGCGCCTGGAACTGGCCCTGACCCGAATCACCGTGGCCCAGCGCGAAGCCCTGGAAAAGGCCGCGGCGCGGGTGCGCAGCTATCACGAGAAACAAAAGCAGGATTCCTGGAGCTACACCGAGGCCGACGGCACGGTGCTGGGCCAGAAGGTCACGCCGCTGGACCGCGCCGGGCTTTACGTACCGGGGGGCAAGGCGTCTTACCCGTCATCGGTGCTGATGAACGCGATCCCGGCCAAGGTGGCGGGCGTGACCGAGGTGGTGATGGTGGTGCCGACCCCACGTGGCGAGGTCAACGAACTGGTCCTGGCCGCCGCCTGCATTGCCGGGGTCGACCGGGTGTTCACCATCGGCGGCGCCCAGGCTGTCGCAGCGCTGGCCTACGGCACCGAAAGCGTGCCCCAGGTGGACAAGGTGGTCGGCCCGGGCAACATCTATGTGGCCACCGCCAAGCGCCACGTGTTCGGCCAGGTCGGGATCGACATGATCGCCGGCCCGTCGGAGATCCTGGTGGTCTGCGACGGCCAGACCGATCCGGACTGGATCGCCATGGACCTGTTCTCCCAGGCCGAGCACGACGAAGACGCCCAGGCGATCCTGGTCAGCCCGGACGCCGAGTTCCTGGATAAAGTCGCTGCGAGCATCGCCAAGCTGCTGCCGACCATGGAGCGCGCAGAGATCATCAACACCTCGATCAATGGCCGTGGCGCGCTGATCCAGGTTCGCGACATGCAGCAAGCCATGGACGTGGCCAACCGCATTGCCCCCGAGCACTTGGAGCTGTCGGTGGCCGACCCGCAAGCCTGGCTGCCGCAGATCCGCCACGCTGGGGCGATCTTCATGGGCCGTCACACCTCCGAGGCGCTGGGCGATTACTGCGCCGGGCCGAACCACGTGCTGCCGACGTCCGGCACTGCGCGTTTCTCTTCGCCGCTGGGGGTGTATGACTTCCAGAAACGCTCGTCGATCATCTTCTGTTCCGAGCAGGGCGCGTCCGAGCTGGGCCGCACCGCCTCGGTGCTGGCCCGTGGCGAGTCGCTGACCGCCCACGCCCGCAGTGCCGAATACCGCATCGTTGACGACCAAGATCAGGGGCAATGAACATGAGCAAATTCTGGAGTCCGTTCGTCAAGAACCTGGTGCCCTACGTGCCGGGCGAACAACCCAAGCTGACCAAGCTGGTCAAGCTCAACACCAATGAAAACCCCTATGGTCCGTCGCCCAAGGCCCTGGCGGCGATGCAGGCCGAGCTCAACGACAACCTGCGCCTGTACCCCGACCCCAACAGCGACCTGCTCAAGCAGGCGGTGGCCCGCTATTACGGGGTGCAGGGCAACCAGGTGTTCCTCGGCAACGGTTCCGACGAAGTCCTGGCGCACATTTTCCACGGCCTGTTGCAGCAGGATAAGCCGCTGCTGTTCCCGGACATCAGCTACAGCTTCTACCCGGTGTACTGCGGCCTGTACGGCATCGATTACCAGGCGGTGCCTCTGGACGAGCAGTTCCAGATCCGTGTGGCCGACTACGCCCAACCCAACGGCGGGATCATCTTCCCCAACCCGAACGCGCCCACCGGCTGCCTGCTGGCCCTGGACGCGGTGGAGCAGATCCTCCAGGCCAGCCCGGATTCGGTGGTGGTCGTGGACGAAGCCTATATCGACTTTGGCGGCAAGACCGCCATCAGTCTGGTGGACCGCTACCCCAACCTGCTGGTGACCCAGACCCTGTCCAAATCGCGCTCCCTGGCCGGCTTGCGGGTGGGCCTGGCGGTGGGCCATCCGGACCTGATCGAGGCCCTGGAGCGGATCAAGAACAGCTTCAACTCCTACCCGCTGGATCGCCTGGCGATCGTCGGCGCGGCGGCGGCCTTCGAGGACCGCGAGTACTTCGCCAAGACCTGCCAGTTGGTGATCGACAGCCGCGAGTGGGTGGTGGCGCAGTTGCAGGCCAAGGGTTTCGAAGTGCTGCCGTCGGCGGCCAACTTCATCTTTGCCCGCCACCCGCAGCACGATGCGGCGGGGCTGGCGGCCAAGCTGCGCGAGCAAGGGGTGATCGTGCGTCACTTCAAGCAGGAGCGGATCGCCCAGTTCCTGCGCATCAGCATCGGCACCCCGGAGCAGAACCAGGCGCTGATCGACGGGTTAGGACCGCTCTAAGCCGCTAGCGGCAAGCTGCAAGTCAGAAGCCCGGAGCCAATGCTTGGCGCCTCTCGCTTGCAGCTACAAGCTTGCCGCTCGTAGCTGCAGCCCCCGGCTGCCCTCATTCGTGGTGCGGGTTGCCGAGGAAGGTCAGGGAGCTGAACAGGCCGCGTGAAGCCACATCCGGGTCGTTCTTGAGCGGCACTTCAAGCTCTGTGGCAATCACGTTCAAGCCTTCATTTCTCACCAACACTTGCGCGCGTCCCTGGGCATCGGTCTCGGTGCTCAGGGTGCTCGGCGCATTGCGATAATCGCCGATCAACTTGACCCCAGCCACGGGCTGCCCATCCAGCAGTACCCGCACCGGCAGGCTGTTGCCCTGGCCCACGGTCAGCGGGTCGACTTCCGGCAGGATCAGCAGCTTGAGCTGTTCCAGCTTGGGCAGCTTCGCCCCTGTTTGATAGATCGCCAGGCTGTACTTGAAGGTGTGGGTCGAGGCGATGGCCCCCGGGACTTGGCTGCGTCCCTGGTTGACCCAGCCTTTGTCCGCCGTTTGCGACCACGGGCCGTTGTCCAGCGCCACGGCGAGCACCGCCGGTGGCTTGAGTGGTTGCAGCCGCGCATGGTCAGCCAGGCGTTGCACGGTCACTGGAATCATCCTGGCCGCGGCGTCGTAGGCCCAGGCACCGCTGACCTTCTTGGCCTTGAAGGCGTCGTCTTCGGCGCCGTGGCCGTAGATCACTTCGATATTGCCGCGGCGCTGCTCGGTCCATAGACCGTGGGCCGTGGCTTGGGTTGTGCCCAGCGTGATGAGCAGTCCCAGCAGCGTGATTGACTTGAGGTGGTGCATGGCGATTCTCGGCTACAGGTTGAGTGTCAGGCTGACGGTGAAGTTGCGCGGCTCGCCTGGAGTGACCCAGTAGTTGCTGTAGGAGCGCTCGTAGTACTTCTCGTCGAACAGGTTGTTCAGGTTCAGGCCCAGGGTCAGGTTGTCGCTGGCCTTGTAATGGGCCAGCAGATCCAGGGTGCGATAGGCGGGCAACTCGAAACTGCCGCCAGCCTCGCCGGAGCGATCGCCGACATAGGTCAGGGCGGCGCCGATGTCCGAGCCTTTGAGCCGGCCGTCCTGGAACTCATAGACGCCCAGCAGGCTGCCACTGTGCTTGGCCACGCCGAGGATGCGGCTGCCGGCGGGGATCGCCCGATCGCCCTTGGTGACCTCGGCATCGATCAGCGCATAGGAACCGATCACCCGCACCGCGTCGGTCAACTGGCCGCTCACTTGCGCATCGAAGCCCTGACTGCGGGCCTTGCCCACGGCGCGGCTGGCGTCGCTGCCGGGGTCCAGGGCCAGGACGTTTTCCTTGTCGATATGGAAGGCGGCCAGGGTCGCGCTCAGGCGTTCGTCGAACAGCTCGCTCTTGATCCCCACTTCATAACCGACCCCTTCCTCGGGCTTGAAGGTCTTGCCGGCCGCATCCAGCCCGTTGTTGGGCTTGAACGAGGTGGAGGCGTTGGCGAACAGGCCCACTTGCGGAGTCAGTTGATAGAGCAGGCCGGCGCGCTGGGTCAGGGCGTCGTGGCTCTGGCGGCTGCGTTTGCCGGTGGTGTGGTCGTCGATCTTTTGCTCGAAGTGTTCAAAGCGGGCGCCGAGCATGCCGCGCAGGCGGTCAGTGAAGACGATCTGGTCCTGCAGGTTGAGGGCCCGGCTTTCGACATGCTCGAAAAAGTCCGTGCCGGAACGCTTGCCGTTGGGCTTGGCCTGGCCGTAGATCGGGTCGTAGATATCAATGGCGTAAGGGCCGCCGGCGAGGGTGGTGACCCGCTCGTTCTTGCGGTAGTTCTCGTATTCGCTGCCGATCAGCAGCTCGTGCTGCCAACTGCCGATGTCGAACAGGCCGCGCAGTTCCAGCTGGGTGATGCTGTCGTGCCAGTTGTTGTCCCGTTCGCGGTAGCGCCGGTTGACCGTGTGCTGGTCGGCATTCAGCGGGCGGGTTTCCGAGGCGAAGCCCCACAACTGACCTTCCTTGTAGTGGCTGGCCAGGCGCAGCTTCCAGCTGTCGTTGAGGTGATGTTCCAGGGCGGCCTGGAGCATGTTGTTGTGGTTGTCGATGTTGCCGTCGTTGGGTTCACCGAGGAAGGTCGAGCGCGAGACGCCGCTCCAGCGGTTGTTGGGGGCGACGATGCCGCGGTCGAAGGTCGAGCTGTGGCGCACCAATTCGCCTTCCACCAGCAGGCTGGTGTCCGGGTTCAGTTGCCAACTGAAGGAAGGGGCGACGAACACCCGGCGGCTGTCGACGTGGTCGCGAAAGCTGTGGTTGTCCTCCACTGCCAGATTGACCCGGGACAGCCGGTCGCCTTGAGCATCCAGCGGGGTGTTGATATCCAGGGCGGTGCGGTAGCGGTCCCAGCTGCCGGCGCTGGTCTGCAGGGTGGTGAAGGCTTCGGGCTGGGGCTTTTTGGTCACGATGTTCACCGTGCCGCCGGGGTCGCCGCGGCCATAGAGGCTGGCGGCCGGGCCCTTGAGCACCTCGATGCGCTCGATATTGGCCGCGTCCGGGGTGCTGGGGTAACCGCGATTGGCGCTGAAGCCGTCCTTGTAGAACTCCGAGGTGGTGAAGCCGCGCACGCTGTATTCATACAGGGTCAGGCCACCGAAATTGTTCTGCTTGGAGACGCCGCCGGCAAACTCCAGGGCGCGTTCGACATTGCTGCTGCCCAGGTCCTTGAGCACGCTGGCGGGGATCACGCTGATGGATTGCGGGATATCGCGGATCGCCGTGTCAGTCTTGGTGGCGCTGGCCGAGCGCGTGGCCCGGTAGCCTTTGACCGGACCGTTGGCGGACTCGTATTCGCTGGTGATGCGGGTGGCTTCGAGCTCCAGGGGCTGCGGTTCTTCGGCGAGCAGGGAATCGGCCAGCAGGCCCAGGGCCAGGCCGGCCAGGGGGAGGATTTTTCGGGACGTCATGGGGCTGTTCCAATAGCAATATTGAAACAATATAACATGACCGATGAGAATGTATGCTGTTAGCCCGGCATCGCCGGGCGCAGCTTTACTCTTCTTCCTTGACCGGCGCGGGTGGTGGGCGCAGGCCGATTTCCGCCGTCAGCTTGATTTCCTTGCCGTTGCGCATCACCAGGATTGCGACTTTTTCCATCGGCTTGATGCGCGCCACCTGGTTCATCGAGCGGCGGCCGTCACCGGCAGGTTCGCCGTCGATGCTGAGGATCACGTCACCCAGCTGCATGCCGGCTTTCTGTGCCGGGCCATCGCGGAAGATCCCCGCCACCACGATCCCGGGACGTCCGGCCAGGCCGAAGGACTCCGCCAGTTCCTGGGTCAGCGGTTGCACTTCGATCCCCAGCCAGCCACGGATGACCTGGCCGTGTTCGATGATCGACTTCATCACTTCCATGGCCAGCTTGATCGGAATGGCAAAGCCGATGCCCTGGGAGCCGCCGGACTTGGAGAAGATCGCGGTGTTGATCCCGGTCAGGTTGCCATTGGCGTCCACCAGGGCGCCGCCGGAGTTGCCCGGGTTGATCGCGGCGTCGGTCTGGATGAAGTCTTCGTAGTTGTTCAGGCCCAACTGGTTGCGCCCGGTGGCGCTGATGATGCCCATGGTCACGGTCTGGCCGACCCCGAACGGGTTGCCGATGGCCAGGGCGACGTCGCCGACGCGGACGTTTTCCGAGCGGCCGACAGTGATCGAAGGCAGGTTCTTCAGGTCGATCTTGAGCACCGCCAGATCGGTTTCCGGATCGCTGCCGATGACCCGGGCCAGGGTTTCCCGCCCATCCTTGAGCGCCACCACGATCTGTTCGGCGCCGGAGGTCACGTGGTTGTTGGTCAGCAGGTAGCCTTCGGGGCTCATGATCACCCCGGAACCCAGGCTCGACTCCATGCGCTGCTGCTTGGGCAGGTTGTCGCCGAAGAAGCGGCGGAACTGCGGGTCTTCAAACAGTGGGTGGGCCGGCTTGTTGATTACTTTGGTGGTGTACAGGTTGACCACCGCCGGCGCGGCGATCAGCACCGCATCGGCATAGGACACCGGTCCCTGCCGGGTGCTGGTGGTTTGTGGCGCTTGCTGCAGGTTGACGTCCAGGCTGGGCAGGCCGACCCACTGGGGGTAGCGCTGAATAATCAGCAACGCGATGAGCACGCCGGCCAGAAGCGGCCAGCCAAAAAAACGCAGAGCCTTGAGCATTGAGCAAGTCCTGGGTGGTTACGAAGGGCTGCGCACGGCCCATAATGTCGCGCATTATACGAGGCCGCGCGCGCCTCTGAACGGGATATTTAGGAGTCTTTTATGGCCGTTGCTCTGAGCACATTGGTGGAAGAAGCGGACCGCTATCTGGGCAGTTCCCGCATCGCCGACTACTGCCCCAATGGCCTGCAGGTCGAAGGGCGCCCGCAGGTGATGCGTATCGTCAGTGGCGTGACCGCCAGCCAGGCTTTGCTGGACGCTGCGGTGGAGGCCAAGGCCGATCTGGTGCTGGTGCATCACGGCTATTTCTGGAAAGGCGAGAACCCCTGCATCACCGGCATGAAGCAGCGTAGGTTGAAAACCCTGCTCAAGCACGACATCAGCCTCTTGGCCTATCACCTGCCCCTGGACCTGCATCCTGAGGTGGGCAACAACGTGCAGTTGGCCCGGCAGCTGGATATCACCGTGGAAGGCCCATTGGACCCGGAGAACCCCAAGGTTGTCGGTCTGGTCGGTTCCCTCGGCGAACCCATGACGGCGCGGGACTTTGCCCGGCGGGTGCAGGAAGTGATGGGCCGTGAACCGCTGCTGATCGAAGGCAGCGAGATGATCCGCCGGGTCGGCTGGTGCACCGGTGGCGGCCAGGGCTACATCGACCAGGCGGTGCAGGCCGGCGTCGACCTGTACCTGAGCGGCGAGGCCTCGGAGCAGACCTTCCACAGTGCCCGGGAAAACGACATCAGCTTCATCGCCGCCGGCCATCACGCCACCGAGCGTTACGGCGTCCAGGCCCTGGGCGACTACCTGGCCCGGCGCTTTGCCCTGGAGCACCTGTTCATCGACTGCCCCAACCCGATCTGATCCCGTGCAGGAGCCGGCTTGTCGGCAAAAAGATCTTCAGCCCGAAGGTGCGCCTGAAAGCGCCTTCGCTGGCAAGCCAGCTCCTGCACAGGGGCGTTTGCGGGCTAACGGAGCGGTATATTCATATACCGTTTCGTTCTAGTTGGCTCCCTGATTAGAAGCAGGTCGCTGTGCTAGCATGCCCCGCTCGAACACGGCCCGATGGCCGTCCATAAGAAAGCTTTCGTGAGTAGCCATGGTCGACAAACTGACGCATCTGAAACAGCTGGAGGCGGAAAGCATCCACATCATCCGCGAGGTGGCCGCCGAGTTCGACAACCCGGTGATGCTGTACTCCATCGGTAAAGACTCCGCCGTGATGTTGCATCTGGCCCGCAAGGCGTTCTTCCCCGGCAAGTTGCCGTTCCCGGTGATGCACGTCGATACCCAGTGGAAATTCCAGGAAATGTACAAGTTCCGCGACCGCATGGTCGAAGAACTGGGCCTGGAGCTGATCACCCACGTCAACCCGGATGGCGTGGCCCAGGGCATCAACCCGTTCACCCACGGCAGTGCCAAGCACACCGACATCATGAAGACCGAGGGCCTCAAGCAGGCCCTGGACAAGCACGGTTTCGACGCCGCTTTCGGCGGTGCCCGTCGCGATGAAGAGAAGTCCCGCGCCAAGGAGCGCGTCTACTCGTTCCGCGACAGCAAGCACCGCTGGGACCCGAAGAACCAGCGCCCCGAGCTCTGGAACGTCTACAACGGCAAGGTCAACAAGGGTTAGTCGATCCGCGTGTTCCCGCGGTCCAACTGGACCGAGCTGGACATCTGGCAATACATCTACCTGGAAGGCATCCCGATCGTGCCGCTGTACTTCGCCGCCGAGCGTGAAGTGATCGAGAAGAACGGCACCCTGATCATGATCGATGACGAGCGCATCCTCGAGCATCTGTCCGATGAAGAGAAAGCCCGCATCGTCAAGAAGAAAGTGCGTTTCCGTACCCTTGGCTGCTACCCGTTGACGGGCGCGGTGGAGTCGGAGGCC
>Ga0194135_10000856_pt1 | contig 17862 bp, 19 predicted proteins | sample LitLau_LLRF_2013_FD_134024 | JGI IMG/M metagenome (GOLD analysis project Ga0194135, IMG submission 134024) | Freshwater sediment microbial communities in response to fracking from North America - Little Laurel Run_MetaG_LLRF_2013 (version 2) | ecosystem: Environmental > Aquatic > Freshwater >...
CTCAGGGTCACCGTGAATCTCGAGCCTCAGAAACTGGAAAGGGCCCTCGTGGACGTCTGCCTCTTCCAGAACTGTAAGTTTTCAATTCGTGGAATTTGATTTGAACAGAAAATGGAGGAATGCATTGAGTTTTCTTTCCAAAAGGTCAATTCGTGGCAGTTGTGGGGTATCCGTTCTTTCTCCATTTATTGGACGTTGGAGTGGGGCATGAGCCAAGTCACCACTTACTCCTCGATTGGTCATCCCTCCCCATGAGCCCGCCGTCATCGCTGAATAACTTTATGAGGATTTTCAGCGATACTGGAGCCAGATCCCTACTGAGTCGCTCTTCTAATACTTTGACTCTTGTCTACGAGGACCTTTCAAAGACTGATATTGAGATTAACTCTGGATTACTCATCCCAAATTTGCTACACCGGAAACCGGATATTAATTTTAGTCTCGCCGTCATCCATTACTTGATTCTTCACTGCTATGATGTAAACGCCGCAAAGAAGGTGGGTGATCCTCACTTTTACACTCTTACCAACTTTTAGAGGTGGTAGGGTGTTGATCGTTGATCGTGTTCCTGCTGGAATTAGATTATTTATGAAATGGGACGCTCACCCTCAAACCCGTACTTGACCGAAGTCTTCCAGGAATTTGTGATTGCCAATTCTCTCCTGATGACAAAGAAGCAACTGATGCCGAATATGAGCATTTTCCTCAACTTTCTCCCGTACACTTCCTTGGTTGTAAAGGCTTCACAACCACCGTTGCAAGAGGTAAGGTCATGCTTTCCTAGATTTCATTCCCAATCCCTCGACACGTTTTGTTGATTTTCAATTGCGATTAATTGTCTGAAACTTACAGCTAAAGTCCTCCTCTGTTGAGTTGATCCCGAATTCAGCCTCAGTGTTAACAATGCTACTTTCACCGCGCCAGCGAATCCTCCCTCATACAATGACCGACATTTGGACTCAACTGTGGGAAGTCAGCGGGGTTCTAACAAAGAGCACTCGCTTCTGTCATCGGAGTGTCGCCCAAAAGTTACTCCTTTCCTTGCAATGCTATCAGGTTTAAATTTAAGGCAAAACTGTTCCGGATTCTGATTATATGAGTTAAGATTAACTCAATTTTGACTAAAATAGCCGGAGGCCCTCTCTCGGGCAACGACGCCCATGTCACCGTCATCTCCGATGGTGTGCAAGTCCCTTGGTGACATTGCAGCCCTATTCGGCCGAAGATCCTCCGATCTCCAACTCCCATTTATCGAGCATGAGTCCTGTACGGCCAACAAGCAAGAATATGTTTACTCTGTGGTAAATTAATTAATTTACATTCTCTTATTGACTCCCATCTACTTTCTCTTCACTCTTCTCTCTACTCTTTCGCACCTTCTTTCTCAGTTGTTCAGAATTTACGAGAATTAAGCACTCATTTGCTCAAGGAGCGTCGGGACTGGCCGCTCCATGGGCAGACAGTCTCAGGCAAGTATATGAATTCATTGGTGGACAGTGCGAGGCTCCTCTGTCATCTCATCTGCCTCTGTGTCCATCTTCAGCCGAATCAGATCAAAAACAGGGGATTCCAACTCATGTAAACCCTAACTTTCTCTGTCATCTTCTTTGGCTTGCTACATTCATATTTCTGTAATTTCACTCGCCCTTTTGTTCCATGAAGTGCAGATTTCGGATTAAGCTTTGTTAATTCTTATCGAATTTTTAATACTTTTGTTGTGTTTCCAGAGACTCGCTCGATTGGAAAGTTCGTCTGAGCCTGTTCATGCTGTTTGAGCATTTCTCAATTGCACTGGGGACATTGGCATGTCCGCTTCCGCAAGGTTTCACTCCGTTCTTCGCCTTCCTCGGTTACCGCGTTCTCAAGTACGACCAATTCCTCTGGCATGTCCGCTCCGGGACTTTTGACCTCCAAATCGACCTTGTCAAGACCATCATGGAGGGTAAGTGACATTTTCCAACCGATGCAATTAAGCCGTCTTGATTTCCAGCATTAGCTTAGGCTTACACTAAACTTTCCCATTTCAGACTTGAATGATGCAGAGGAAGGAAACGTGTCAAAGAAACTCCACTTGATCTCACTCCTTCCCAAGTCCCGCGGTTCCCGGGTATTAAACGGCTGGTCCCACCAGGCTGCCCTCTGCCTCCGAGCAAGACAACATTCCAGTGACCTCCTCAGTGGAGTCACGTCATTAGCCAGGAAAAGTGCTTTCACCACGCAAAGCAACAGAATGAAACTGAAAGGGGCTGGAAATAAGGACAGTTCCATGTCACCGCTGGACACGTTCTTTCTCCTTCTCACTGCCAAAGCAAATGTAGCCGACATTGATTTGGGTCTTCTGACAGAGGCTACCATGCTGTCCATGCAGCTCAAAGAAGACTGACTGTTTTTTTTAGAAATCAATGTGATCAGTGTTTTTTAGCCTTTGACCTCATAGTATTTATTGCTCCTTGTATAATTTCACGTTCCTGATAAGATTTACAGTTCTTATTCCCAAAGGTCAGTCCCTCCAGCTCAAATTCCGAGATTTGAGATTCTCCAGGAGCGGTTTAAATTAAATTAAATTATGAGTTCAAAATATCTCGAATCGTTTCCTGCTTAACTCCTGCCCGGTACCTTAATTAAACTAAACAGCATTTGCAATCTGCATTCCTTTCACCACTCTTGTTCCTTTGACCCAAGAATATTTACGAGTAGAGTTTATTCGAGATATATTTGATTGGTTAGTTGAATGTTGATTCAGTTCTTGCCGGCGGCGAGCATTCTCAATTTTTCATGCAAGTTCTTGGCGACAGAAACAAACTCGAGACAAATCTCTTGATAGGACTCTTCCTCTCCTTCCCCAACATCATCACCACTTCCGGAAACGCCGATTTTCCCATCATCCCCAAAGTCCTTTTGAAGGAAAGCCTCTTCCTGTGCCATGCGAGAGCCGACAAGTGCCGCAACATATTCCATTTGAGTCTTCTCCAGGATGTCACAGTGCTCGACGCCTCCGTTGTCCACTCGGATACCCGACACGACGAGATTCCAGAGGAGTTGACAAATCATCAGGCTCAGACCAACATCCCCCTTGGTTTCCATCAGGGTGCTCAAACTGTGGAATTAAAAGGAAATGATCATTCTCATGAAGGATCCATGCTTCCGGTAACCTTCAGGCGCATGCGCCTTAGCCTTACTATTCGACTCCGCCCTTGCGTACAAATTCTTCTTTGGCCCCTTCCTCCAGAATGATGTTCATGAGAACTCCAATAGTGGCACACAGAAGCTCGGAATTTTCCTCCTTCAAGGAGATAAGCATTGTCCCGACATGTGCTGCTGCCGCGCCCCGAACCACTTCGTTCCTCGTCAAATTCCCAAGGACCTTCATTGTTTCCGTCCGAACTTCAATGTTTTTCAGGTTGAGGTAGTTGTACAAGCCTGGAAAGTCAAAACAAAATCCGTGCAGGATAATAAAAAAAAACGTTGACTCAGAGATGAATTCAAGAAAACTCGTTTACATTCGGCTGTTTTGATGTTGGAGGGATCCAACTTGACGCAATCCTTGTGATAGCTCAGGTTGTTAAGGGTCGAGATAGTACAGAGGAGGAGCTCATTGGAAACTTCCTCCGCTTCCAGAAGACTGTTTAGGATTTCACTGACACGCTCAACTTCGCAGAGCTCTCGTCCTATGCTTGGACAGAGGCTCCAGTTGGCCAAAATACGAATGGACTAGAAATGTAAAGTGAGGGGAAATTATCCATGAGTCATGATAAGGGCTGAACAGAATCCAGAGTGAAATCGCTTGATTCGTCTCACCTTGATCAGAATGTCCTCCGAAGTTTCGGTAAAGTTCTCCAGGTAATAGCAGATCACTTGGATGATCATTTGGAGTGCAAGAGGTTCTTGGTACAACTGGAATGCCCGCATAAAATCCGTTAGCGACCACATGCGCCTGCGCATTATATTGCTTAGCCGTGTAGCCTTGATATCCAACTTACCCTGACTCTGATTTCCTCGTGTTTGGCCAAGAGATTCCCGAGGCAGTAAGTGAGACGGACGACAATTGAGTCCTTGGAGTGCCAGGCCTTGAGGATCTTGACCACAGCGGAACTCAAGTTGTGACTCTCAGACAACATCTCGCAGCAGATTTCATTCGATGAGCTCACACTGCGGAAAGAAATTAAGAGCATAGTTACAGCCTTGGGTTGGAAATGCTGGCTGGAGGATTATACCTGAGGATGCGGACAATATTGGAAATGACGTCAATATCCTCCAGCGTCCAGCTGAGGGAGTTGCAAATTTCATCCAAGAGTCCAGACTCGGCGACTGCACTCAGGGTTGACTCGATCCCTACCACGCTGCGCAGAATGGAAGTGAGCTGAAAGACTCCGTTCTGGATATTCCCCGGAACTTTCTTCATCTGGCTGGCTTCGTAATTGAGGATCTTGAGATGGAGGACCATCACAGAGATGAGGTTCAGGTCCAGGACTTGATGAAGGACGGGCTCTTCGGCGCAAAGGAATTTCAGTGTTCCGTAACCATAAATCATGGACTCTGTCTGGGTCATTGGGCAGATCTCTCCCAAGGAATACATGAACACGTCTGCAGAAAAGGAAAGTTACAACACACCTTAAATTGAATTCCAATATAAATTAAATTGCTAGAAAAGAAAATCTTCCCTCACCCAAATACTCTGATTTTTGAATGATTTCGGAAAATGCTTGAGAGCGACTGGCTTTGAATACCATCTTGAAAATAGTCGTGAGGTTATTCCCAATGATTTGGCACTGTAACAGCGCAAAACGCTCACAATCAATGTAAGGAATTCATAAAACGGAAGAATCATGGGATATATTTTTAGAAAAAATTGAGGAACCTCCCCTTCGGGTCAGGTCAGGTCAGCTTACATGGAGAAGAATGAATGAGGCCCAAAACAGAACGTCTTCCTCATTGGAATTCTTTTCCACGATCTTGAAGATGAGTTTTGTGAGGCGGGTCTTGAGGGGCTCCACGGGAGGGACCGGGCTCATCAACTCCTTGACTCGTTTCAGGATCCTCACCAAGTCCGCCTTCGTGACTTTCCCTGGAATTAGAACTTTTCTGTATTCATGCCAAGCTACACTGTTTACGACCGTTGAATTATAAATGATTGACGCGTTGACGTCTTTTAGGAAAACTTGACCAATTACATGAAACATCCTAAAACCTACCTGGAGATTCGAGACAAGTTTGCAAGCATTCCGCTGCCACTTCAAGAGAATTGACCTTGTCAAAGTACTCCATTCTGGTCTCAAGCTCCTCCGTTTTATTGTTCCCATTTTCTGATTGGTGTCCGCCTGCTGTAACGTTTACTTTTGCCTTCTTCTGATCCACTTCGTTGTCCCCATTTCCAGTTTTCCCTGTCAAAATATTCAAGACAAGTCAACAACCGGGAAGCACCGGCCCAATTGTCCACTATTCCATCCATGAAAAAGAAAACGGATTCAGCAGGTTCAGGTTGCCAATTTACAATTTTAGTGCAATTTTGACGTCCTTTTCTAATGTCAGTTCTTGGGTGACGTGTCAGTAGGGCGCCGATTGGATAACGCGCAGTCATAGAAATTCCGCTTGTCCAATTTAGACACGTAAATTGGGTCGTTAGAATTGGGAATGGGAAACTTGGTTCTCTCCTTGCCTAATAATAAATGGGGAGACAGAAGTAAGACGGGCGAGGGAGGTTCCAGTGAAGAAAAAATCGATTCTCGGATGCCATTTTCTGATACAATATTCACGTGTCTCATGCAATGGAAGAGCTATAGAATGGAATGGATACGAGTGGTGTGGTGTGGGGGACGAATGACATATGATTCAATCAGGAAATTGTAACTTGGCCTTTCTCATAAAACTAGGTTTTTTTGCTTGTAAGGAGGCGGGCACGCCGTGTTCGGAACAATTTGTGACTTGGTCTTTTGTTTACCATGGAGGGAGGACAGGGCCTTGAATCGGAGTCTTGTCTTCTCCAGCTCGATTTCAGTGTCTCCCGCATGGATTTTGGCCGAGTTCCTCAGGAGGGGTCCTCCGATCCCGGAATCCACGGAGTCGTAACGGTGGAGGACGTCGGCCGTGGTCGTCTTCCGTAAAATCTTCCCACGGTCGTTCTGAGAGCGGGAGGAGGGGCGGCTACTGTCCGATTCATCCAATGATAGTCTCGATAGCCTGGAATTATAATCAAAGTAATATCCAATTGTTAATATTCCAAGGCTCTCGATCGCGATTGGTTGAACTTTTCGATGCGGAAGTTGGATGATCCCAAACTACATATCATGCCATGCCTAACCAACTCTAATTTTTAGCCACCAAACTCATCATGCTTAGAAAACGTTATCTTCATTAACTTGATTTCCATTCCACAAAGCCACACGATTCACATTATGAATTCTGATGAACGTGTTACGTGTTACGAAGCTGTTACGTGTTGATTAAAGATTGCGGTCTGGGTGAACGGTTCTGATTGTTATGATCTTCTTGTAAATTGTAAAGAAATTGTAAAGAGAAAATGTGATTTAATCCTTACGTGATTGCACTCGGTGGTCGTTTCTGAGCTGAGAGGCCCCACAAGTTGACACTTTCTCTCGGAGTGAATGGCCGCTTGGTGTGGACCACGTGGATCCCCATCCCATGGGCCTGCCCTTGACCTCCACGTCCACTCCCGGAAGAGCCACTCACGAGATCCAATTCGTAGTTACTCATTCGGGAGCTGAGGAGGCGCGTCCCTTCGACGAACTCCACATGATCCCCTGCAGGGCTCCGCACATTTCTGGATCCGACGGAAGGGTCAATGTCACTCCCAATCTTGGCAGAATATTTCAGCTGGAGTCTCGTCTCCTGGATGATCTGTGAACAGGGTTTGATGTGGGGCGGGAGCTCGTAAAATGGAAGTGGAGCCTTATCACGCTTCGTGTCGCCCATTATGCGGCACAAAGTCACGAACCACTTCTCAGAATGTTCAACAAGGCTTCTTCACACTGCTCTAGGAAAGTGTAAGTTATTGCAAAAGGAAAGATTCAACTTGCGGACCTCACTACTGTTTTCCTAATAACTTGACTGGACAACTGAATAGGAGTTCTCCTGTCCACCAATGACTCACCCGACAGACTGAATGTTTTTGTAGGTTTAGATCGAATGGAACACTCTTCTACAGGAGATGTCCCGCGTTGCCTTGGAAACTAAAGACCACAACATACACTGAGGAGCACACGGTCATCGAGGAGATTGATTTCCCGCATTGCATTGATTAATCTCTCATTGCCTGATTGGCATGGCTCAACATCAATCTCTTGATCAAGATGCGCAAAAATAATGGGATCAGCTCCGCCCTCACCGTTTACTTGCGTGTCAATTGCGTGCCGCGAGCAAAAACCATGTCACACGGATCACGGCGGAGAAATTATCGAAAATTCGTAAAGAATACTCCCACCATCGGATTAGTGCAAATTTGTGGGAGATATCCGAGAAGTGGGAACCTTGACCTCCAAGCGAACCAAGAGACGCCAAAAGCACGCATAGGAGGTCAAGGTCTAGACTATAACTTGTGTAATTTACTCTTGACATGAATAAAAATCATTTTTGGAACATCATCTTTTAATTAACTCAATTAACCACTACCATCATTTCATTTTACGGATGAAAAAGTTTCCTAAATTTTGTTTTTTTTAAGTGGGGGGGGGGGCGTAAATATGTATATGGTAGCCGTGCTCACTCATTGGATCGTTTACAAGCTTTTTCGTCGGTTTTGCGGTTTTTGGTTTTTATGGTTGGATAATTTACTTGGATTTGATAACTTGGAGGTGCCAACGGAGTTCATTCATTTTTGTGATCCTTACAAAAACTTGAGAGCTTTTATATAATTTTTGCCAATAAAATCCACAAAACAGTTGGGAATCACTTCTCATTTCTTTTCAGAGCATCCGGACACGTTATTCATGAAGTTTGTGTTCTTTATTAAAATAATGAAGTTCCGAGGGGTCTTGCTACTGGTGAGTCTTTGTTTCCAGTTATGTCCGAGATGTACCGAGGCTCAGCATCTCCTCCGTAAATTTCTATTCCCCTGGATCAGTGGACCTCCATCAGTTCCAGCCTTCCGTCAACCTCTTCCCGACGAAGAAATGGAATATTATCACACTAAACGCTTTAGAAACAAGTTCAGAGGAGCTTCAGAACGACATTTTCCCAGCGTCATTTGCAATAAAGCCAGTCCGTGAGGTTCGTTTCCACTCGTACCCGGACTATGTCCACGGGAAATCCGACACGCCGAATTGCAAAGATGCTCTTTATGGACAATATGTGGATACAAGTTTGAACTAATTTGTCCGAAATTAAGGGAGCCTTAGAAATTTCAGAAATCTCATATTCTACATTTGTGTTTTGTGTTTAACAGGACGCGTGGCAGCTTCTATATTGAAATTCAACGTAATCCGCTCTCTCCTCCCTTGATGTGAACACACTTCTGGAAAATGCTGGCTGGAAAAATAACTCCAATGGAAACGGATTGGTCGATTTATTCTGAATGTGGGCTACTTCTCGTCAGCCAGGACTATGCCAAGTGCCAATCGATGCCGTTTTTAAATGAACTTTCATTTATATATATTTTGTCTTTACTAGGCGAGTTTATTTTGTTAACTTCCAAGTTAATAATCAGCCCTTGTATTATAAATATTACATTTAATACATTTTGTAGAATTTTCCTTGGGAACCGCTGAAATAAAGTTTGTCTAGGAACTTGTTTTTTAACCGATCGGTCAGAACTCGTCGAGGTCAGGAGAGCTCAATATTTTTTCAGTCCACGTCCAGCTCGCAGAGGAGTCAGTTCACATTTTGTCCGACCCACCCAACTCCCAAAAGACCGAAGCGTGAGGTGATGGCTGTTCCAATCATTCTGGGATTCCTTGAAGTCCTTGCCCTGGCATCGTGTCTCTGGGGTCTTCATACCACTTGGGGAAACTCAGCAACCCAGTTGGGTCTAGCCTACAATGCCTCCTGGTTTGTTTTGGGCAGCGTGGCCAATGTTTTCGGAATGATCGCTGCATGTAAGTCCGATCGAGGCCACGACAAGACAACGTAAACCATGAGTCTGAAATTGATTAATGAAACCTTGCATAATATTGTTTAGATGATTCCGCAAAGAAAACCCAGCCTGCCTCTGCAGATGCCCAGACGGACTTGCTCCACCTCCATTATGTCATGTCATGGCTCACAGTGGTTGTGGGCTACCCGACTCTCATCGCAAGCTTCTACATGAATTACTACGCGTCGCCATTGGTCCATGTAAGCCTTCTCCGTAGCTTATCCTTTACTAAACTTTTAGTTTCCCACGCGTGCGCATCTTCCATTTTTAACTTTGGATTCGTCTGCGGAACAGGTGATTGCACTTTCATCGCTCATCCCGATCGGGGTCTGGATCCGACACCCAAACAAATTAACTTCCATTTCAACTCAACTGACCATTGGGATTCTCATTCTTGTTCATGGCTGGATCTCCTACTCGACTGGAAATATTGCAGGACTCTGCGGGGCTGGAGCCATGGCAGCGAATCTCCTCGCTCTCTCCACTCCCATGCGCTATGACCTTTGGGGCCTTACCGCTCGGGAAGTTTTCGTCACGACCGTCGGATTGGGATCAATCTGTTTTGCAAAAGCACTGGACACGATGACAAAGGATCGGAACTGTCGCTGCTTCAAGGGATACTGAATCCATCGATACAAATCAAGTAAAAACCAATTTTGAGGAATCAGCTAGCTTTCAGTTAAGTCAATTCACCAAATTTATTAGTAAATTTATAAGTTTGTATGAAGTCTGACATGAGGTTTCAAATTATCCAAAAAGGTAAATAATAAAATTGAATGAAAGTCAAAACTGCGACTGCGGTCTTCACCACAGTCCAGTCCGGTGTCACCGCACCGCTGCTGCATTTGCAACACTTGCAGTGGACATGGAAAACGGATGAGGATTGCTCGCCTTCTTCTTTTCGGTTTCAGTTTCGGAGACAAGAGAAAAAGCTGAGCTGATGATTTACAATCAACTTCTAAAACTAAAATAATTTTGATTGTCTAGCATTTAGCTTTAGCTTTTTAGGAATAGCTTTAGGAATATTTCTATGAGTTCATTTCCAGGAGGGAGGGAGTAGTGTTCCCAAGATTGGTGCAACATTTTTGCATTCCCACGCTACTGTAATGCGATGCTGAGTCCGAATTAGTCACCATGGTACCACATGCCGCGATAAAATATTAACTGCTGCGTCCAATATATCAAACAAGTCAAATTTGAAATCATTTATCGCGTCCATGTTCCGACCTCATGAATAGACGACGGCTCACTACAACTGCAAAGCGTACTGAAAAGGGAGAAGAAAGTAAAACAAGTGGACGAGATTTCTACAAAAAAAACGTGAATTCCATGCTGCCAAGATTCGGAGAAACGAGCCGGTTAGGATCAAAATTTTCCCTTTTGTCTTTCCCCGTAGAAAACCTGGAACCCTATTCACGGTTTGATTTATTCTGAAGGTCAAATACTAACACGCGGGTGAGGACTGGGGTCACGATGCTGGAACCAACCGTTCTCCCAATACATGATGGCGTGGGCGGGGGTGACGTTCCACGACCTCCAACCTCGTACACTGGCAGAGCCATCAAGGCCCGCAAGGCCGCACAGATGGAATACAAGGCTCAGCTCGACACCCAGATCGCTGAACGCAAGAAAGCAAAAGAACTTGAGAAGAATCAGAATGTCATTAGTAAGAGAGGGTTGCAATTACGGCCATGAATGTCTGTTACGTGTATTATCAAAGCGTCACTTCTTACAGTGACGACAATGACTACTGGGCCAATTTGTGGAACGAGCCCAATCCGAGTTCCAGTCCAATTCCAACCTTCGCCTTCACCGGAAGTCACTCATTACAAAAATGGTGTCCCAGGTTGGTTACTGGCATCACCCCCTCCGGCGACGCTTCTGCCTGAATATCCCACTCCTCCGGCAGCAATGAGTCTTGCCGTAGCCACCGAGAAATCGAGAGAAGTGAAACCAAACATTACGTTTTCACCGTTTCCCATAATCCCTTCCAAGAGTCTGCCAGCTTGCCACCAATTACCACCCTCAAGTGAAAGTCAGCATGGGCAGACAGTTTACAGAGGAAATATGGCTGATGGGACCCAGGCACAAGACAGCGCCTCACCAACTCCAGCCGCAATTTCGCAATCATCTCCACAACTTGTGACCAGAGAACACCAGATCCGGACTTACGTTTACTCAGACTCGGCCACAGCTGATGAATCGATGACGAATGAAAATGCTGGAACGGAAAACGTCATTCACCACGCACCACACTTTTCAAGCACACCGATTCCGATCCCGCATCAAACTCAAAGACAAATTGGGCCAGAAAGCATCGAATATTCACAAGTTGGGGAGGAAACGTATGGGGGCGACTCCAGTTTTCTCAGCGCCAGCAGTCTTACTGACAGCGGATCATTCCCTCATGGGACGTCCATCTTGAATTTCAAATTTGATGAGTGTAAGATATACGCGCATGTTACCATTGACTGGGAGTGCTAAAATCTATTTATTTACGTTGTGATTCGTGCAGCGACGGGAGCCGTGCTGGCATCAACCTTGGTGCACAGTCCAAAGCTTGGAACCTCCCCCTGTGGGAGTTACATTGGAGATAGCTGCTCAGTTGCCGGGAGCAATGGGAGCTTCTTCGGTTCCCCCAAAACGTCATTCAAGCCCCACGTCTCACAAACGGCTGACCAGCGACCAGAGCCGAGTGTTCTTCGAATAAATTATAAATGTGAGCTCGAATGTCAAATTCGGGAGAGAAAGCAGCTGGAGGAGGACCGTCTCCGTAAAGAGAAAGAGGATGAAGAGAAACTTCAAAAGAAAATACAAGATGACCAGGAAAGAATGCGAAAGGAATACGAGGCGGAGCAACTGAAATTGAAGCACAAGGTTAATTTAGACAAGGAAAGAGTTTATTAGATTTAAGTTTAGAAAAGTGAGAATTATTTTCCAAGAAATGATGGGGGAAACTTTGCATTCTTATTAGGAGGACGAGAAACGTCAGAGACAGGAAGAAAACGTGAAGCGTTTGAAGGAAGTCGAAGAGGCTCGTCTCGAAGCATTGCAGAAGCAGCGTCGAGAACGAATGAAGGCGTCGGCCACGTCCACTGAACCACCAGTGTCCCAAGAACCGTTGGTGGAATTCAAGCCACCAGCTTCCCCACCAATCCCCACCATCACTAAACAAAACAAGACGCAAGAATACGATCTCCCCAGAGAGATTGAACAACCAATTTCACTCCCTGAAATTACGTCTGGCACAAACACAGCAGGTGAGGGTCTGACGAGCTCAATCAATCGTTTTTATCCTACACTTCATATAGACCTTTATTAATTTGATTATTTAGCTGAGCGGATTGACCGTCGTCGACCAGGCTCAGGGATTACAGACACTCTGAAGTTCCTTGAGCAAGTCCGTGGAATCCTCAATCAAGAAATCGCCGAATCCCAGGTCCGCTATCAAAAGGAAATGGAGGAACTGAACGATTTATGCTCAAAATAAGAAATCATTGATCACAAAAACGACTTAATAAATCACAACACCGATAATGATTAAAGTTTTGCTAATATGGACAGTCGGACTGTCCAGGATCGACGCAAGACTCCGTTCTACTGTCGAACCATTCCTCTGGACCGCACGAAAAGATCCCGAACAGATCCCCTTCGAAGCATCTGTAGTAGAGGTTACACATGGAGTAATGTGGAAGGGTGTGATATCCTGTTTCTGGGCAGGGGAAAAGGTTCTCCGTAGTAGTTGGCTGTTCCTCAGCGCTTGTGCTTGGTGCTTCAGCTTCTTCAGTGGTAGTGATGATTGGATCGGGTTCCGGTGCTTCCGTTTCTTCAGTAGGAGGATCCGTCGGATTTCCTGAGCAGACTGTGTCGTCGTAGTCACAAATTTTATTTTCTTGGTCCCAATAGGTCCCTTCTGGACAAGTGAATTCAGTGTACACGCCATTGGAACAGACAATAAATTTTGTACAATTTTCGTGGCTGAAATAATGATCTCCCGTTGGAGGACAATCGAACGACAAAGAATCCTTTTTCAGTGTGCGTACCTGGAATTATAAAAAGAACTCAAGTTAACCATGAAGCGTCTTTATAATTTGATCTAGACAGGCTACTCACCGACATTACACTTCCAAGGAAGCTCAGAAGCAGAAATACGAATAAAACGTTCAAAGTTCCCATGCTGTTGAAGTGGCTCAGATGTGCGCAGTGTTTGAAATAGAATAACTAAATTCACAAGGCCGAGGGCTGATTTATATCACAGGGAGCTAAAATTCATCAATAGCAGCCAGTATGGCGCGTCATCCACTAATCAGTCCAAATTTCTAGTTTATCAATCTAGTTGATTGGCCTTCTATTTAGCAGAGTATCGTCAACGAATGCTTCAAATTAAAATGATAGATTTACTCAGATTACAAATCCGGAATTCCTTCCATCCAATATCGAACGTGTAAAAGCGTCCTATCGATTGACGCTTGTCAAATACTTCGGAATTGCTTACAAATTCGTTTTGTTAGTCCGAGACATTTATCCCAGAACCATTTCCCTCTGACTCAGACTTCACGTGTTGTTCTGATATTATTGTGAATTAGTAATCTCATCAGATTTACTTTTGAATTTGATTGATTGGTCTTAACTGGATGATCAACACGCAATTTGCGGCCAATTGCAATATTGCAGGGATAACGGAGTGTTTCTTTTACTCCTGTTTCTTCGAATGCTGAGAAATGTGTCCGTTTCCAGCGTTCCAGCATACTTGAACCTGAAAAATCTTATTCAGCTCAACTCAACTGAAGGATATTATACTGGCTGACAACTATATTTTATGATTAATGAAGATTTAATTTCTTGAAAAGAGTAAAAAATGTCTCATTCCCACACCAGAAGAGGAAGCTTTGAGCGGGAATTTAATTTTGGTAAAAGTTTCAAAAGATTTGATTGTTGTTGAAATTGACATTTGAAATAGTCGGCCAAGTCAGCTGGTGACCGATGATAAAGTGAGTTAATTAATTTGGCTTCCGGATAATGTCAGATATTGGTAGGGAGCGTGAGTCGGCAATCCAAAGCTCACTTCCCCCGCCCCCACTCACCTACATCAACGTCTTCACAGATGAAAACGTGCGCCGTGGAAAAGTCCCCAAACCACCGCCACTTCCTCCTCCTCATGACAGCTACTCCATGTTCGGGACACCGTTCCATTCGGATGATGCCATCATCAGAACCCTAGAGAGTCAGGTAATCAGAAATAGAACCAGGGATACAAATCAAACGAATCAAGACCAGGGGCCAGGTATAAAATCATTACCCCAGACATTTCGCGGATTTTATACCTGGCCGACCAGGGGGTGGGGGAGGGTACTAATCTTTTAATTATAACTGTATCCATTTGTTCATTCTCAGGGAATCCGTCGGCTGTATCCAAACAACCTCGACCACCGCAGGGAGTTGAAGAAACTTAATCACTCAATTCTCGTAAACTATTTGGACCTCTTGGAGATCATGATAGTCTCACCGGATACTTCTAAACGTCAGGATAAAATCCATGATATCTCTCTCCTCTTTATCCATATCCATCACCTCATAAATGAATTTAGACCACACCAGGTAACTTCCAGAAATCGGATCTCACGTATACGAGGAGATCAAAATAAGAAAATCAACCTATTACTTTTTACTCCTTTTTCAGGCGAGAGAAACACTCCGCGTAATGATGGAAGTTCAAAAAAGGCAGACGCACGACACTTGTGAGCGACTCCAGAAACACTTAGAAAAGTGCCTGGACATTGTCAAAGTAGCACTGACGGACCTTCCAAGCCAATATGACATCAGCCCAAGGCTTAATCTCCGAGAGGAAAAGAATAAGAAAAGGAAACGGAACGAAGCTCCAATTCCCCCTGGGGACATGGACAGGGTCATGTGCGATATTGCAGACAATTTGTAATTATCTTTTTCGTAATAATTTTGTAATAAGAATTTAGAGTAATAAAGGTCCTTACTTACCTTACTTGTAAAGTAAGTAAAGTTGTCATGTCGGTATTTTTACACCAAGTGGAAAGGAGACGATTCTGATCCCTCTGAATGAGACCTGTAACCTTTTGATTTTTCAATACAAATCAATTGACGACGAATGCCCAACTATTTCTTTTGGTAGCGACAGCAGAGCAGTGTGCGGTGTCTCTTTGCATGTCCGCACGCACATTGAAAAACCTCGTGCTGTGCTTAAAAGCTCAACGGTCAATTTTCTTTTGATTTTCAGAGCATTAAAGGTCAAGTGCTCATCTCATTTACTCCTCAACGTCTAATTATTTTTATCTCCTGCTGGAGGGTTCACCATGTCATCCACTCCAGGCCCGTACATACCACTTTTCCATCAACAGCCGGCTTTAGCTTTGGAAGGAGTAGGAATTCAACCACAACATACAGCGACCGTTGTTAACCTTGAGCCATTGCCATCCCCAATCCAAAGCCTTCCTCTTCCACGTAGAGCATCTGCATCCAATGAAATTGAAAATGATTTACATTGGATTACAATCCGGCGAACCCAACTGAATGCCCTCACATCCGAATTGATGAACGGAATTAAACCACTGCCGCTCCTCTTCCTTATCCAGCAATTCGAAACGTAAGGCATTTAGAAATTAGAATCCAATTCAATTAAATCTTGGATTTTAATTTATAAACTTTATTCTCTGATTCCATGCAAGGACGATGAGAGTAAAGATGGACGTTGCCAATGTCAACTTTGAGAAGTGGAATGCCGAAATCAGAAATATCTTGTACCACTTCCGGATGTTAATCAACGTCAGTAAGCTCAAAGGTAACAAGAAACGAATTCGGTCATCCCTTGGACGTCTCTCCGCCACTTACATAAACTTTGTGCTAAAAGTACTCAAGGAAGCTGAAACTATTAGGTAAGCGTTTATATTTTGAAAATATTATTGAAATCAGCGTCTGGCGGACTTTATTTCTATTTTTTTTTTTGAATTGTTTAGAGCTCCAGAAACTTGTCGTCGTCTAGCTGTTGACATGTATGGCTTTTTGAAATTGATGACAATTAAAGAAGATGGAAGGAATAAGCCCTTGCAGTTGGTGGATTTGATGTTATCATCAGAGGAGCTCCTTTTAAGCTGCAAGCACAAAGGGATTGCTTACTACTTGATGAAAACTGTACTGGCTGATAGAGATTTCTACGCCGGAAATGCTCAGGCCTACTTGAAGTTCCTTGCCTTGGTCAACGTGTTTCGCATGAATTTTACACATACGAAGAAGGCCATTAAAGATTCGTTGGATGATTCCAAATATCGGAGTCCACCTGCCTCTGCAATTTTGACAAGATTCAAATTCTTTTTCAAAAATGTTGAAGATATTGACGAGGAAGTTGTAACTTCACAGGACATTTTTAACCGAATTATCCCAAACAAAATTATCAGGGTAAGGGAAAGTTAGCTTATGATTTTATCGTCCGATACCCTTATTCCCGGGAAAGGTTTTGTATAAACTTAGTTTTTCTTTTATTCACAGGAATCAAAGTTGGCGTGCAAGGTTACAGCATTGCCCAAACTTAAGATAAAGAAAATCAAGAAGTACCTGGCTAAAATTCGAAGGAAGGCTAATTGTGAGAAGAAACTTTAACATGAGTAGTAGAAATGTACACTTTGAAATATAAATATCGTTTTTGGTTTTTGTAGGTGCTAATAAGATTGGAGGAAGAGAATTGTTGTTAGCTTCTGCCCTTGGGAAGTCGGGCTCCGCAGATTCTCGGATGAGTTTTGGAAAGGAGCAATGTAGCGGACGCATAAAGACGTGCAATGAAACGATTGACGAAATCATGACAAAAGGGCACGAGCAGGGGGATGTAGAAGACTCTTCGGATACAAATGAAGATAACGAGAGTAGGTCTGGAAGATCTAGCATTTCCGTCCTCTCAAACGGAACTGATGAACTCAATCCTGCCGTGGTACTTGATGCTCCCTCGGATGGGCACACCACATCAGTCAATCCTCCTCAGGGTGTGGAGTCCGAGTCTGATCTTGAGTTGGATGACATCATACTCTCAGATGAAGAGAAGACGACGCCGAAAAGTAAAAGTGTTCTCCCTCTTCGCAATAACAAAGCCGCCTTACCGACAAATTTTTCCACACTTGACGACACTGCTGGAAACCAGCCGGCCGGTGACACAGAAAGTTGGATAATGGCTGAGTCAGAAGCGAAGTGCTTGGAGGAATTGGAAGAGAATGGAGAATATGAGACCATTGAATTCTTGGAATTGGACGAAGAGGAAGTCCATGATGCCGAGATGAATGGCGTGGGTGACATGGAAATCGGAGGGGAACAAGATGAAGAACTACAGGAGGAAGAAGGAGGTGAATTCCAGGAAGCAGAGGACAAATTTTCATCAGGGTTTCCTGTTATTGACATTAGTGAACTCGAGAGTAGTGCTGACGAAATGGGACCAGGATCAGAAATCTCGGGTAGAAAGACAAATAACTCCGATAAAGAGAAGAGCTCACCTCAGGAGACGGACAAACTACTTCGCTTTAAAGTTATCGGCCCCGGACGTGTCCAGATCCAAGAGGGGCCTGGAGATCTACTAAATGAATCCTCAGCCCCTTCCTCGCATAAAAAATCCGAAGAAGACGACGTCCTCCAGCCTCTGGAATCCCAATCCCAGGACAAGACAGGATCAAGCTCAACTGGTAAGACTAAGACCGGAATAGAGGAAGGCGCTGAGCCAATGAAGACGACGGTTGTTTTCGGACCGAATCCGAATGAGGAGCGAATTC
>Ga0194135_10000857_pt1 | contig 17855 bp, 18 predicted proteins | sample LitLau_LLRF_2013_FD_134024 | JGI IMG/M metagenome (GOLD analysis project Ga0194135, IMG submission 134024) | Freshwater sediment microbial communities in response to fracking from North America - Little Laurel Run_MetaG_LLRF_2013 (version 2) | ecosystem: Environmental > Aquatic > Freshwater >...
CCGTCCAGCAATGTTAACTCTGTTGCATGAAAACAAACTCACGTTAATGAAGTATTTCCAAAAAGATGGCGCGTTTAAATTCAAACTCCCTTCCCGACATCTTTTCGGTTTCGTCTCTCTTTGCCCCGCATTTCTCGCTTGAATCAATGCATGAAGACATTATGTCACTAGTAATGTTGTGACTTCCTACTTCGTGACTTAATTAAAATTATGCAATCGCTGTAATAGTTTAGTGTAATATTTGTACTGAATTTCAGACTCGTGAATATCTCCAAGAACTAACGACTATCGTAAGCAGGACAGCAGCAGGAGGTAGTGCAAAGTGGAATGGGAAATGTTGGGGCAAAGTGATACAGAGTGTGTGTCTGAGAGTGCCCCGGTGGCGAGGTGTCTTTGAAGGGAGCGCCGGTCTATTTCAACGCCATTGCATCGTGGACACTCCTGCTCCTCGCACACATTCAACTGCTGGCACTGCTGCGAATAAGTACCTCTCCATTTCCTTTGGACCGTCAACCCCTCTCGAAAGGTCAACATGGGTCGTATGCACGCACCTGGGTAAGTCCTTATCCATCCTGTAGCCCCTTCATATCAGAGGCGGCTTGTTTTTCCTCGTTTTTGCACATATTGTGCGGCTCGAATTTATCAAGCCCGTTTTAATCCATTGCGTATTGGGAAATTTTCAGAAAGGGTATTTCCCAATCAGCCCTTCCTTATCGTCGAGGAGTGCCCACGTGGCTCAAACAAACTCCCGAAGATGTCAAGGATCAAATCTACCTTTTGGCTAAGAAGGGGCTCATGCCATCAAAGATTGGTGAGTAGTAATTGTTTCTTATTGTTATTACTATATTGTGATTTCAGGGTTAGATTGTAGTCTAGTTTCCACTAATCGTAAGATTTATGTGAGAAGTCAAATCTTAATATTATGTTTGCTTGCAGGTGGGATTTTGCGAGATTCTCATGGAGTGGCTCAGGTCAGGTTCGTCACCGGAAGTAAGATTCTCCGAATTCTGAAGGCCAAGGGACTCGCTCCAGATATTCCAGAGGACTTGTACTTCTTGATCAAGAAAGCCGTCTCTATCCGCAAGCATCTCGAAAGGAACAGGTAGGCAATCGCAGTAGTGGTTTTTAATGCTTTATTTATTGTAGTGCTTTTGTGATAAATAAGTAAAATTCCTTGGTTTAGGAAGGACAAGGACTCCAAGTTCCGGCTTATTCTGGTGGAGTCCCGAATTCATCGATTGGCACGATACTACAAGACCAAGCGAACTCTGCCACCAACCTGGAAATACGAGTCCAGCACTGCTTCTGCTCTTGTAGCTTAAGTTGAGTTTCTCCTTTTGTGACTCGTTTTAAGTTCAATAAAACTTTCCAGAAAAGTTGTTTCTACCTAAAAGTGTATTTATTCTACATTATTATCACATGATTTATTGCAATTTAAATCGAATTAAACAGTATCAGAAATCCATAGGATTAAACAATAGGGAAATTAAATTACCATCCCACAATCATTAGTATTGCAAGACTACTTTAACAATAAGTTACAATTGCACTGTCGTCAAGATGTTCCACTTATGCTACCACATAAACCTACATTCTAATGTTTAAATTAATTCGCATCTGGTGGTTTGGGGATCCAAGTTCCATTCCGCTCGTGAACTTTCATGTGCGTTTTCATGGAATGTCGTTGTGTAAAACCTTTTTGACAGATGTAGCATTTATGAGGTTTGAATCCCGTATGGATGTATGTGTGCATGACTAGTTCATCTTTCCTCACAAATCTCTTATCACACCATTCACACACAAAATTCTTTATTCCTTCGTGCATATTCATATGGTCACGTAGTGCAACCCCGGACCTGAGAGTTTTTCCGCATTGTTCGCACACTTTCCTTTCAGCCTGACGATGGACCCTTCTTACGTGGTTTCTTAGACTTGGTTTGTTAAAAAACACGGAATCACACTCAGGACATTTCAGCGGATCTTGCTTTCTCCATCGTTGCTCATGACTTGACCGAACATGAGCCGATAAATCACTTGGCGTTGGGTATCGTTTTTCACATAAGTTACACGCGTATTTTCTTTCAGCTCCATGAACTTTCGACATATGATGAAGTAGAATGTTCTGAGTCTCAAATTTTTCGCCGCAAACTTCACAAATTTTGTAGTTTTCCCCAGTATGTTTCTTAAGATGAATGTCTAACAGCTCTCCGGTTTCAAATGGGTATCCACCTTGAACTAGCCTTGAGCCGTAGCGTGAACAGCAAACTAAGCAGACGTATGGACCGTTTTTGTCGTGTATTTTCATATGAGTGTCTAAAAATTCTTTAACTGAGTACCTTCTATCACATTCTTGACAAGTGTGAATTAGCAGCTCTGGATGATGCTTTCGTTCATGTCGGTATAACTGAGTTTTTTGTACAGCAGCGAATTCCCGAGGACATTTAGCACATTTGTATTTTGTTTGAGGCTTTTCATATCCTGCTTCATGAGCTTTGACATGTGCAGCCAGTGCATCACTTTCAGTTGCTGCAAATCGTTTCTCACACGTCAAACATGATAAAGGTTTATCAGCCTCCATTAAATGACCTTCGAAATGTTTCTTCATCAAAAATTTTGTCGCAAACTTTGATGGACATTTAGGACACTGGATAAATTTCTTTGATGGTTCATTTTCGTGTTCACTGAGGATGTGGGCAAGCAATCTATCATGACTTCTGTAGTTTTTATCTGGTGGACATATTTCACAAAACACCATCCGTCCATGTCCAGTATTTTCATGGTGTTTCAGTGATTTATAAGACGGATACAATTTTCCACAAATGCTGCATACGAATTTATTAGATGACTTTGAATTAGACGATTGAGATCCATCGGTAGAATTTTTGTGCTGCTGAGTCTCGTGATTTTCTCTTCTCTTTGCTGTTGTGAATCTCATGGGACAGAAGCGACACGACAATTGAGGAATTTTGAACCAATCTCGTAAATGTCTTCGGAAGTGCTCATCCAATTGAATCGATGTTGGAAATGAATCATTGCAAGATGGATAGGTACACGAATGGGATTTCGTTTCCCCAGAATGTTTTTGCTCTAAATGGTTGATTAAGGCTGTTACTGACCAAAATCGTTTGCTCAACGGTCCACAAAACTCGCAGACAATTCGTTTCTTTCCTTCCACCTCGGTCTGGTCTTTAATGCTGGAATCATCAGTCTGCTTCTTTTTTCTTCTCCGTTTCTTACTTCGTTCTTCATCTTCATCACTTTCTGTCTCCCAGTCTTCATCTTTGTCGTCGTCATCTTCCTCAAAATCATCTGAATCGTCCGCATCTGATTCCTCATCCACTCCCAGTGCTTCATCTTTCAATGCTTGCTCAATCGCATCGTCGTCATCATCATCCATTAAGATAGGACTGTAGCGACTGCTGAACACAAGAATGCAAATTACACCCTCTTTTACTAATAATAATTCTGATAACTACATAGAGGCAGATTTAGCAACATACTCCATAGAATTTTCCTCCTGCAGCGTTTCCGGTAAACTTTTGCAGTCCCCTTCAACCCCTTCGGAATTCATCATGACGTCTAACATTGAGCCCATATTGAGTTGAGGTTGGCTATACTCACTGGGAAGAAACAAATCCTCATCGTCAATGTCAGACATTGGCTCATGCTTCACCGAAAGCACTTCTGGAACTGAAACAGACACATTTTAAAAAGATTGTCAAGAAGAGGCTGATTAATTTGAAACAGGCCCTTTGTACAAATACCTGAGCCATTTGCATACGGAATCACTTTGTTAAGTTTTCCAAGCAGATCTTCTTTCTTCAACTGAAGAGCTTTTAATGTTTGAAAAGCCTTAGCCCATTGCTTCCATAAAGTATTACACTCTCCACATACTTTGCAGGCTTTACGAGTCGCAAATGACTTATCATTGGATCCTCGGAGGGTCGTGAGATCACACCAAAATGCTTGAAGACTCGAAGTATCACTTATCTTTTTCCACTTCGAACAATCGCCGTCTCTCTCGGGTGGTTTTCGACAAAACCCACAACAGGGCGAAGAAGGGCTCATCCCTCCTGTTTTCTTCAGTTATGCTAATATTGCCAAACAATTCTTTAACAAGAATCCAAATCCTTGTCAATTTACACAGATTCCTTCCCTGGAAATGTCTTTGCCAACACTTTTGCAACACTTGGTTTCCTGAGAGTTGTGTTTTGATATTGCTACTTTTGCTTTTGTTGTGAAATTGTTGACTACATGAAAAAGCCGAGAGGGGAAAAGTAAGACAGAAGCACACACGTTACCTCTCGCCTCATCCATTTTGCATTTTGTCCATTTTGTACATTTTGCATATTTAATGCAAATTATAGAAAGATTTAGCCTGTAATATTGATACTCATGGACGTACAATCAATTCTGAATCAATTATAGGTTGGACAAAGTATACTGGTACAGCTGTGGTAAGTAATATGAAGCATGAACTTGGGAAAATTGAGACTGGAACTGCTAATGAAACAGCACTAACAGCAGTGTTGGTTGATTGTTCATAGTTTAGCTTAACAATGCGGCCTTTTGTAAGGATATTCTTTGCCTGTACTGATAAAACGGTCAGAGGGTCTAACACTTACGGTGAAAGCAAAAGTAACTGGTGGTTTGTATGAAACTTAATTTTAGGTATGCAAGGATTAAAATAATTCATGAATACGAATTTACAACACTAAAATAGTAAAAGCTCAAAATTGATGAGTTTTACGAGATACGAGTTATTCCATTCGGTTTCATCCAGTCTTGCCGAGCAAACAAAACAGAAAAAACAACGCTTTCATTTCCCCATTTCTGAGTTTTGAATTGATAAGCTATTTTTGGTGTGGAAAACCTGCCCAATGAATCAAACTACCAAAATACCAATCTGCCATCAATATGCAATTAATAAATGATTCATTTTGCCATCTAAATCTAGTAAACTTCATTCTCCACGCGGCCTAACGCTCCCTCAACGCTACATGCAAGCTCCTCAGCTAAGCTATCCTGAAAGCTCAAGAAACAAACTTTGCATCAATCAAAATCTCAACCTGAATTCCTAAAATAAACCTTGCCAATAATCTCAGAACATCTTCAATAACCTCCTCCCTGCTATTCCCATGACTTCATCTCTCCCGATCTCTTTGAATTCATCGAATACAAAGATGTTCCATGAACTTGGAAGCCTCATATGATCCTGCTGTGAGTCATAGGAGCTGAGTGCTACGGGTTTTTATTAGATGTTTAGTTAAAAACCGTGATCAGAGCTTACATACACTTTATACGTGGTGTATCATTATCCGAGGCATAGAGGACCAGTCTCGTAACATTGGATTGTGCGTCCACTCGTCTCTCTCTCGTAAGTCCGTATACTTAACTCTTTCCCAAAAACTAAACCTCTGCCTGTTCCTCTCTCTCTGTACACTCGGCAGTCGTACAATCACATGCATTGCATGTATACCACAATCGACTTTTCATCTGCAGTTCTGCAATAGACACGAGAAATCCACTTTTAAGGGAAACCTCGAATATTAAATACACATTTAATATAAACTGACACCTGGAGCAGGAAAGCAAACATTAATCGAGTCGATTTGGTGGTGCATATGCAGAATAAGCCCAGTTGTACAAGGCACACTTTGCATGCGTGAGTGTCCTGTTATCTTGTCCACCTCGTCATTTAGTAATCCGCCGACTCTCGTCTCATTAGTCACACTCTTATTTAACTATATATATATTTATCATCAGGTGACCACCGCAAGGACTCTCTCTATATATAGAGCCTCTCTAAGGAACCGTTTCTGGAGTGAAGTTAGAAATCGCTGGAATTGAAGTGAGTCAAGTGTTGTGAAGTGTACAATAATAGAAAAGTACGAAGAAGAGGGAGAGCGGCGATGGAAGGGTGTGGCTCATCTTCTTCCTTCTCGACGACAACTACAACTGCTCCAGGCACCACCACCAGTTGTTGTGACAAAACACAAGTTTACAAGTTGAATGGTTTCCACATGTCAACAAATGAAGAAGGACAAGGGGATGTCCTCCTTCATGCACACAAGAAGAAGAATGGAATTGTTTCTTCGGCTTCCGGGGGACGGACCTCTTTGACGTCGTCAAATGGGTATGTAGGTCACCAGTCTTCTTCCCCAGCGACGGCAGTGACGACAAAGGGTAATAAAGCAGCAGCAGCACAGGATGAAGAATTCTGGAAACGGAAAGGAAAAAGGAAACAAGCAGGAGAGAGTTTCGAAGAGTGTTCCTTTTGGGATGCATTTTGTACTTACATGTGCTATGCCTTCTTGGTCATTGTCGGTTATATAAATGATGTCATCAGACCGAGGGCGAATCAAGAGAAGAATAGACAGGTAAGTTATTTGGATATTGTGATAGCCTGCATTGTTGTAGGTGGTTAATTGTGGTTTCAACTTTGTTGTTATTATTATCTTGTCTAGGGATATGTTTCTTTGTACGCGAGCTTCGAAAGCTTTTACACGCGCCATGTTTACCGGAGGGTGCGAGATTGTTGGAATATGCCAATTTGTAGTGTTCCAGGAAAGTATATAACACTTATGGAACGGTCTACGCCTGACTATGGCTGGACATTTGAGTATGTTTTGTTTTGTAATTGATTTAGATTTATATTGTGATAGAGAGAGGAAATTCGAGGATGGTTTGGAGGAGAATTGATTAATTTTTTGTGATTTGTGTAGAATGACTGGGAAAAAAGTGCAGTGCATCAATTTAGGGTCTTACAATTACCTGGGATTTGCTGAAAACCATGGACCTTGTGCTGAGGCTGCCATTAATTCAGTGAAGAAATTTGGCGTGGGAACATGTAGCACTAGGAAGGAATTGGGAACATCTACTTATCATGAAGAGTTGGATAAACTTGTGGCGAGATTTATTGGAGCCGAAGATGCTATCACTTGTGCTATGGGATATGCTACTAATGTCTTGAACATTCCAGCACTCCTCAATAAAGGATGTCTAGTGATAAGTGATGCGAAAAATCATGCTTCCATCATTTTAGGACTGAGGCTATCTGGAGCTACCATTAAAGTGTTTAAGCATAACAGTGAGGCAGAAAAACTACATCATCGAAACATTGTATCCAATATATTGACTTCAGGGTAAAAAATCGTTATACTTTCTTGTACTTTTCAGACATGAAAAGTTTAGAGAAAAGAATTCGAGAAGCCATAATTTCCGGACAACCTAGAACTCATTTGCCGTGGGAAAAAATTTTTATTGTTGTGGAAGGTGTCTACAGTATGGAAGGGTCTATTGCTCGACTCCCTGAATTAATCGAATTGAAGAAAAAATATGGAGTATGTATTCTTTGGTTTTGTTGGTTAAATTTTGAAATATTATGTATCTAAATGTAAGAATTTGCGCAGGTTTATCTGTATTTGGATGAAGCGCACAGTGTTGGAGCCATGGGTCCACATGGGAAAGGTGTGGTCGACTATTTTCGCTGTGACCCTAAAGACATTGATATCTTGATGGGAACATTCACGAAAAGCTTTGGTTCTGCCGGTGGATACATAGCTGGAAGTCGAGAGCTGATTTCGCTTCTCAGACAAAATAGCCATGCCCAAACTTATGGGTGTGCAATGACTGCCCCTGTTGCTCACCAAATTCTTTCTTCTATGAAGATAATTATGGGAGAAGATGGTACCAACGATGGAATTACCAGAATCCGGCAGCTTGCGAGAAATGCTCGGTATTTCAGAATGAAACTGAAACAAGCTGGCTTTATTGTTTATGGAAGTGACGACTCTCCGGTGGTTCCAACTGCATTGTACATGCCGACTAAGATTGGGTATACTGTACGAGAAATGATTAAACGAGGTGTTGCTACTGTAGGAGTTGGATTCCCAGCTACTCCTTTAGTTGAAGGGCGAACAAGATTTTGTATAAGTTCAGCTCACACAAAAGAAATGCTAGATCATGTAAGCTGCTTATAATATTTTGTCTATTTTTATCGAAGGTTAATATCATAAAAATGCATATATTTCATGACAGGCTTTAGAGGCCATGTATAAGGTTGGCCATGACATTATGGTGAGAAACTCAAGATTACCTAAACCCGAGGGGGAAGTTTTATACGAAGATAGAAATCTTGAAGATGATTATGAAGATCTCGATTAATTCTCAACAATATTTTGCAACCGGATGCTGTATTTCTATAAGATATCACTTATTTGTTCACTAGGACTGTGCTTTTATGATTCGATAGCTAAACTCAAACCTATAACGAAATGTAATTAATCCATCCAAAACACTAACATTCTGTGTAATGTGGTTAAAAGTCAAAATTTAAAACTTTGTGATAAACTGAACCATGTACTTCCTAGACGAAAAATGTTAGAAATGGAATAACTTAATGAAACATACAATGTTATGTAAAATCAATGTTCTTGTGCCTTTATATAGCTGCAAGCTTTGTTTACTAAATGCAAGTATTTGAAAGAGCTATACGATATACACATATATTTGTTAAATCACATAATGAGTGTATTATTACTAATTTGCTGCATTAATCCTGTGCAGGAAGTGTATTATAGTAGGTATTACTTTATTTATAATGTTTTACGATAGAACCTTCACTGTAAATTCCACTCAACTTATGTAACATAAGTTTACTAATCCTCCAATTTGAAAAACGGCAGTCACATCTACTGCATAATAATGTGTATTGTACAAATGCGTTTGTCTTGCAACTTCTACTTGTAATTTATACGATTTTTTTATTTACGCTACTTAGTTTTACGTAGATTGTCACTGTCACTTTCCAATGAAAATTAGCCTTCCTTCCTTTTCACACCTTACTCGTGTCATCCGTTACAGTACGCTTCTGTGTTATCAAATCAACTTCTATGTAGACTAAGGGCTTGCCAGATCAATGCAAATGCAAAATGTTTTCCTACGCTTCGAGGCTGTCATTTAGCCAAACATTCCTATCATTCGCAAGTACAATCGGCGAAGCTACCATTAAATTTTTGTACTACATGACTAAGAAGTAAACCAAAAACTAATAATATAAAGTTAATTATGTCTTGTTAATTTTTATGTGCTTAATTTGCTCCAGAACTCTCCTGCATACATTATTCCGCATAATTTCAATTCTACTTTTGATTCATTAGATGTTAATTTAGACTAGCCATCGGCTTAATCTAGAAATGAGGTACGTGTAAAATAAATGTTTATAGAGCATACAGCAGCAAGTTGCATTTTACACCTAATTTCTGTTGCAATACAATCAATCATTCAGTTCAGTGCAGCCTTGTGATCAGATACGATTTTAGCCTTGAATTAATGAATAAAACACCTCATAAATACGGCACAAGATAAATAGTTAATAGTGCTACCTTATCAGCTAAGGATGAATTACCTTCCTAGTTCATCACTAGAATTAATTTATTGAAAATATTTTATTCTCATCCACCAACGCAACTTTGAGCATTGTTTTTATAATTTTGGGATGTCTCCTCAGTCTTCACAACGTACAAAAATCTCTTGAGGACTCTGCTAATACAATGATCTTATCTTAGAAAGAAGCGTAGAATGTGTCATTTTCAACCTTAGAGAAAGCGTACGCTCCTCTTAATTTGTTGCATCAATTCTGACACAAAGCCAAAAAGTTCAAAGCTTTTTTATACTATGGGCCTGTGGTTGAGTCAGATGTCAATACATGACTTCAACTATATAGTCTCTGTCAACATGAGTTCCGGAGAAATATGTTTCAGCTTTCTATTCCCAACATATCATCAAGGTCACGGAATGAGGTAAACCGAATAGAATCACATGTTGTAATGTGTGCAAACTCTTCCTAATATTGCTGTAATCCTAAAAAGCGTTATCGTACAAAAGGAATGCTCCGGAAAACATTGTGCTCTGTATCCCCTGTTGAACGACATCCGCATGCGTTTCGGTTTCATAATGTATCAGCAATGATTCGGTCATTTCGGTCTATAACTATAAGGGAGAAAGTTTTCCTATGCAGTATACATATAGATAATACTTTTATACACGGAACTTTCAGTCGTAAATAGAATTAGAAATAGCAGAAGAAAGTAGATATATAGTGCCATGTAATTTGAATCATTTTTTGACATTTAATTTTTCAGTTCGGTACCACAACTTTCTATAATACATTTTTTCCATGAACCTAAGAACCTAACTATACGATTTGATAAAAAAACTGCTACGTCTCACTCGAGTCGTTCGGTGTAACCTAACCGAACATGTGAATAGTTCTTATTTCCTATTACTCGCACCATTCGTGATCTTGAATAGAAAATTCACAAGTCTACAATTTATTTAGCTAAAAGATTTAAAATACATGACATTCCCACTATCAAAACTACATACATGCTATACACAAGGCAGCAAGATTCGCGAGTAATATTAGGCATAAATATCGAGTTCATGAAGTATAGGGAAGAGCTAAAAAACACCGACAGAATATCTGAATATATGCAGTAAATGCAAATCTGTTCAGCCTACAACTTACACCACTATAAGTGGGAGACAATTTACATTAAATCTACACTTCAAGCAGCAGGTCTCATTGATACTCCCTGGATAGCAGAATAGCTTCAGCAGTCATCGCTTGCCTGTCTGCATTTGAAGTTGAAGTTTTTATGCAACAAGTGACTCCACAAAGTTCGATATTTCGGTTTTATTATTTGATAATTTCCTGTACTTTTGAGATTTTACGTTTTTATTGCCTCTGACTGATTACTAAGCAGTGTCGTAAGGTCTCCCTTAAAATGGGTAGCGAAATGAACTTCTCTACTGATGGAGCCTTAATTGTAGTATCAAATAGGCTTCCATTTGTACTCAAGTACAATGAAGAATCTAAATCTTGGGATAGGAAATCAAGGTAAGGCTAATTTTGATACAATCTGGGCTTGTATGGTACGTTCAGCATAATCAAGAAAGTTATTGGTGGCTTTTTTGGATTAGCTATATCTCTTTACTGTTATCAATCTCATCCATGTGGGGCAATGAAATAACTCGAAGAATCGTTCATATATATTTGTGAATGCTTTAAATGAAATTAATGAATTACTGGCGTATTCATAGTAAAAGCTTTCAGGATATTGCTTTTGACTTTTTGGGAGAAATAGCCAGCTCTGCCTACTAAACAATGAGACATTATATAACTGTACTCTTGAAATTAATCCTCCACAAGTACATTTAACCGAAAGTATGGTGATTATAGTTGTCAAAATGAGGTTGTTTGTGCCCCATGCTTTTGTAGGTGACCGTGAATTAAAGCTTAGCAAGATAATATTCTGCTAGATAGTGCGTGTTGTGAATCTGATAAAATGATAATAATTACGAAATTGGATAAGAAATTCGCAGAGAATCATTCAAAAGCTTCAAGTGTCGCTCAGAATCGGAATTATCGTAGCATTATCATATAAATATATACAAAAGGACCGACATTATTTTCATGCAAAAACATCATAAAAATATCCTCCGGCACTATCTGAATATATGCTTTACACTTTTGGTAAATTTGGTAATGTTTTGATGCTTTCATGCTCTCAATTGAAGACTTTAACTCTTAGATTTGGTTTAGTAAGTGTTAGAATGGAATAAATAAGTATAAATTCAGTAGTTCGAAGTTCGATCCGGTTATTAGTTCGTTGATCCATGCATTGGCTAAAAATTAGTACGCGTGTGTAATGATCCTCCTTTTTATATTTATCTTATCTTGTAAATGGTTTGATCTTTAATTCAGCAATACAAGATCTATCAGTGGGCAGCCGAACCTTGAAAATATTTTGGTCGCATTTATTTAAATGCTCAATTTCGCTGTAAAGCATAGAAGGATTAGGTTACAGCGGTTTGTGAAGTCTTTCACCTTATGAGTAATTGAAAAAGCTGCATGCACAAATCTGGATCTAGAAATATTTTACGACACTTTTCCAGAACATGAATTGTAAGGCGACAGACAGCGGCCAAGAAACAGGTCGTCTTCGGGGAATGGAAAAGTACAGAACTGAAATTCTATTCTCCCAGATAGAATGTATATGGATGGGAACTATACATAAGTCATAGACTATTCTCCAACCAAAATGTACTTGTTAGCTCATATTACACAGTCATACATAACTTCATAACTTAAAACGGAGTTTGAATACTCAGGGAAACAGAAACATACAAAAAACCGTGCAATAAGAAAGTCATGCGGGAATCATTCGTTGAAAGCATGATCTCGGTTAAAAGTGTATTCTCGTGGAGTCTTTTTATGCATAGGAAGAAACATCGGGGAAACGATCTTATCCGACGGGATTATTAAATAGATGATTTGGGTATAATGCAAGTGTAGTGATGCAAACAGGATCAGAGTTTCTTTTCCTTTTATCTCATAGAAATCCATTGCTCACATTGTAGCAGGAATGATTGAGTCCTAGTTAATTAATAGTATATATGTAGCTTATACAATACGGAGATGATCTTGGAGGTGTAATAAATGTACATAATCATGTAAGAATGGAAACGAGAATTGTAAACGGTCTCTATATCAAATATCACAATAATATCATGTCGTATATCCTTTCTTCATCTCCCAACTTAATTAATCAAGAACTTCAATGAATTCTCAATGAACTTGTTTATGGAATTGCATGTAATTACGGCACAGCAGAGTATCACTTACAGGCAGGAGTCATAATGTGAGCGGCATTGCCTCTAACTTTGCCAAATGTTAGTACTACAAAATTAAAATGAATGTATAAGCTACTGACAAGTTCGTGACTTCGGGAGGAGTTAGGCCCTATATATGTACGGACTTACTATTAATGGGAGTACTTTCGTATCTTGGGAATATGTTAAATTGTTAGTTTCAAAAACTATAGCATTAAACGCTAGTTAGTTTCCGAAGATTAAATTATTTTGGCTTAAAACTGAATCATTCAACAGGTCAATTAGAAATAAAATTGATTAAACAGAATTCTCAGTGTAATTTTTCTATTCTGCTGTTTTACGTCTCCAGTGCTGGAGGTTTGGTAACTGCCGTAGCTCCAGTAGTGGTTCAGTGTGGAGGTCAATGGGTTGGATGGGCAGGACTGTACCCTGAAGACTACGGGAGTACGGAGTTGGTCATTCCGGAGTCCGACCCAAGTGACAAGACCCCTACGGCAGGATTGAAGTCCAGTCAAGTAAAAATTATTTGAATAATTTGACAGCCCAACGAGTCAAACCTTTTGTTTGAGTTCTAACGTATACATGATTTGTTGTTTGTGTAATCTCTAGATTGTATCTGTGACATTGGACAAAGAAGTCTTCAATTCTTATTACAATGGATGTTGCAATGGAACATTTTGGCCCTTATTTCACTCCATGAGCGATAGAGCTGTGTTCAGCTCCGACAGTTGGGAGGTATAGACTATTAGTCTTGTCGTTGTTCAACTAAATTTCTTTAAATAAGCGGTTAATCACTAAATTAGCTTGAAAAAAATGGTTAGGCTTATGTGCAAGCAAACACAGTGTTTGCTGAAAAGACGTTGGAGGCTTTGAGGAGAGCAAATGAAAAAATGGAACCTGATTCCCCACCTCCCGTAGTTTGGATTCACGATTATCATTTGATGACTGCAGCGAATACCATCAGGCAAAAAGCTGACGAAGAAAATCTGAAATGCAAACTGGGATTTTTCCTTCATATTCCTTTTCCTTCTTGGGATATCTTCCGGCTGTTCCCCAGGGACGATGAAGTTCTTCAAGGAATGCTTGGCTGTGACATGATTGGATTTCATATTGTTGACTATTGTCTCAACTTTATTGATTGCTGTCAACGACGATTGGGCTGCAGGGTTGATCGCAGTTCTATGCTTGTAGAGGTATTACTGAAGGTTATTCAAGCTGAGTGAGTGACAGTTCCGTGCGCTAAACGATTGATCTATGTATTATTGCAGGTTGGGGGGCGTACTGTTCGAGTCAGGCCTCTTCCGATTGGAATTCCATTTGACAGATTTGTTCAGATGGCTCAGGAAGCACCTCAAGTTGTGATTTGCAGCAATCAGAAGCTTATTCTTGGCGTGGATCGATTAGACTATACGAAAGGACTTGTCCACAGGCTTAAAGCTTACGAGCGACTGTTGGAAAAGTATCCTGATCACAAGGAGAAAGTAAGCACGGAAATGGATGACAGTGACACGGGTATATGTAATTAATATGGAGCTTTCTTGTCAGGTTGCTCTTCTACAAATCGCAGTTCCTAGTAGAACGGATGTGAAGGAATATCAAGATTTGAAAGAAGAGTTGGACCAGTTAGTGGGCAGAATCAACGGCAGATTTACTACACCCAATTGGAGTCCTATTCGTTACATTTATGGCTGCGTGGGACAAGACGAGTTGGCAGCGTTTTACAGGTGAGACACTTCAACAAGTATTTTCTCATGACTGATAATCAATTCGCGTGCGTGTTCTCTGATTTAGAGACTCCTTTGTGGCACTCGTGACTCCATTGAGAGATGGTAAATTATCATGTTTCTTGCTCTGTCTGGGTGAAATAGATTTATTACCAATTGAATATTAACCCAGAGAATGTGTGCAACTTGTTTAGGGATGAATCTTGTGGCAAAAGAGTTTGTGGCATGTCAGATCAAGGAACCTGGGGTCCTCATCGTTTCGCCATTTGCTGGAGCTGGTATGGACTGTTCACCAAGAAACATTTTGAAACACTACGCGGATTAATAAATGTTCATGCAGTTTATTGAACACTTTTTCATCATAGGTGAAATGATGCACGAAGCTCTTTTGGTCAATCCATACGATTTGGATGATGCAGCTGAAGTTCTCAATAGAGCTTTGTGCATGCCAGCAGACGAACGAGAAGTTCGAATGTCTTATTTGAGAAAACGGGAGAAAACCTACAATGTTTCGTATTGGATGAGATCGTTTCTGAAGGTAGAAAAAATGGAACAAAAATTGTAAGGAATATTAGACTCAAAGGTATAACGACTGGTGATGCCTGGATAGGAAATGGGAAGCTTGACTATCGAAGACGGGGACGAAGTCTTGCCAACAACTATGACTCCATTGACTATGGATGACTTTGAGGGAATCCTCTCCAAATATGTTGGAACTTCATGCAAACTTGCTTTGCTTTTGGATTACGATGGCACTTTGGCTCCACTTGCACCACATCCAGATTTGGCCACAATTCCAGTAGAGACGAAGAAGGTTTTTGATTACTTTGTTTTATGCATTGCTGCGGCAATAGTTATTGTGTGATCTGATAATGCTGAATCCTCACTTATGTTTCACATAGGTGCTTGAAAGGCTGTCCAACATGTCAGACGTGTATATTGCTATTGTCTCTGGACGAAGCGTTGATAATGTAAAAGACATGGTAGGAATTCCAAGCTTGACTTACGCTGGGAATCACGGGTTAGAAATTCTGCATCCCGATGGAACTAAATTTGTTCATCCCATGCCACGAAGCTATGAGGAGAAAGTTAGCAACTTACTCAAAGAACTGCAAGAAGAGGTTATCTATACGTACAATACATACGTCATAGTTTTTTCGTGAATTGCATTTATTAAATAAAACCTCATATTTAGCTTTGTCACGACGGAGCCTGGGTGGAAAATAAGGGAGCAGTACTCACTTATCATTATCGAGACACTCCCAATCATCTTCGACCTCCAATGATCGCTCGAGCCACTGAATTGATGAAGAAGTACGAGTTCATGGCAGGCAAAGGACATTGCATTGTTGAAGCAAAGCCTCCTGTTTTGTGGAACAAGGGTAGAGCCTCAATTTACATTTTGAGGACAGCGTTTGGAGTCGATTGGCATGAACGGGTCCGAATTATTTATGCGGGAGATGATGCTACAGACGAAGACGCTATTAAGGTTACAAATACTGTTACAATATCTGTAGAGACTTATCTGCAGTCATAACAGTGAATTTGACTCCACAGGCGCTGAAAGGAATGGCCGTGACTTTCCGTGTCACTCCGTCACACACTGTGAGAACATTTGCTGATCGCAGACTTCCGAGCACAGATTCTGTTTTGATGATGCTGAAATGGGTGGAACGCCACATGAGCAAACGGAAGCCCAGAAGAAATTCAACATCTACGTCAACCCCAACCAGCAAGCAACTCATGACTCTGGTTGATAAATAATTCTTTAATCTTACTCACACAAATTATGAGCTTAATTTTTTGAATTCCTGGGAAATATCCCGTCAGTATCTGACTAGAATAATATTAATAATACGTGTAGAGTGAATTCATATATATGTGTGATCTAAAAATATAATCTGTGAAGTAAATAAGGAGTTGATGAGCAAGAACCGCATGCTAATCCAGATGTGTATCCTTTGTTTTGTAGATAGGAGGAGAGGAAGGAATGCAAACTGAAATGATATTTCCTGATGTAGGAAATAAGGGAAATAAGAACGTTTCTCCCTACGTTAATGGAGGTGGATTGACGGACAATTTGCACGATACCGACTGATACAACAAGATGACATAATGAGTATTGGGGTTTTATTCGACAGACGCATATCTTACTTATTAGTTGTAGTTTATCGTTTCACAAATTATGAGAACAACAAGTAGCTGATCGTAGCTTATCTGATGATAACAGGTTTCATACAACTTATTTTGTCACTCAAGTACCGCATGCCAATTCCAAACTCACGTTGGATCCTTAAGATACCTCAGAAGAATGAAATCGGACCCAGAACGCTTGTAACTCAGAGTATTTATTCGTCAGGAGTATATTTAGTCATTAAGAAGAAATTGTAAGTATATTCACGAAACGACTACTTTTTAAGATAAAATGAGAGTTTTATTTTAATAAAGATTTCCGGTGCAAAACTCTTCATACGTACACAAATAAATGAATTATTGTTGTACCCTGTATACTACCTACGCATAAAGCTAATTTGAAAAATATTTGTAATACAATATGAATCGATTATTGGGATAGGATATTTCCAAATCAATTTTTTCCAATCGTGTGGAATTCCAATGTGAAGACACAGTTGTGTAGTGTGAAGTGTAGGTTGTGGTCCAAATAGTAGTGGAGAGATTTCGATATTGTACTGATTAACTATATAGTATGCCTAACTACTGATATAATTAGCATTCTGGAGGTTTTCAAGAATTTAGGTAGGAGTGTAGTATCCAAGAATTAATTTTGAAAGTTATTATTTTAGCTTATTTAAATTACCTGAGTTTACAGTTTATTGTTTTATTTTTTGTTCTCAGGGCTTAATTTTTACCTCCTTTAACTAAATGAATGATAAATATTCAAGCAAAGATTACAATCTCCGATGTAATCAATTAAAGCCACATTCTGCTTATTCGTATTTGACAGTCTTGTAATACAAGCAAACTGAATCTGAACACAGATTCAGATTATTACAGAATTTTTTAGTTTTAGTTGAATAAAAATAAAAATGTGTAACTATTTTTAGATTGCTGATTGATTTGTTAAATTAACTTGTGTTGGACTAATTTGCTATTTATATGCTTTTCGCTGGCTCATGTAGATTTGCAGGTGATAAATTGTAAGTTCTTCTATATTTAAGTGAAGTGTGATTTGTGTGCATTGACAATGTAAGACTATAAGACTAGTATTACTGCAACATTGTATGAATAGCAATATTTGGTTTAGGTGTGAAACTCCTGTGTAGCATTTGCAACTAGAAAACTAGAAAATAAAACAGAGTGACCAAATAATGTTTTTATTGTGTTTCTTGATTCTTACATGCTAACTTGGCTTTGGCTTCCAGAACATTATTATTACAGAAACGATTGCGCTGACGAATATTTAAAAATGAGATATATCTGCGTCTGTTTAAA
>Ga0194135_10000858_pt1 | contig 17838 bp, 9 predicted proteins | sample LitLau_LLRF_2013_FD_134024 | JGI IMG/M metagenome (GOLD analysis project Ga0194135, IMG submission 134024) | Freshwater sediment microbial communities in response to fracking from North America - Little Laurel Run_MetaG_LLRF_2013 (version 2) | ecosystem: Environmental > Aquatic > Freshwater >...
GACATGAGAAAAATTATTTTTTAAGTTGTGTGTGTGAGTGTTGACATTTATTTAAATTAAATAAAATTGCCGGAAGTAGTGACAATATCCGCACATTCCTACGTAACGGATCCTCAACGGCTGAAATACCCCGCCAGAAGCCATCTTACACGAGACCGACAGTAGGTTCAGAACCCAGGATACCACCCATCTGCAAACAGTACAGATTGGATCATTGTCAAAATATATTTGAAAGTGATTTAATGGTGGTGGATGCGTTAGTCATTGTGCGCTATCTATGTCATAATGCTTATTTATTAGATACTAACAAACAAATAGCTTGTGGCACGTTTTTGATAAGTTTGAATTTTTAATTTACAGTTTGGCCGAAGTGCAACAACATAGGAGGATTCAAGATAGTGATGAATATTGGGGACTCGCACAATTTGTCATGCAACATTTTAGCGTGGCCTGGAGATCTCAATTTTCACTGGACATTAAATGGATCTCACGAGATAATTCCAATCTTAAACGCTTCCTTATACAATAAAGTTTACCATCAAAATCTTGCTGGTGAAGATCTAGCGGAATTGGGGGAAGATTACATGTTCCCGGTAACGAAATTGGACTACGACTCTTTAGCTCTTGGTTTCGATCAAGGATCAGGAAGTGGAAATGCTCCACTTTCTCAGCTAGATAAAGATCTCTTGGAGGAAGGCTTTATCCCAAGTGTAAATGGAACAGTAAGGCAAATGTCTCAGACAAAATCATTTAACAAGTCAGGGATTGAGAGAGAAGAATCGAACAAAATGAGACACCCGTTGTATCCTAAAAGCGAAGGGAAAGAAAAGAAGAATTTCCAATTAAAATACAGCGATAAGGTAAATTCGTATCAACAGCTTGGTTCCCCTGATGGAAGTAAAGGAGTGACTGCTGAAGAGATTGAGAGTCCGTATGGAAGATGGAAACCCCCACAGGACAATCCCGATAACATTCATCACGAAGCTGTTCTCTGGTACACAATCAGGACAATCGACGACTATGGAACAGTTGCATGTTGGGCTGAGAATTCCTACGGGAAACAGCTTCATCCATGTCTATTCCACATTATTTCAAGTGAGTCAAACTACAGCACACACACACATTGATTTCATTGCTCTCTTTCCTTCACACTTCATTCTCTATTCTCCGTTGGTTGTCCCTTTCACTCCGGCTGACTTTTTGTTCGTAAAAACAAAGTTAGCCTTTGCCTGCTCTTTCACTCCAAATCTCAACTTATCTCGAGTAATACGAAACAAACTCAAACGACGACTCATAAGCAGAGAGGCCATTCTGCCCGTTCTACTGCATTTCAATTCAAAGTTCTCCTAATGTCGCCAGTGTTCATATCACAGGCTTTCCTGGCACAAAAAAGAATAATGCGAGTCAGTTAGGGTCTCCAATCGACCATTGGTTTGTTCTTTTTGTCAAAAAACTTTGCACTTTTGATTGTTTCCTTTTTGCTCTCTCTCTCTCTCTCTCTCCCAGAGAACTCGATACAATAAACCTTTATGATTAAAGTTTCTGAGGAAGTAGAATGCATTTTTCAACTGGAACAGAGGAAAATTTACTCGCTCCAAATGTTGTTCTTTTTTATTCAGTCTGCATAAATGATTTCCTTTCTTTTGTACTTTTGTTACCTCAAATGCTAGAAACTCTTGCAGTACAAATCATAGTTTGTTCAAACCCAATATTGCATTAAACTAACAAGTTTAGTTGTACAGGTTTTTCACCTCGTTTTTATGTTTCCTCTCTCGCAGTTTATTCCATGTTGTCTTAAGAAACAACGATGTAATAATATAGATATCACATTACTTTCTCGTAAGGCGGAAGAGAGAGAAGTCTTCGGGGTAGAGGGAGAGGGAAAGATCTAGTTATGGTATATTTGATGAGATGAACACTTAGGAGGTTCAAGTTAATCAATCTCAAAATTGAGAACGAGTCCCTATTGGGAATTGAGTCTTACACGCCCTAATTAACCCTGAAAGTAGAGTAGCAGCAAAAAGGAAAATGGTTTGGTGTTTCATCTTTCAGCCGTTGAGAAAGCTGCGTATAAGCAACTGAGCGGAAGAAAGAAGATTTTCTGTCTGATGTCTGAGCTGAGATTACGTTCATCCGAACCACATAAAGTGACTACCACGAGACTGACCTTACTTATTACGAATGAATAAAGTACTCTGAGCCTTTACATATATATATGTATATATGTTTCAAGTGAAAAGGCACGGCAATAGATAGCGAGGAAAGCCAGCCAAATAAAGAAGAAGGACGACAGAACTTTCTATTTACATCTCGCAGTCAGATATGGCCTCGTTCGTGAATCTGAGCGTGGGTGATGTGTGAAAAGTGTCAAGTATAAAAGATCCTTGTATGAATTGACTTGTTCAATTAATGTCTTCTCGATTTCTATCCAGTGTCTGGTGTTTTCCAGATGTACAATGGGATGAAGCTCTTGTGTAGACTTTTTCATTTAATGGTGGAGTCGTGGGCGAATGCCCGTGAGAATTTGCAGTGTCACAGCTAGTAGGATGGGTACATGAATAGGTTTAGGCCGTGGGTAGCTATATCGAGTTTCAAAAGGGAAAGTAAATGAGAAAGTGTGCTTGAAGAATCAAATACCACGAAGCAAATCGACTAAGTTACCTTTTTAGCAGGAACGAAATTTAATCAACCTTATCACTCTGTGTAATCTGCTTCTGCTAGATAATCTGTTTCGGTTATAGCTTATCTTGCGTTAAACTTTCTATACACGATTGGGTTTCTTCTGCAGATTCCACCTACATAATAATAGGTAGTAACTTATTTTGTTGTGCTTAATGGTATTCTCGGTTGGCGTTTAAATAGTTATGACTTGTTATTCGAGGATATGTAATTCCTCGAAATCTAAGCAAACATTTTAAGCGAATTCTTTTTCGTCTTTTATGTAAATTGACAAGTTTCTTCTTACTATTTGTTCCAAACAATTTTTAGACCTAAATGGAAATTGACTTTTTTCCTTGTCAGTGTTGTTATTTCGCCTCCAGTTTAAGTATAATTGAAGTAGAAACTGAAAAATTGTCGGTATTGAAAAGTACAAAAATACTTCCGGTATATATAGACTGACCTCGCCGAATCTCAGAGCTTAAAGGGATATATAGTACACTTGGTGCGAATGTAAACTATTCATAAATCAATTAAATTCATTTGCTTTCTAAAATTTTCATCCCACGAAGGAGTCAGACGACGACTTAGTTCCTGTAGACTAATGAAATTATGCCATCGCTTCATTATAACTAATGCAAAACAACGAATTTATTATTTTCATCTCTCTTCCACTCCCATGGGGTTAATTAATTTTACAAAAGCGTGAAATGACATGAAGATTCATTTTGTTAAATAAATCCACCAAGAGGTAGCGATTTATATTTCTTTGCAATTCACGTTTGCATGCACCGTTGCCTAACTATATAGTGACTAGAGAGTATATACTTTCACTCAAGACAGAGGTTCTTGCATTCATTTGAGTGAGAGTTTCTTACGAAGAATTTCAGAGAACAATAATCATAGACCACGCCTACTGAACTCTCAGTCCTTTCCCTCTATATAGAAATGTATATGCTTACGTAATTCCGGATGTGCCTTATCCCATATGGCTTGATTCATTAAATGAATTCTTAATGTGCCTCTCATGATGATGATGATGATGATGTTTGTATCATTTCATGAGAAAAGATCGCCACAGATCATCTGAATATTTTAGTCTCACTCATTTGCCTCTCTCTCAGAACGTCTCTGCACGACTTCCTCCTCCTTTCTGGTCCATTTCACAGACGTCTCTAATAATTCTGCATTTTTGCCACAAAAGACTATAACAATACCTTATTCATATCTTTGGCAGCTAAGACTTTGAGTCTCCTTGATCTGATAACGACGCCTTGCCGAGTGTTTCGTTTGCAAATGAATTATCAATGACCTATTTTCTACTTATCATAATCTCTGGTGGAGAGTAAGCTTATTTTGTAAGCCTGAGTTGCTTCCTACAAGTCAACCATTTCCGGGTTTGCTCTCAAACATTGAATTTCAATGCATATAAGGGTACAAGTGCATATTACACCCGCATATAATCGTTGAAGAAGGTCTTATAAAAACGGTAGACAAGAAATGCCGAATAATTGGAATAATACGCGTTTATAAAAAGTTAAAAAAGCATTCCGGTTCATAGAATTGATCAGCTTAATTTGCTTTCTACAAAAACAAGGAAGTTTCTCTTGATTTTCGCTAGCTGATTTTTGCGTACTAATTGCACCTGCCACAACTACTACCTTTTAAATGGAAGCCGGACTGTTAGAAGTGGTTGCAATAACACAAAGACTCACCCTAGTCTGCTTATTCTGAGTATCTGAATGAACAAACGGGAAAGGTTGGTGGTGCTTCTAGTGCCTGGATTGTGAAATTGTGAGTGGTGGTACTCACAGAAGTATGTTCAACCTTCTGTTAATTTTTCCGGCCTAATTAACTAAGAAATCCCTAAGGACTTATGGAAGCAGTCGAAAGTTTGTTCCAAGTTCTTTTGTGTGTACGAACGAGTAAAAGCAAAATTCAGGGTAGTGGGATGCGATTCATTCCACAGGATCTTTGTTCATTGTATCCATGATGAACTGTATAAACTTCCTTTCCAAACTACTACGCAGAGCTCTCGTCACTATACACACTCCTGCATATGATGGCTAGGTAAACGGCGATGTAGTTACTTCCTCAGGTAAAACTTTTATTGCGTGTTTTGTTTAGTGATGAGAATAACAAGATAGGAAATTAGAAATCGCTCAGGGACTTCTCCGTCCATTAAATCCACATGATTTTATTTCAGACAGACACTGATCATCTCCACCTTGATCGTCTCTACCCAAGCTTATTCCTTGTATCGTCTATGATGTTTTCTACAAGGGATATGATTTTTAGAGGCAGGCAATGCATTTAACCTTCTCCCGTACCGAAAGTTTTAGTTTTAGTATTCTCTGTTCACATTCTCGACTTCTGTGTACGGGAGAAATAAACTATCGAAACTCCTGCGTGTCTTTCAGGGACTCTATATAAGTTGTGTGAAACAAGGTGAATCTTTTTAAACCCTACGCGAAGTGCCACACACACACGGCCAACACGGCTTACACGAAGGATAAAATAAGGAGTGAAAGGGTTACCACTCTAAATTACAAAAAAGTAGGACATAAATACCATTTGATCGGGTGTTCATCTCCCATTTTTCTTTCCTTTCACAGAACACGAGGCAAATCAAGATGAAGCGAACGGTCCTGCCTTCTCTTCGTCGTCTCGTGGAGGAAAAAGGGTTGTTGGAGATGGAACAAGCAGCAGCAGTCTTAGCGATATGAATGACGCAAGGAGGATTCCAACCGCTACTACGGACTCTCAGCAGTCGCTTACACCACCACATTCACCACCACCTTCACAAGACCGTGGAATTCATCGAGGACTTCCACCGTCCAAATTGCAAACGACATTAGGCATTATCCTCGTAGCATTATTGATATTTATTGCCAGTCTTGTAGGACTGTTCCTTTCGTTCCTTCTTCTTCATGTGAGAAGAACGAGACAAATAGAAAGAATGGTCATGGCTAACAATAAGCCAGGAAACGGAGGACAACCACAAACAGACATAAACCAAAAATGCGTATCAACAACATTTACAAGTTTGTCGTCCTTAGTCTCGACGACGAGTCCTGAAGAGACGACGAAGAATGCCATAAGCCTTGGAATCTATTCTGCTCCTCCGAGTGTTTGCAGTAGTAGTGGCTACGGCGGAGGTGAAGGAGAAAGTAGAGGTGGTGGTGGTGGTGGTGAAAGCGAATGCCATTATTCTAACAGTACAAGTACCAACACTATAGTTTCTGTTCTAAATGACTTTCCACCTCCACCAACCTCTATTATTTCCACGAGTACAAGTCACGGCTATGGCAGTATTGAAGAAGAAGAAGACGAAGATTTTTATAGAGAAAGTCGTCCTTTCCCTCACGATGAATAGGATGGGCTCTCATTTTTCCGTTCTTCAGAGACAATAGCAACAACGTTGGGGTTTCGGTATCGGATGTCGTCGTAACAGGCCAACGGGCATTTTCCATTTTAATAGCTTTAGATTTTCGTGTGTAATCTCATTTTATACTGGTGAACTACCGCAAGACAATGAATTCAATGAAATGAACTTGGACTTGCTTTTTCTATTAGTTTTAATAAAATGTCGTCGTAGCATTACAATTGACAGCAGAGGAGGTTAATGGGCTTATACACTTGCATTTCATGTGGGTGGCTTTTGATGTCCAGTAGCAGTTGGACCGAGGGAACAACGTTTACTTTGAAGCTATTCACATTTCTTTGAATTGTTCGGGGATAGAAGAGCATCGGAAAGGAATCAAATCTAAAGTTGTGTGTGTAGCCTCGGAGGTAGAACGTATGTGTGACAAGGGCGAGGGGTTAAAATGGCTTCATTATTTTTGCTCCCTCAGAGAAAGTTTTTCTTGGAAGAGTCCAGGACAAGTGGAAAACGATAGATGTGTTTATGTATATAGTGACCTGTATGTGTGTGTATATGTGTGACATTAAGTATGACTATATATGTGAGGAAGTAATTCTACTATGTTGATTGTGGTGGTGTGGGTGGTGAAGGGCAGAATGTTCCTGGTAATGTCAAGAGCTTTTACTCTACATAAGCTATACCTAAGTCTATAAGGTTTTGATGTTTTCTCAGATTTACACTCGTAATATGCGACTCACAGATGTCCCATCATTACATTAGAACTATCACACACCCCAGTACAAATACTTTTTATTTCTATGTACAATTTTTTGTCAATTTTCTCAAGTGATTTTTTTGTATCCTTATGCACGCAATGACTACCCACTCAAACTACTTTAAGATGGAACAAAATCTCTTGGAATCATTTGTATCCCGGAGCTAGGAATACTAAACAATTGAACTACCACAAGTTTATCGTCTTTGGAATAGAATAGGAATAGTCGATTGATAAACTTTGTACTTGAGTACAAATAATAATACACGGGATGATGAGGTTTCACCCACACACACACCCAGTGTCTCAAAACATATTACAAACATGTATATAGTTTGATGATGTATTATTTATTTGTGGTCGAGTAAGAGGAAGTGAAGAAAGTAGGCCGAACATTGCGGTGAATCAAAATTCCTGAGAAATCTAATTTGAACTTTCTTGAAGCTCTACCCACAAGCGTTAAGTTTGTATTTACCACTTGGAACTTTGGAGAAACACACAAGAGACTCTCTCTCAAGTGTTAGAAAGTATGATAATGTAAAAATTGTAAGTAGGGATCGAGTATAATATGTAATTTTGGATTTTGTTGTGAAGACGCAATAAAACACATAGTATAGTTTGTTTGTTTGTATAAAGTACTATAAAGTAAACCACTCCTTATTATGCTGAACTTGTTGTTTAGTTTACATGTTAGAAATCATCTCGTCGTGCGTTGCTTTGAGAAATATTGTAAACTAATTTAAACTGGTGAAATAGTAAATAAAAGGCTGAAAACATAAAGGAAATACAAATAACATTGTAATAACAATACATAATGTATACATGTGTAGAAGTACGGAGGGAATTGTTGTTGTATATACTTTGAGGACATGAGAAAACGACTTACTTTCTCATAAAAGCTGGAAGCAAATGACAATAAAAGAAAGTGGAGTTGAGTTTGATACACCAAATAAGAAGGCGCAGTTGAAATAAACACACACCGACAACAACAAAAAGAGAACGAATGAGGATACAAGATGGAGATTGAATTTTTATCTAAGTTGGATTAACCTCTTTAGTTACATTTTACATTTGCTTTCTCTCGGTTTTTTCCATAAGACTTACAATGACACGTCGTCATTTACTTTGAAGTTGCAGTAATAACACTATCAACCAGCTGAAATTACTGACTGGCATCCTATTTGAGTAAAATGACCAAAAGTCTTTTTTCAAAATGAAAGAACGTGCAATAGCACTCTTGTGCATTGAATAAAATTGCCCTACTTTGGTTCCTCCTCAGTGGCTAAGTGCCTCAGAGTGTGTACAGTGTATAAGGAGTGAGAGGAAGTGAGATTGCGAAGGCCTTCGACTTCATTTCACATTCTGCTTTCAACTTCCTTCCGTCCTTCTCATTTCCACTTTTATTATTATACAGGGGATTAGCATTATTACAATTGTTATGGAGTGCAAGACGCCCCCCTTCTTCATTCATCCATGCGACTTTCCTTCTTCTCCTCTGTGGCTATTCGCAGCCTCATCCGCCATTCTGATCACATAATTGACCATCGCCTCTAAAACACGTTCTCTCTTTCAGTCTCTCCGAATTATTATTATTATTGCTTTCATCAAACCTTCCCTTGAATTCTGCCACGCTTACCCAATTAGTCTCCCCAATTCCTCCGCACTTTCCACTCATACTTCTTCTTAACAATAATTGCCAAAATACTTTCGTTTACCCCCATTTACCAGCGTTTACTTGTGGATTCACACGCTGATTATTGGCTTACTTATTATAGGTAAGGTTGACTAGGTACAACAATGATTTGTAAGCAAGCGAATGTCAATGGATCTGGGAGCACAAAAACAAAATGTTGTTGGCTCGTATAAACGACAAGCCGCACAGAGTGTAACTTTGCATACATGAAGACAATGAAATAACTTGCGTAGATACGATTTTTTGAGCAGTTTGTGTGAACGTCCATCTTATCTATGGACGTGTGTGCAATCCACTAACTATAAAGTGTCCACTCGCTCTTTTATAAGAAATATAACCATGTTTATAGGATATGCTTCTCTAACTTACTCCACTTCGGAGAAAGTTCATATATACAACTAGATCCAATGTAGTGAACGAGGAAATGGAAACGTAGCACAGTGATTTTGTACTGGATGAAGGTAAAACATGGAAATTATAAATTAGAGCGTAACAGCTGGAAACAATGCGAGTTAGGACGATGGTCTGTGTTTTATTTGTACGTTTGGTCTTTCGCAAGTCTCTCTTTCTCTCTACTACTTCCTTTTCAAGTTCATTAAATAGGAATTAATAATTTCTTGTTAGGATATCGCTTTCAGAGAGACGAGAACATACTTCAAAATCAGGAAGTGATGAAAGCAACCCGGCAGCTTGGCAATTATTTTCATCGAATGAAGTGGAAAATATGAAATTCTTTTCAGGCATTACTCATGTTTATATATAATAATAGTTAGTATATATACCAAATCTGTGCTCTTGTTGATGAATGTCTAGTCTACTTCTATTTCAAAGCTCAAGCACTTTTTTCAGATTCATACAAATCTATGAGCTAGATCAACCGAGTTTCTTTTATAATCCAGAAGAACTGCTTCAAAGTTGTAATGCAGGAATCCTACTTTTTCTTTACTCTCTGTGCTACAGTAAAATAATTTCTCATCTTGTGCAATAAATCTGCTGGGATACGGAAAGCATGAAAAATTACAGAAGCATCACGCACCCTACTGCGAGTCCTACTTTCTTGACAATATCTTGACATTGTCCCACGTGGAGAGAGTGAGACAATCAGTTCTTCACATTCTTCACCTGAATAAGCCTTCAAAGAAATGTCATCCGTGGCTGGGTGACTCTCACTATAGCTTTTCTCCTAGTTTCTGACTTTATAGGTAGGCTGAATCCAAACTATACAGCAACTATTTACTTACACTGTGTAGTATATTTTGTATCATCTCAAGCACAACAAAATATACTCTAAGACAATCAAACAACTCAGAACTTTTTCTAGGAAATTTAACTAACATAAGGAACGAGGCTAGTCGCGTCTTTAAATATGCGGTTGTTGTCAAAATCCTTTGTCCAAAATCCAAAAGACTTTGAGGTGGCGACCTAGACCTCTGCTGTTCTATCGTACTTTTGGATAGAACTAAATAACCTTGTGTTTGTAATATTTCCAGAGAAAATTGTGACCTTAAAAAGAATAATGTGGAGGCAAATCTGAGAAAAAACCCCGAGCAAGTTTTAGAGTTTTGAGATTTCACGAACGAAAAATATTGTGAGACATGTAACTCCACTTTCTTCTATTTCCGGGTGATGTTTGTCTATTGTTTCAACTTCTCAAGCGAAACCCACGTATACAAACAAAAGGAGGTTGAGTGTGTAGTACAGCTTTCTAACAGTTTGTTACTTCATAGTAAAACGTAATGATGAATTTTTCCCAGAAGTCTTATCCCATGTGTGATAAGAAAAGTAGAAGAAGAAGTGCGAGAGTAGTGAGAGCCAGAAAGAAGCAATTTTTATGACAGAAAACAAAACATAAATACTTCATGAGTGTGCTTTGATACATAATAGATAAAATATATACTTTGGGTGAAAAAACCTTCCACTTTTCCCAATAGGATTAAGTAAATGGTGTTGAAAAGAAAACAAGGATGAACATTATATTCCATTTTAGGAGGAACAACAACATCATCGCATATGGAAGTCATAAAGCCGTCCGTCGTGTGAAAAAGAATTGACTTACGCTTAAGCCAGAATCGATGGCGTATATTTCTCTCTCTCAAGACTTTCTTTTCCAATATCATTTCCTCCGTGATACGATATGAATGAAATGATCTGAAAAGAATCGAGAAAGCCAATCCTCCATACACATAATATACATACTTATATCTAATATATGTATATCTATATCTATACCATATGATCGTCATCATTTATATCATCATCACCACCTTCTTCAGCTCTTCATCTCCTACTCCTATGCTCCTATATGTTCACTGCCAATACATGAAAGTCTGTGTATATCATCCTTTAGTAGTACTCTGGTATATAAGGAGGAGGAGCACACTTTTCAGACTACAAACCTTTCTCTCTTTCAGTAATCTTTGTGCCAGCACATAAAGACCAAGATGAGTTTCGGATATGATATGAATGGCATTGTTTCCCATCCTACATGCTTAGCACATACAGTGTCTCAATGTTTATTTCTTTTTGGAACAAAGAAAGCACGTTTCAATGCACGAGCCGATCCAATCCAATCTTCTATTTAGTCTGGATAAATGTTCGAAGAAAGTTCAATTATCTATCGGAGGTGATCAAAATAGTTATAGATAGATACTTTCGTTCTAGGTAAGTAACGTTAAAAGGGATTTAGATGGGTTATATATAGGTTGCAAGTACCAATGTACAGTATGTTGGGTATGGTGTTCGATAGATAAATTGGAGAGTTCCTAGTAGTAAAATCGCTCCAAGTTTACATGAGAGAAAGTAAAAGATGATTACCGTCCGGATAAAGATTACATTGTGCACAACATCACTTTCATCCCAATTATTTATTTTCACTAGATATTACTCATTGTTGTCCTCAGGGGCTAATAATGATCTGCTCATGTGATGATGAGATCTTTTCGTGTTCACTGACACTGAATCGAATGGGAAGACAGGCTGCGAGATTCCTCCCGAATATTGTGCAATGAGTTGCTTTCACTAAAAAGAAAGTTAGAAAATAAAATTCTCGGAATTTCTTTGTAACGAGTACACACAGATATCTAAACGACTAGCATAAATACATTTCTTAGGCTTGTTAAGAGAGTGTTGTTATTCGGACTGACTGGTTCCGTGTAGAAGTGGCAGAACACACCAACTACGTTAGTAGTTAGTACCTTTTCTATATACATAAACATGTCTTTGCAAATAAAAATATCATGAATTTACACTTTTGTTCACACCGGTGGACGTTGGTCAAGCTCTCTGCTTCATTGAATCTACAGCATTAAGCAGATGCGACTGCAGAGCAGTTTTTTCGTGCTAAAAAATTGAACAACTTTTTCTAGAAATATTAAAATAGCCAAGGGAAAACGATGTATGAGTAGTACAAGTGATTCGACAAGTACAAATACCTTGTATGAGAGTTGTTGCTTTCAAACATTCACTAGTGACTATTACTTCATGCTCGTCAGTTTGTTTAGTGTTTCCAGGTATTTCTAATTTTTAAGTGCAAGCATGAATCTATAACAAACTTTATCTGGGAACAACATCAAACTGAGCTTTAACTAGCAAGGAATACCTTAGAAAGGGAAAGGAATATTGGAAAAATTGTTTCGGTAATTGCACCTGGATTCGTAATATGAAGTGATGCGAGCTGTTCCTCTTTACACAAGATATTCTAGGAACCTCTTTGCTCTAGTAGTTGCTTGTTAATAAGACCAAGCATACATTACCAAGTATCTCGTATACAATCAAAAGTTTCACAACCGTTTCATATCCCATATAGCTTTCCAACGAGCCTCCTTCACTAAGGGAATCGTCTTCATGATTTGATGATTCAGTTTCAGAGTATTCAGACTATTGCAGACTGCTGCTTTTAGTTGCCTCACTTATTTACGATCGAGAGAGCCACGCATACTTACGTATCTACACAACTTGTGCTTACCTTGATCCTTTGCTTCCTGTTCCATCCTCCTTGTTCCCGATACAAATGTGTGTGTGTAGTCTGTGTGTAAGTGTGGGTCGCTTGGAGGTAATCACACATCACTAGTTTAGTTGTAGCAAGTCAGCATTCGTGTAGAGAGAGATAGAGAGAGTGTGTGTGTGTGAATGTGTCGCATGAATTCGAATTCTACGAAAAGCGTGGGGAGGATCGAATCAGCTTTTACTTACTTTCTCCAGCGTGTTAATTACGACTTGCCTGCAGTTTGTGATCTTTAGGGTCATATTTGGACTAATCCATCCCATACCACATATAACTTATTCAGACCTATCCATTACCTCCCATTAGTGTGACCTACCGGAAGGAAATTGCTCGAGCCTGAAATGCCCCAAGCTGGTGCAAATAACAAGCCATTACCTCAAATGAAAATGATCTTTATCGACAATTAAAGACCGTATAAAAAGGCATTAAAAAGTGAACCAATCTTCCACAACTGTGTGCAACTCACTAAAACAAATGGCTTCTTTTAAACTATACGCTCAGAAATAAATTACCCTTGTTTTTTCCTAGAAAAAATGAACCTTACCACTTAAAATTACTTCTTTGCTTCGAAAACGAATAAGCTGCTGAGTGGAGTAAGCTGTTATCGAAATCAATGATATATATGTATAAGGACTGCCATAAATAATCTGGACACAGTTTGAGAATTACAAATCCATAGCCATTTTCCACGTTTATTTATCTCCAAAGGCAAAAAGATATCTTTCGAAATTATCATTCTGAGGTATAAGGTCATATATATCTAACATTAGAATTCTGAATCTATTGCATGCTGTGTAAGTAAATATCTGTATGATAATGTAATTGTAAATCGTACACAAAATGAGAATACAAACTTTCTTCTACTTAATACCATTATTAGAATAATAGGTAACAGATATTTTGTATGCACTAGCAAGGATTGAAATTAAGATTTCCATCAAGTATCTTCTGCTTTTTTCTTCCTTTTCTTCTTCTCCTTCGTTGACATAAACAAAATAATTGCATTCAGTATTTAGAACACGATTTACGATGATGAACCGATGATGACAATATATATACTACAAGGAACACGCATAGTTTAAATTGAGAATATATGAACAAATACCAAGAAGTGATGTTGTTACATCTTTCACGATAGAACAACTTCGAACATTCACAGTATAACTATTTTAAACACACACGTTAACTTACACCTGATAACTTTCTTTCTTTCAATAACCTATATAGATATGCACAGAGTCATTGAGTAGTTAGTAATTATGAATTATAGGGATTAAAAAGTAGAGTATAACATTAATAATATCTCGTATAACAGCACACACTGGGTTTCTTATTCAGTTAAAATAGTTTTATGAAATAGTCTCACGATGCCTCATATATATATAGTACACGATTGATATATATTCTACTAACAATGGTGATTTTTAAACATTCAACATTTCCAGAACTTTTTAATTGTTATTACATATGTCCAGGTGGATGAGCGTGAAAAAGACTCCCATAGGTATATATGCATTATCGTATGTGGTACGAAGGAATTTATAGTTAATATGTAAGTAGTACACCTGAATTTACATGATTTGTACATTTGGATTCAACAACTTAACTGCAAAGACTTAGGTACACACGGAATAACAGACATCAATTTCTCATGAGTAGTATATGAACGATAAAAGTAAATAATGAATAAATCTCAGATCAGAAATAATACTTGAGAGAGTAAACCGTTGCTTTCTTTCCGTTAGAAAGAACTTTGTGAACGTACAAATTCCTATCCTACTAGCTGACGACCACCACACCACGAGCCTCCAATCATATGCGACTTTCTCTTGGCGTAGACGAATGATTGGGATGCATCAGTAAAGATGACTTATGGTTATGGTTTCTGTGAAGCTCTCCATCCTATAAAAAATACACAGAAAAAAGAATCCATATAGAAAAGTGGATTCCACTGTAGCCGCGTGCGACAGTGAGATATCCCTCACATAATAATAATAATAATAATGGAGACATCAGACATCCTTGAATTGCCAAAATGCTCTTTCCAATCGCTACACCCAAAAAATAATGGCTTTGTTTACGATCTTTTCAGAGTGAACGTCTAACACTTGCTCACGTTTTACATCTGAAGTGATTTATTTCCGTAAAAGGCTCCTTCTTCCCAAGTTACGCAAATCGAAGCTTGAGAAAGAATATATCTGTGTATAATAAGCGACGACGCTTTCAGGCATACAAATAACATCTTATTGTCTTTTGAAATATAAACCACTTTCGAAAACGCCATACGGAGAAAGTGTACTCGGGAGAAATCCGATCTCTTCTTATCGCACAAACAGGCGAAACAATAAACTACGTAGAAATTATTATCAAGCTCACATGGAATTATCAAGAAGACATTGCTTTTGAATTTTACATTCGAGCTAGAAATTCGAACTTGGACTTACGAATGCCAAATTTTGTGAATCTATGCTCAATTGACACTTTATAATGAACCTGTGTCATAACATAGTGACACAGAATCTGAAACCAATTTAAGTAGAAAATTTAAACCGACACACACGTAAAACCTTGTGCCTATACGAACTACAATTTGTGTAATGCATACTAGTACATAGTAAGTATCATTTGAAAGGTCGGATTACAAAATTTGACATTTCGAAAATCAAAGTAATTGAATCACATTTTCCTGTGCGAAATAATCTCTGCCTGCTCTATACTACTACTATTGCAACTCTTCGAAAAGTATTCTTATTGTGTTATGTTGTTAGTGTTCTTATGATTTTCTTGGAAAATATCCAGTTACAGAATCTACTATTGTTCTAGAACCTAGACTATCTAATATATTTTATTTAAATGATCCCGTATTCATCAGAGAATCATTAATAATGCTGTGATTTCCTCCTAGCATTTAATAATGAGCTGGGAGAGGCGCATTTTCATCTCATCATCTGATGAAGTGTTCACACAGCAAAACTGAAAATGATTCCCTACAGAATATCTTCTCATCTGGTTGAGTTTTGTTCATCTAAACAGCCTGAGGATAGACAGCTACGTATAGTCATCATCAGGTCTGCCTCATCTGCTTCTAACTCTCTTTCCCTACTACTACGACTACGACTATTGTGCTCCTCATCAACAACCACAAACCATTCTTAAAACGAGGATTATACTAAAGAGGAAGAAAAGAAGAAGGGATGAGGTATATTCCACGAAAGTTGTTACTTTGTTGCCCAACATCATCTCATATACACTTATTCACAATCATTCACAAGACGATGAAGAACCACGCAACCCTTTCTCTTTACTTCCACCCTGGTTCATTAATAATCTAATACTTCCCCTCCACTCAATCATCAACCTACCTGCTGATATATTAGACAAGTGCTGGCTGTATATATATATAGTAGCTTTGCCTCGTTTTATACAAACGTTGTATCCTGACTATGTGTCTCTTACTATTATTGTTCCCACCACCACTTCCCACAACTCAAGGAGACTGTCAAGACTCTATCTATAGACTTTTATCAAGTTGTAATCAAAATTTAATTTTTCATTACTCTTCTTCCCCTTCATTTCTCTTTCCACTCTGTGACACTCGTCGTATATATTTCTCAAATCTTTCCAACCAACCAGTCAGTGTCTTCCTTCTTTTAAACTTTCAACCCTTCCCTTCAAATTTAAAGACATGAAGAAACGCTCTCTCATATCTTTCTTTCATTTAACTTATTTTACTCCGCGAGACTGATTAAACCACAGAGACAAGTTTTGTTTTGCCGAGCTGCTTTATGGATAGTTGAAAAAATAAAAGATACGAAAAAATAGTCGCCTTCCTCGCATTAGAAAACGCTGCTGAGCCGAGTAATAAACACACGAAAGCAAAACTGTTTTGATGAACTGCTTTCTCTTTAGAAGTATCTCCTATTCCTCCTTCATGAGTTCGTCCTTGCATGACTTACCGACTTCTGTCGTACTAATTCTTCGATTCAGATCGAAATAAAAGCAAAACTTTTCACAGGAAAGCGAGAAATGTACAATATAAATATTTTTCTGACTTTCAGTTATTACAGTTAAATCAAAGCCATAGCCAGGGCTAAATTCCGAGAAATTCTTTCTCGTTCCTAAACCTCGTTTTTGCTTTTGCTTGTGATTAAACGTGGACTAATGAGAGAGGGTTGGGGTTGTTGAGAAAACATCATTTTTTCAAGTTACTTACTTGAAATCTCTTCTTAAAATCTATAAAGCCTTCTCAAGTGCAACATTACAATAAAAGTCTACTTAGCAAACAAAACTTGAGTATTTTTGGGGTGTTTTGTATCGATAGGTATGCATGGTATGCACTCATGATAGAGTTTGATTGAAAAGATGCTGATGATTACTATTAATTACCGGCGTTTCTACCAGAGTCAGCGCAACGGTTTCCCCATTGTTTTTCACCTCCAAATCCTTTTTTCTTCTTCTTGCTGGAGGTGTTTTGTGAATACGAATGAACCCTCGGATTCCTCCAGATCGATCTGTAACCAAACATAATAAGAAAGTGTTAAACCATATTTTTCCTTTAATTAAGCAGATTTAATGCACACAAGTTTTATTCTTTTTGAAGAAATGTGATCCACCTCTCTTCACCCACTCTATAATAATTCATCCTAATTAATTAAAGCCCCTCCACGCTCTCTCTTCACTATTAAAAGCTTGTACAAGTTTCTCATCCCTCAACTTCCCCAGCCAAATAACCCATGGGGACCTCGTGTAGTGATAATTATCTCTCGAAGGAATAAACGAATGAATAATAAGAATTCATTCTTTGGCCTGTTACCAAACTCATTTGATTTGAATTAACTTTTAAACAACAGAAAATTGAATAGAGCAGTTTCTTGTGTGCTTGAAACTGGGATCAAAATTACTTTGCTCTCCTCTTCAAAGCTCTCTAGTCGCTCTCATCCTAAATCTATATATATATATCTTATATCTTATATGTGGAGATCTATATAGTGCTCTGAGATGTAAGAAGTCAGCTCATCCTGCGACTACTTCCCGTAATGTGTAATTGAGAGCATTCTACACAACAATAAGGCTCTCCTTCAAGGATTTGGCTCATTACAATCGCTCGTAGAGAAAACCATCTGGGTTAAAAGTTCATGGGCGCACACGAGTCTTACTAGGTGTCTTCTGAGAAGCATTCATTATGCCGAGACTTCCAGTCCCCACTATTCTTCCCTCTTTACGACGCTACTCAGTCCATAAAGATAATCATTTCCTCGTGAAGTGCACCTACAGAAGTCACTAGTCTACCTCACAGGAGAATTATCACTTCACTTTTGAACTCCCCGTACGTACTCTATGCACTC
>Ga0194135_10000859_pt1 | contig 17835 bp, 19 predicted proteins | sample LitLau_LLRF_2013_FD_134024 | JGI IMG/M metagenome (GOLD analysis project Ga0194135, IMG submission 134024) | Freshwater sediment microbial communities in response to fracking from North America - Little Laurel Run_MetaG_LLRF_2013 (version 2) | ecosystem: Environmental > Aquatic > Freshwater >...
CACGAGGAAATATTTCTGTTGCTCTTTCTTCTCTCATCACATTTATTTGTGGGACGAACCTCTAATGTCATTATCATTGACAGTCTAGATCTACATAAATGGAACTGAGATATATCTCTTCTTGTGGACTGCATGGAATGCGATAATGTCCATCTTTCATCCTGAATAATGTCTTTATACCTGTGTGCTAATTGGTGGTATTCAATTTTCATAAGACTTTTGTTCTTTCTCTAATAATAAAAGAACTGTATGCTGGTGAGACATTGTCAATAATATCTGAAAAGGTGGTAGGCACAGAATATATTAGGTCTAGGGCAATTAGAGGTCTTAATTGTTCCTTATTAAATGGATCAATAGCTCAAGTGCAACAGTCGACCGTCGACCATGACGCACTTCAAACGATTAATTCTGGTTTAGCTGCGGATATCTATTGTGGTGTAGGAAGTAACAAAGGTAAAATGCCCATCGGGGATCCTGCATATTGAATCCTTCCCATGTGCGTAAGTTTGTATTTAGAAAACGAAGCGTTTATATCTTTGACATTACACAATCCGATGCAACGAAAGATTGATACCAAACACTGATGCAAAATGTTTCGAGCAATAAACTGATTTCACTCCTAGTACAATTGTCTTACAATTAAGCATACATACTTTACAGGAAAATAGCCACTCAAATCTTCATGCATGTTAAGATCAAATATTTCTTTCTCGAATTTAAGTTCCCAGAATTCCCACTGATTTCCTACTATGTAATCCTACACTTCCTGATTTCATAACTTAAATCAATTCACACCTCATACGACGCCGCATTGTCACTGACAATTTGCTAGAGTGCAGTGCACTATATATATTATACAGATGCACTCTATGCAATCTCTGCAGTTGGTCTAGCAATAAATAAAATACTCTCAAGTAAATCAATTACCTCGGTCTACAATTGCGATTAAATTTTAACAGAGCTTGTACGAAATTGTACGCGGCCAATAATCATTCACTCAATATTATTCAGCAAGTTCCTTTGAAAGCAGTTTCAATTAAGACAAATTCTAATAATAATCCTTTTACAATACAATTTAGCGCAAGTTCTAACAACACAACGCTTAATTACACGTGAGCAACATATTTGATTGAGCTACTAAATTTTCATATGAAAAGTAAAATTTTCATCAATTTCCTGATCCTTTCATTGCACAGCATGACATTGAAGCCAATATATAGAAAGTCACTTTTTGTTGCTTACACTTCCATTTACTTCTACATAAGTAATTGGATTATTGAATGCCTGAATTAAATTATCATTACCTCTGTCCTTTAACTCAACCATTGTTGCTGAGTTTTCTTGTGGTCAGTTTGAAATGGTTTAAGGCGACTGGGATTCTTTCATCTACATCAGAGTACTTTTATGAATGCAGTTACGATGACTGGCTCATAATATGTGTTAGCCACGAAGACTCCTTTTTAACATTCCTTAGGGAAAGAAACATCGTTCATCATGTCTCCTCGTCCATTGCAAATAAATAAATGAATGGGAGTAGTAGTACCGCACATTATTGCTAATTGTTTGTGTTAGTTCAGCATAATATAAATAACATCAGTTTGAATGAATGCTTAAAATTCTTTTGGTTTACTGGTCAGGAATAAGATCGAGTCATCAATGATTCATCATTTTCATTATCACCCAGGTTGAATTATTGCTTAACATTGTAACCGAATTAGGTTTCTTGAGTGATGATTAATCTATTCGTCTTGTAAAATATTGAATGTAGAGATCGATATATATGTACTATATTGTTTAAAGACTTCACTGACTCAACAATTCAGACATGATCTTAATAATGTACTTCTAACTTTTAACCACATACTTTCATGCAAACATCAATTCAAGGTTTTGCGTGAAGCAGGAATTAATAGTCTTGATGATGATGACAGGGAGTGTCTAGATTTCTCCAGAGGTCTTTCCCACACTTGTACGCATTAACTTGGGTGGAGAGTGGGAGTACCCGCAAAAAGCAGACGTTCCATCTTGTATTTCTTCCGGAGGAATAAAAAAACTGGGAATTAACAATGGGTAGGGAAATAGGTTGCGACCTTGCTAAACTAATCGACCAACAATGAATTAGTGTTGTCTTTTTCATGGCGTCATATCGCACAGTAGGATTCTCTCACGATCTTCACTCTACTTGCAACACACATTTACTCTCTCTCTCTCTCTTTGACGATGATCTTCTGAAGGTGGGAGATGAATCACAGAGGAACATTTATCATCACGACACATCGCGGAGTATAACAGATTCCTAAGATATTGTATGCACTTGTCTCACCTCATATACAGACCGACACATAATACAGAAGAAGATATATATACAAAGATTCTTTTTGAATCTTCAGGTTTACGAATTCTATTTTACAAAGAATGTTCTCAGAAACTTGGCCTTAGACAAAAATTGAGTTTTGGGATTCCAATCTCTTTTTTTTGGCTATGTACGCTTATCTTGTAAATGAGAACATAATTACGAGAAGAAATGAGCAACAATGATGATGATGATCATCTTGCTTACCCAAGATAGAGATAAGTTGTTATTTCACTCAGATTTACAATCAGAAGGTGCAGACAGACGTGCCTCCTGCGGCACTCTCATGACATTCATGTGCCATTCAACAAACATCTTCATTAACAAAGGACACGCTTCTTTCATTATTTCATATTTTGTTATTTATTATTCTTCAAAATTTAAAATTATGGGAGATTTAATGGAAAAATGAATATTCATCTCTTCTCTATACATAATACACCCGTGATATGTCTGCGCGTTAGTGAATGAATGTTCGTTTCATAATACGATGAGCAGAGATCTTTTCGTGCTCTAATTAAACGACATTTTCAGGATGAGCTATATGCAAATTCATGTCTGTTTTGAATCTTATACAATAATGCTATTGCACAATCCTCCATGTGTTCCGTTTCATTAGTTTTTATTTTAATGAATCCATGTACCTTCTTCATCTATCAGCTATGCTAAAATTATGATTCTAGTGAGTGATGCATATACCACGCGAGGTGCAATAATTATCAACAAATTCAACAATAACTCATTTCAATGCTTAGATGACGAAAATGCCTTCGTTTTTTATAAAGTTCGAACGATAAATCAAAGATTTCAATTTATTGCGGATTCCGATTTATTATAGTTTTTATTAGTTCATCAAAATGACTTAAAATAAAGTTCTGGATATGATATAAGGGAGTATGTGATAAAACAAATTAACATTTCAACTTTCTTAGGCCATCAACTGACGCCTGTTCAATAAGTCTGTTGCATAACAAGTGTAACAATTAAAAAAAAAAAAAATAATGTGGAAGAGTATGCAGAATCAAACCAAGAGACAAAGCCATTACCACAGTTAAAAACACAGATGACTGAATATTTTTGGATGCGTTGTTATCAGGTTGAGCAGGTTGAGGAACGGTTAAATTCTTCCTATTTGATTTTTCAAATGAGAAACAGTATCCGTTAAAAATGGGTTGTGCAGGAATCCCACGCCTAGTTAGGAAAGGATATATATGCAATAGAAGAAATCAATGCAATCATCGAATTTGACAAGGCTAATTACCACAGCATTCGACATCTGTGCTGGTCAAGCCGATGCATCGCGTCATCAGTTAATGGACGGTCGCCACCCATTTCAACGGGGAATTCGGGAGACCACAACCTCTCCGCAACTGCTCCGATGTATGGAAATATTCGTTGAACCAAATTTGTAGAGTCTGCATATTCACCAAACACAGCAGCCTCTCCTCCAAGAATTAGCTTTCTTTGTTCATCAGTAACTATATAACGCAATTCCCAGTGTCATAAGAAGAGGTTCTTGTATGATTATAAGTAGCACATAGTTTGCAGATTTTACTTTCTGGTAGACTAGTAATGGGGTCACAATTATAATATTTCTTCCAAACTTCTCCATACTCAATGTAGTTTAGATACCAGCATGAAGAAAGAATAGTTTGATATCCGGCATCAAGAACTCTCTGTATTATTGGAAATGTTACAACATTGACGTCTTGAAAACTAACTTTTAATTAGTTCTGGGTGTGCTATGAACATTGGAATACCTGGAAGTAAGGAATCCACGTATCTGGGCTCAGTCCAGGATCTCCTCCTTTCCACACTTGAATCAAAACATCTTTATCCGGCTGCATTACATGAAGAGAGTGTTACACTTAAACCAAATTCGCATAAAGGCTCACTGCCTTTTTTACTGCGTATTTCTGCCAAATTCTGTCACTATCATTTAACATACCTCGACTCCAAACTCTATAGGATCATGCCAAATAATCGGTTTGAAGCCAAGCCTTTTGACCATTTCCAAATGCCGTACAGTGTAATGTCCTTGAACTTCAGAGAAGTTTTCATATCCCCATGTATTCATAAACTCTTCAATTACAGGTGATGAGTTCCAACAACTGTAGTAAACCTATAGAACATTTCATTGTCCTTCAATGTTATCAATTCTAGATCTCTGGAATGTATATAGTCTAGAAACATGAGTAAACGGCATTCGTACTAACCTCGTCCATTCCTAAATGAACATACACATCTTGAGAGATATTTTTGATTTCTGTGAAAAAGTCCGTCATAAACTCATAAGTAAAATTGCTTGTAGGATCAAGTATTTCGAAATCAGCGTGGTAGGGGTAATTAGGAGTTCCAGGACTGTTGGGTCCTTCTCCATAGCAAGGTGTCAATAAGTCTGCAAGGAGAAGAAACAATGAGTAATTATAATTGGTTCCTGGTTGAGCAATTCAATCATCTTGAACAAATAAGTACCTGGATACGCTTTGCCAAAGCCTCGAGTATGACCCGGAGTGTCGAATTCCAAAATAACACGGATTCCTCGGTCCCTTGCGTAATTCATTAATGCTTGAATCTCCTCCGGCTCGTAGGTTAACTCTGGCAAGTACGCACCCTAAATGACCAAATCATTATTATAGCTATACAGTATAAATGATATCTTGGGTCAAAACTTAAGCACACATTTCTATTCTTCGGTGTTTTATTGTACCTTTTCGGAAAGTAAAGGAAACTTAGTGGAAACAAATGGGAAGCTCTGATCATCAACTATATGCCAATGCAGTACGTTAAGTTTGTTGTAGGACATAGCATCCAAAATTTGTTCAATGACAGGCAAATCAACATAGTGTCTAGCACTGTCCACCATGAATCCTCGGTGTGGAAATCTCGGAGCATCAGAGATGTCTGTGAAGTTGATGTAAAACATTTCTTCATCGCTTCCTTGCCAAATCAACTGCGAAAAAGTTTCGATTCCTCTCAAAGCTCCCCACACAGTGAACGCTTCTATTGTAGCACTTGCTTGTTGCTCCCCATTTGATTTGATTACCAATTTATCTATATCAAAGACAATAAAATTGAGGTATGTGGAACTAGAAACATCAAATAGAATTTAAATATAACTACTCTGTTACATCTCTCATAGTTTTTGTCTTCGTCTAAATTCAATTCAGGGAATTTGTTGCACAGGTTTGACGCAGTATCTTCAGAGATATTTACGTACACAGAGGAAATCGAAGGTTTAGATGGATCTGGTTTAACTTCAAAGTCTCGGAAAAGCAAGGTAGAATCGTATCGTTCAAATGCTCTGTTCAAGATACCGCAGTCGTTAACATTAGATGTAAACTGCAGATTTCGTGAGTTAAAGGAAGCCACGGTTGACTCAGAAGTGTGAGACATAGGTCGAGGCCATGGTGTGCCTGGTTCTGCTGGCGTTCCCTGAAAAGATGATCAAACAAACCGTTTCGAACTTCAAAGTCAAATGCCAGTTGTTTTAAGGCAAATCATTGACGTATTCAAAAATTATTCGCTTTTAATGCATTAAAATAATAATGCAAAACAATGCTTACGTTTAATGGAAGCCGTGCCGCGATCGGGGCTAAGTGAGCCTGACTTAGGGTCACGTAACAAATAATTATTAAGGAACTTTTTATTAACACTGAATTTTGTAAAATGTTCGCCATTGTTAAATTATAAAGTGTTCAACCGTCGAGAACTCCATTCGGCGAATGAAATGACTAATTTAGCTTAAGTGGACTCTAAATCGCCTGAGATGAGATGACCCTTCAATTAATGTCATGCATATTGTTATAAAGTGATAACGAGTTTAGATTAGATTATGACTAATCAACGATTAGATCGAAGAAAATGCCATTTATAGTTGAAGTCATAATGAGTAAAGCTATGCACGAAAGAATTTTATGGATAATGAAACTTTACTTGACTACCGCTTTCAATTTTCACCCCAACGACTTCCCCAACAATTCTTTGGGGAACTAATGGAAGAAGCCCTGTGGAAACATTTGAGGCAGCTTGGGGACAGGTCAAAAATAACTTGACGTGATTTTTCAATGTTAGTTTACTCGTTTTTATTACGTTAATAAGAGTTTTCTAAAGACACAATCAACTGGAATTTTTTTCAAACAACAAGAAGCTTTTGAAAAATGAAGTCGTTGTAAAGAGTTTGTAATAATGCGATCATCTGGGACAGCTTTGGTAATCCACAAATTCTGTTAAATATCGGCAAAAAATTATAGTTGCATTAAAATTGTCAGAACTTTGACAGCCAACTAATGAACGCACAAATAAGAGGACAATAAAACATTACAAGAACTTCATACGCAAAGACATTTTATTGGATGCACCATCCCCAAAATTTTAACAAAAGATCAAAGAGACCATGCAACATGTTTTTGAAAACCAGACAGCACTCCCCACAGAAAATACGAATACTTGTAATAAACGAAGTCACACGAGCCATACAATTTTCAATCAGTGATAGGAATCACGTTACTTTTGGTAAGTAGTTTCGAGGGATTCGATGTCTCATCAGCTTGTTGCACAAACAGAGGATCCTTTTGCTTCGTTTCATCAACTCCAATGTGGCACTGCTTTCCTTTCAGTTTCTGGAACAGGATCAGCAGTGTTGGTATAACTGGAGTCATTATTGCCACTGCTACAGGCAAAGCTGGAAAAATACAAATATATTTTTCAGAAAACAGTTTTCCATGCAATAATACAAGACTTATGTGTTACAAAGTTATTAAAACTAACTAACCAGTAGTTAAATCTGCTTCAGGCTGTTCCAAAGAAAACCTGAGAGCAAAGATAGCTAGGCCTGTATTCTGTACTCCCGTTTCAACTCCTATCGCAATGATATCCCTCCACTCTTGCTTCAGAAGAAATGCAACTCCTCCACCCAAAAGATATCCGAGCCATGGGAGCAACATACCCGCAAGCAAAATCTGCAAATAAACGTAAAACTTAACTCTTGTGGAGACACGAAAGTTACAAAGAAATATTTAAATTCTCAAGTTACCCTCCAGGTGAATAATTGGAATAAGTACAGATTAGTATACACCGCAAAGATCACAATGAAAACTATGAGGAACACGGCAAACGGTTTTAACATTTTGACAAGCTTTTTCGCTACTTTGGGCGCTTTGTATTGAATGAGAATTCCAATGGCGAGAGGAATTACTAAAGATACTGCAAAAGTTGCTATTTTGGAATACGGAACAGTTAGATTAGCCTCGGAGAATATTGTTGACCCGAGAGTGAGAATCCACAGTGGCATCATAACTAAAAAAATAAATACAAAGACCAAAATCATGCATGAGACTTCGTCTAGTTTGATGCTAAAGTAAAAGATTCGGACAAGTTCCATTAATAGCTTACCAAATGCAGAGAAAGTGGAAATGGTAGTCATTGTAATGGAGAGATCAAGGTTTCCACCAAGCGTAAGTGTCCAAATATTGGAAGCTCCTCCTCCGGGCGAACAACCAGTTATGAATAAACCCAGTTGAAGTGCTGGTAGAGGAATCAGCAGCTTAGCAAGCCCGTACGATAACTAAAAAGGAATGGAAATGTTGTTGTAAGAGGCTCATACAGGGCTGCAGGCGTTCTGAAAACGATTCGACTACTAACGTACCAGAGGCATTATTAAAAACTGGCTGCAAAAACCAATCACAGGTCCGTATGGTTTCTTAATTGTCTCTTTGATAGTTCTCGTATCCAAAGCGGCTCCCATATTAACTATTGTCAAAATTAAAAACTTTATTTTAAGTGGTCGTCCCCTCTGGTGTATCCTTATTAAAAGCATCAAAAAATGAAAAACTTACTGTAAATGATTGATACCAGTGCAACAACACTTCCAACAAAGACTTTGTCAATTGTTCTGGACTCTCTTACGACAGAAACTTTGATACAATCAATAGTATTTGAATTGTTGTTAGAATCAACTGTTTTGGCACAAACTTTCGTGTAACCAAGAAAGTTCCCAGTTACATTAAACGAAACACTGGCATCAGAGTCATTTCCGATTGGAACGGTTTCTGGAAAAACGCTGGCAATGTTACTATCCTCGACATAATACTGAAACTCTACTAATGGAAGTCCCGGAGCTGAGTCCATATCGGTTACAACAGTCTTATTGAATCTCATCTGTAGGGACAAAATATTTCTTGATTTAACTAGAGCAATCTTAAATCATATTACTTCTGGATTCAAACTAGTTATATCACCTTTATTTCCTGGGAATTCCCCACAAGCAATTGTTTAACTGAGGCAGGTTCAAAAGTCACATCTCCAGCAGAGAAAGCTTGAGCTGCAACCCCCACAAACCCGAAGGATGCCAGCCATAGAGATCCGAAAATAGCTATGTACATTATTATAATGTGAGCAGGCCACAACGGACACATCTTCTGATCAATTCTAGTCTGAGAACATATAACAAAGATCACAATTATTAAGTTAGTAGATGAATTGCATTGAAATGATTTTTTCTTGTAACAGAAAAAGACATTTGAATAGTGAAGGTCATACAGAGTAGAGGAATATGTATACAAGGATACAGTAGTTCTGTATTGTACTGTGGACGACAGGCAGAAAGATGACTAGGAATATCAACCTAAGAATAATTTCTGGACTTGTATAAAACCCCTGTGTGTGTACAAAGTACATTTAGACTCTTGTATACGCAAAGTATTAAGTCAAAACCACTGTCATTATTTGATTGATAAAAGAAATGTACTTTAAACCACATTATGGTATTGAGCATGGAGTACGTGTATATGGTGTGGGTTTAAAATATTTTAATATTAATTTACTCGAACATCCTATACACGTACCACGTACCTTGAATTCATAAACATTATTAAACATAAAATACAATAGACGATACCTAGATTAATTTAGATGCATTTCATCCTTACACAACACATTCAAATTGTGTCAGACTTCTGCTATCCTTCATACACTCTATTGAGTGAGCTATTGATCATGATGCATACGTAGTCCATAAATGTGTCACATATGTATTTAAACTCTTATTGGTTTCCTGTGAAATTATCCGTGAATTGCTTTTTGCCATTTGTATTTCCTAAATATGTCAGTCTATAATTATTACGCCTAATGAAAGTAAAAGTTAAAAAATAATTTAAATATGCAGTGGGCAAATGAGACACACGCATACACTCTACTGCTGTGCGTGAATCTACATATTATACTAGGTAACTCTTTGGATAGACTTTTCGAGACCAACCCTTATACCTTCTTATTATTATTACCTCAAGGCGTTTTCCACAGCTATCTATTAATTGCACTAAAATATTGTCTTATTGCTCATGAATGTAATTGATGCTATATGAAGAACCTACATATGGAGACGTGATGATGTGATACCCAGCATTGGACTTCCCAAATCGAACATTGTGTCGAGGCTATATAACGTTTCAATTGACTTGATATTACGGATCACTGAATTGTATTTAACTTTGACTGACAAATTTGTGAATCAAATCGGTGTCAGAGAGTAAAATGCTACCTAAACTAATGTAGAATACTTTAGAATACTAAAGAAACGGGGGTTTCGATTTGGCAGAACTTTTGACACTCACCGATATTATAACAAAACCTGACTTTTCATAACCGTTTAGTTTAAATTTCCAAATTAGCTTACCTTTTAGTCTCAGTCCTTATACATGTATCAAATAATAATGATGCCTTTCAGTGCGTGTTGATTTCTCTAAATATTAAGTTGCTGCAAATTACTGTGCCTACCACCACCGGCGGCAGCTGAAGAAACTTCAGTTTAAAGTTTAAACACTTGTTAAAATTGAACTTTCATTTGTTACCGAAAACAAGACTCGTATATTAGAGCACTTCTTCTGGCTAGTTTCGTGTTGCAGCTAAGTCTGTTCGTACCAAAATAAAGTATTTCCAAGATGCTAATGGACGGAGCACAGTGATGGAAGAGGGGGTATTGTTATATTATTATTATCAAGAAGTGACTTATGAATACATTAATCTCTCAATTCTCCTTTCTACCCCTTAACACAATTGCTGTTAACGAGAACTTAACATCAATAGGATAATATACATTCTCCGTCTCATTTACAGACTTAAGGCTTCTACAACTGCACTTGTTGCTCCTACGTGTGTCTATGAAATCTCTTTTAGTTGCCTTCACTATCATCGCGCACAGATTGACCATTGCACATTGCTTAACCTCATTCTTGTACTCAAAGTCAATTCTGAAAGTAAGAATGAATCGAGTTTCCCATGCTTTTGCTATATAACTTTAACGCTACTTCACAGGACTTCACCATTCTACTACTACTGACTAGTACTGACATGCATCGCATGAAACGATGAAGGTTGGAGAAGGAAGGTTCTCGCATTTTGTCAATTATGATAAATGTGTTGTTCTCTCTTTGCTAGCATCTTGTAAGTTTAGGGAAATTATGTTGTACAGGAATTTTTAAACCTTAAAACTATTGTTTGCTTGTTTTTATCTGGTATTTGTTATACTGGACTGTGTTTTTCTAACAAAAGTGGTGTTTCTCTAATAGTTGTACATGAACATTCTGTACTAGCTTCTTTTATATCGAGATATTTCTCACGTTATTTAGTTCTCCACGACGAAATAAATCCATGTATAAATACAGGGTTTAAATAGATTTATATACTAGAGATATAGCATACACAGACGCCAACCTTAAAGTGTTAAAGTAGCAATTGCTTAAAACGATGGATTGGATGGAATTCCCGAAGGTTTCTTCATGATAGTACCATGTCGTCAGCTCATTCTGTACTCCTATGTAGTACGACACAATCGAGTTATAATAGTTGGTAGGTATAGCGGACAGTGGTGAAAGATATATATGCACCTGCCCTAACTCTAACTGCATCCTGTACACTAATATATAAGTATTATTAACTGCAGTTAATTTAATATTATATTCGTTGTTAGAACTGGAATTATAACAGCGATTCCAATGACCATTGGTTAGAGCACTTTAAGAGAAATATGAAAGTCGACGAACTGAAGCCTTCAATATACTGAGGACATTAAGTTAAATACATTTTGACTTAAACTAAAATATACTAGAGAATGCCTATCGGTTAAAAAAGTAAAACTTGGAAAGTCTATCAATGTGAAATTGATTTGTTCCATTAAGAATCAATTTGTAACGACAAGATGTACAAAAATGGAGTTTCATTTTAAACTGTAGCAATGTAACTTACTATGAACAAAGTACTGTGAATATTATACGTATGCAGCAGGTTTCGCTTGACTTACCACAGCGTATGTGAAGAGATTTTCTATAATACTCGGTTGGATCTGACGGTGTCAGGTAACTAGATGAGATTTGATTGCTATGTGTGCAGTTCTGAGAACCAAACTTTTCCTGGAAGTAGTTGTAAGTGACTTGTTTACAGGCTATTCGATATTCACACTACGTCCAGTGTATTCTTTTTACGCATGAAAGCTGTAAGAATTCAAGCCTGAAGGAAAATATGCAGAAATTCCACTGTCAGTCGAGAGACTGAAGAAACTCAACGAAAACAAATGTTAACCTGGGCTATATGTGTATCTGAAATTTAGTTTTTAACTGTGTCAGTATCTCATATTAAACTGACATTGCGTTTTTTGCATGTTGTATAGTACGAAAGTAAACTGACGATTCCGTCATATTTCACGATATCTCTTTATTCACACACGCGATTGTAATCACACTTGATCATTGATATGAATCTGTTTTATTATTCGAGCCTCCTATTTGTGACATCTGCTCTTTGGAGAGATATAATTTATTATCTTTCCAATGCTTTCATACTTATGTTTCGAATAAGATAAGCTGCACGCTTTCTAACAATAATTGGTCAAAAATTTGTTATTCAAAGCTCTATCAGCAGGGGCGATGCATGCATTGTTAACCTCGAATAGAAGTGTTTGATGTGCAAGTCACAATTATACATCACCACCTCCGCCTCCTGGAACTGGATGATGCATACCAGCAACATGAGATTAGACAATAACAAAACATCCATTTCAAAGTTTTATATTTAATTGTTTAATTCCCAGCCGAAATTATGAGAAATGTTTAACATAAAATCTGCTAATTGAAGTCATGAACTGAGCACAAAATTCAAAGCCCCAACTTAGCTTTGAATGCAGCCAGATTGGCAAGATTCTCATCACGCCAAACCCTACGTTCAGGGAGTTTTTCGTTAGGAACCATTTGCTGCAGCTGCGAGTCTATGTCTTTTGCAGACTCGCCAGTCATTTTGGGAACGTTTCTCATAGTCATCGAAACATCGTGAATTCCTTGGCCGTACCGATTGCAATAGTCGACAAATCCGTCAGCATTCAGATGGGCAGTCTCCAATGGTCCCATAAACATATAGCGTGGAGCTAGCCCTTCCTTCATAACCATGTCGGCATCTTCGACACTCAACACACCAGTGGAAACGAGGTTCCAGCATTCATTTAGGATTGCATATCTAAGCACAACAAAGTTATTTGCACATCAAACAAACGAATTAAATGTCATAATATCATAATTGAAAGAAGTGAGACTATTCACGTACTGAATCCTATTTAGAGCAAATCCAGGTAATTCTTGATTCATCACAATCGGCCTTTGTCCAAGCGATGTCATAAGAGCTCGGACATGCCTAACGACCTCTGGTTTTGTCGACGGATTGGGAATCAATTCAACAAGTCGCACAAAGTACGGAGGGTTGACCTGAAATGAATCATACAGCAACTATTAATAATTTAAATGGTAAAAACACATTTTCAAGTGGATGATTCATACTCATAGGGCGTTTGTCTGTTTTCTAAGTATGTGATAAGATAGAAAAGTTTAAAACAATGGAGGGCTTGTAAATTCATAAGAACAATGTATTTTCGTGAATGACATGGACTTTTGGGCATCATTCGAATTTTAGTTCAATGTAGTTTAAATTAAAAGTGTACTCGGAAATAAACTTACAGGGTGAACTACCAACATCCGTTCATTGAGACTCAGCCCGGAAACAAATTTCGAAGGAACAATTGTTGAAGTAGAACTGCCGATTATAGCCTTATCATTACCAACTGCTTTCAACGCAACTTCTAACTCGGCGAATGTCTGTTTCTTCATGTCCAAAGTTTCTGGTGTGCATTCTTGAACATACGTAGCTCCAGTTAACGCTTCGTTTAAGTTTGAATAGCCTTAAGGACACAACAGACGTTATTGTTTTCAGCTTCTTAAGAATTCGTATTTCAACTCAAATGTAATTCATATAGATCGACACTGTACCTTTGATCAACTTGCACTGCTCGGCAGCTGAAATCTTGTGATTCTTAAGTTGCCCCTTGGACTCCAATTCCTTGATTTTGTCGTTAATGTATTTCGGTGCAGCAGCCAATACCTCAGGAATTTTATCGAACAGTCGGACCTGGTGTCCTTCCGCTGCGAAAAGCATGGCCCATGACTTCCCTACAAGTCCGCTGTAATATAATCACTTGTGTTCACACATTGTACCACTGAAGAACGAGACAAAATTAGCAAGAAATACATACCTGCCTACAATTACAACTGTCTCAGCCATATTTCGTGGGTTTGAGGTTAAATCTGCTCACTTGTTGAAGACTGAAAGAAAATTAAGCTCTTTTCTTATCCTTTCACAGTATAAGGTTTTGGAAAAAAGTCTGGGGTGTGATTAGTCACCAGATTCTGTGAGATAACTCATTATAAGTTTCTCTGATCTGATCGGTCTTTGATGCTACTTACCATGAACTGTCATTCTCAAATCTAGAATCGTAACTCATAATATTACTATACTACTTTTCCTTCGTATAGTACAGAACACAGATATGAAAAGGTTGAAAGTGCAAGCTCAAACTTCTGTTCAATAACCAAGTTTATAAACAAGATTTACAAGTGACATTCTATCTTGAGCAATAAATAAAACACGTAATGGAATTTTGAATGCTGGCATAAAACCTTCCATCACACATTGCTCTCGAGAAATGATCGAGTCAAAGAAGTCAAGGATAAAATAGTGAAAACGCATCATGCAAACAAAATATTTAGTATCCTCCAGAAGTTACTATGATAAACTTACCTAAAATATGACTCAAGTTGTGTGAAATTGAATATGTTTTCAGCTAGAATTCTTTTCTATTGATAGTAGCAATTTAATAAGCGTCTACAACACTTGGTTCATCCCAGACACCAGACCAGAAGCCAAACTAAATCTGCAGAGCAGGATTGATGATAATGCACAAATAATATTGAACTTGGGAGTTTTTGATTTGAATGTCAATTGATCATGCTATTGTTTCATTACAATTCACTTTGATTAATTAAGTGGGATATACTTGTTTCTATAATAAGCATTTTAATAAACTCAAAACAACAACCACCGTTTAATTTATAATTATCTTAATGCTATCATCATCATCATCACACCTGCAAGCATCTGTATTATTTTGTATGCGACTTTGTTTGTCATTGTTCACTCTTTTTGTTTAAACATGTGAGAGTCACACGACTGCCGACTGGACGAACATGATCTTCAAATATCAACATGACTTATACTAGAATCCAAAGCCCCAACATATTATTATGGTGATATTGACACTGCTGTTGACATTTTCTGGCAGCTAATACTTTCCTGTGATGGGAATTTTTCAGTATGATCATACTACTTGCACTCATCTTCGTAGACATAATAATTTAGGCATGATCAAATTCACTGTCATTCATAAGCAAAAGGCAAGTCTACCCTTAAAACGTTCAGTTGTAGAAAAACTTGTGGAAGATATTTAATATAGTACAAAAGTACTCCGAACTCTCAAAGCGTACGAAACTCCAGATTAATGAGCCTTACAATTAGTTGGAGATAGATATTACACTGAGGGATGTGTACCAATTAAGCGTTAATTTAATTACACAATAAGATTAAATAAATGTTTCAACTTTAATGATTTCTTCACAAAGAGTACTCTATCGATGATATCATTTATCACACGGCAAGGGGAAACATGTTGAAGTAAAAGTATTGCTAATGCTAGCTATAAAGTCCTAATAAATAAAGATAATGGAATCAATTCATTTCACCTGTTTTCAGACAGGTCATGGCTTAGAAATGTAAAAGTACAGTGAAATTCATACCTAAGGTGCGTTTGTAATTCATATTAACTTATGTATGGCTAGAAAAGTTATGCAGAACCGGTTACTACATCATTAGTGAAAGCTTCTATTACCCATTACTCGTGCAAATTCATAATGCAAACACAAGAGTGAAACTTAGCTAAATTGGTTTGAAATATGATACACAGCTGGAAAGCACATACACTATTTATACTTCATACGCCACGGATGTTTAATCATAGTAGGTTTCACTTTTCCATGGCCTCTTCTCGCTTCGACTCCTCGTCCTTTTTCACATCCCATCGCCAAACGGTGGCATCATCACAAACGCAAATAAGAATGGATCCGTCGCGGGACAATGCAGTTTGTCGAATAGCCGAGTTACATTTCGGATGAGATAAGACGCTCGCTTTGATCAAACTTGGTTCGACTACGTCCAGGTCGTAGATGTAAGTTTTCCCGCTTTTATTTCCTAAAGCCATAGTCTTCTTCCAAAAATCGAAGGCGAATCGAATGAACCAAATGTCACAATCTTTTATGTCTAATCTTGTTATCACACTAAAGCAAAACGCAAAAATGTTAGAAACGGAAATTAGACAAACACGAATTGCATTTTATAGCTTTATTTACACTTACGAAGCTTCGTTGCAGTTGAAATGTATCTCTTCCCATTTCTGAAACATTTGTCCAGCTTTCCAACAGACTATTTGATCTTCACAAGACTACAAGAATGAGAAAAAGCGTTATATTCAAAGGCTCAAAGCTACAATTTGCAAAGAACTAAAAATTACTTTAGAAAATATGAAGTGGCCGAACCACTTGGTACAATCCACGTAGTTTCTATGAATGTCTCTTGTGGAAAAGTCTGGGAAGTTCTGTTTCATTGTTGGAAAAGGTCTAGTGCAAAGTAATCACATAAGTATTATAGCAAATATAAAAAAAATTCTAGACATCATATAATATATCCTCATTTTAATTTTACGAAGTTACCTATTTGAGGTTGAACTGTAAGTGTAAGACAGCTGAATAGCTCTGTCGATTTCTGGTTTCTTTAAATTCCACACTTTAAGAGAATGATCCATTCCGCAGGATACTAGTCTAGATCCTGTAATGTCGATGTCTGCAGCTAGGACTTCGTCTCTGTGTCCTTCAACACCTCCAAATATAGCTACACAAAAATCAGTCTTAATATTCCACAGTCGCAGCGAATGATCCTAAATTGAAAAAAACGAAGCATTTAATTTGATTCACAAATGCAGAGTAGTTAGAACTTGATTCTTTCTCATCCACGCTTCTAAAACCATACCTTGGACGCAGACAATAATAGATTAGGATCCTTCGGGTGAAAAATTAAGTCATTAATAGCATGACCATGCCCTAAATAATGCTTCACACAAGTCGCTGAAGCAGGAGAAAGTATTCTTATAATTCCACGCAGTCCTGCTGCAGCTAACAGAGGTTTCCCTGTTTCCTCATCCGTCCAAGCACAAGTATAAAAGTTTTCATCCTCCTACACAAGAATCAAAGAAACCCATAAAGGGGCTGCTGATACAACATCGCAAGCTTCCAATAATAATTAAACATACATCAGGATCTGCGAACACTTGAAGCAATTTAAGAGCTCCATCACTTGTGCATTCATAAATAGTAACTCTGTTACTTCCAACAGTAGCAAGTATAACAGGCTCGCCGTCCTTCAGATTTAAGTGAAATTGACACCCAAAAATTGACTTTGCATGATCCTCCTTCACATAACACCTGAAATTAATTGTATTCCTTTTTAAATCATGCTTATAAAAGGCTATCCAACATCTCCTCATCCTCTCTTAAGTTTTGAAAACGAAAAATTCACTCACGAGAAAGAATACTTGGATTTAGGCAGAACTTTCCCACTTTTATTCGTCACTGTCCACGTCGACTTCTTCTTTCTACTTTTGGAAGGCTGACTAGGTTTCGAACGAAACCTCCCTCCTTGATGACTTAACGGCGTATTCGACCGGCTCGTGTTATTTGTGCTGCTCACGGTAATCGCTGAAGCACTTCCACAAGTGGATGACCCATCCTAAACAATTCCCAACCATCAGATGTTTTATTACTTCAATTTTAATAAATTATAAACGCTCCAATAATCGAGTAATCGATCATTACCAGTTCATTCTCATCCCCAGATTCTTCTTCCATATTAACATCAGACGACTCATCCAGGTCTGGAGGGGGTCCGCCGCGACTTCGACTCGAACTCGGTCCTCCGGTTTCTGATGACATATTGCTACTTACCACACCCCCTTGTAAGGTCATAAATATCTGTTTCTTCCCAATGTCTTCTGTATACTGAGG
>Ga0194135_10000860_pt1 | contig 17833 bp, 11 predicted proteins | sample LitLau_LLRF_2013_FD_134024 | JGI IMG/M metagenome (GOLD analysis project Ga0194135, IMG submission 134024) | Freshwater sediment microbial communities in response to fracking from North America - Little Laurel Run_MetaG_LLRF_2013 (version 2) | ecosystem: Environmental > Aquatic > Freshwater >...
AAATTCCATAATCTTTCCTTGAGGTTTTTGAATCCGGAATGTTATTTCAGTATTATTTATTACAGCAGACCTCGATATAACTTAGAACCAGAGTTTCGCGATGCCAACGCTTTGCACACATGGATTGTATTCATTGTGTTTCCCTACCGGGATGAGTACCGTTCTCCTTCGACGTTTTGCTTAGTTCTTTTTCGACAAAATGAGAAAAAATCGACATATTTCCATCCTTCTCAGCTTCCCCTGAGACCTGAATTCCGAACGGATGTCTCTGAGGTGGTAATTAAAGTGGCTCTGATATTTCTAAGTAGATCTTCCAAAGTACTGTCCAACGTGTGGTGCATGCGGAATTTTTCGTCAATGTATTTAACCACACAAGCAGTTCTGAACGAAGGAACCATCGCTGTTACAAAATCATTCATTGAATCATGTGCAGACATTTTTAATAGTTTTGGTGTGAGAACGCATAATGGGCATTACGTGTCCTACGACAATAAAAGATTCGTTGCAGAACATGAAATCGTGTGTGGTATATTGCGGAAATTAAACATGTCTTTGGAAACTGATGACAGTTATTTTCGTTTATATCGTAACCCTATGATTACAATTGAAGACAATTACTTGTGCACAACATTTTTCCCAACATTTGATAATTACATCCGAATATTTACTTGTTATACAGTTCCAGTTTTAAGCTTCAATTTTTACGTTTCAGCTTTTGATAATTTGGTTTGGAAATTGATTATTGTAAGTGGAATTACCCTGGCTGTATTTTTAAAGTGGCATGTATTTCATAACATCAGCAAAAGCTTAAACTTTTCCACGTGGTTGTTTTATTTCAGTATTTTTACGGAAGAAGCGTTCAACGTTCCTTTAAAGATAAGTAAGGATAAGGTATATAGAACTGCCACAATTCTTTGGCTTCTTACTGCCGTTGTGCTCACTAATATTTACATAAGTCACGTGATCTCACAGTTAAATGCACCGTTAAAGGGAATCAGATTGACTTCACTTAAAGTAATTCTTGACAATTTCAGTACAGAATACAATTTTAAAACTGTGTTTAAATTTTACGATCTAAGTGTAATACTATTCAACTACGAATTTAAAGATATCGATGTCCGTCCTTGGATGAAAAATAGCGTGGTCAAAATATAAGAAACACATAAATTCCAAAATGGTTTCACGTTTTTGTCAGAGCCAATCGTCTCATTGTATCAAGATGATATATGGTCACGTATATCTAATCCTTACATCTATAGCGTAGCCGTAGACAATCTACTGCAGATACTTGGGTGTGCTGATGTTAGTTGGGAAAATTTGACATATTGTTCAATACTAAAGAATTTAATGGGCCACTCTAACAAATACTATCCAGCAGCACATTCGTTTCAGAGGCCGTGGAATGCAAGTGAGTATGCACGTGGTGCTGTTGAAGAAGAACTGGCTCAATGCAAGAAGTCAGTTTACTTGGAGAAGAGGAATCAATTGGAATTCAAGTACATGTCAGACAACTTCCCTAAACATAAATTTTATTATCTGAAAAAAGGGTACGCGTCAAAAGTGTCCGTGTGGGGATTTCATCATTTAGAGAAGTCAAGGGTTCTGTACGTATTCAGTTTGTTCCTGCAGTCTGGTATTTACCATCAGCGGCATAAAAGACATTTATACCGTGACCACCTTAAAAGGAGATCAGTTACAGCAGAAATACACAAAAGAACTAAGAAAGAAATTGTGTTGGACATGACATCATCTAATCAAACTGTTTTTATACTCTTTTGTGGTATAATTTCATTTGCAAAGTGTGCAATATCTTTGGTGTATTTATATAACGTGTTTCCGAGATTGATTGAGGCATACGTAAGGTTCTTAATACAAAATGTAGGAATATCGTTGTAGAAAATCAGTTCACATTTAAGTTGACGAAATATTATGAAGTTTCTGGCACACGAATTATGGCAAATAAATATAAATGGACGGTTGGTACGTTACATGAAAAATCCTGTTGGCTGCAAAGTGTGTAATGATGAACGTTCCTAAATAGCTTGTTAAAGGTAGAGCTTTAAGGATGTCAAATACTGTAATGAAGAAAACTTCACACTAAATTATTCAATACTTCCGACTTTAATTTATGCAAGGTAGCATATTAAATTGCACATGTTGTGAGTTGTTGTAAGGACTACATTAATTGTAAAACTAGCAAGCAGCCACCCTATGAATGGGATGTCGCATTTGGTATACACCACGCTTGCTAAAATATTTAAAAATGTAAGTCATCGTGTCTAATAATAACATTTTGTCAAGACTTGAATCTGTAAAATTAAATGTAATAAATTGAATAATCTTGTATGCATGCGACTCGAGCCATAAGTCTTTATTCAAAAGAATAAGCGAAGACAAGTGTCTGAACATTATGATGTCCATTCCGTTAGTATCATAATTCGAAGGAGAATAAATCTGAATTTGTTGAACTTGTCATTTTAGTGGATAAAAAGAAATACCGAGATATAAATTCACACTTAAAACGTTGTATTACTCACTGGGACACTCATCCCTCCTCTGTTAGAGAAGAGGACAACTTCTCAAACAACATTCAACCAAACGATGATCATGCTTAAAATTTCACTCAATTATACCCTTGATGTTATGATCATGGTCTTGTTGTTGTACCTAAGGTAAGTATAGTGTCTAATTACGATTACTTAATGCATGAGTCTTTTCTTATGTTACGAATACTATGCATAGCTAAGGAATTTGAGAATGGATTGGTTAGGTAACTGATGGTCCGATATATGCACAGCTTTAAGAATCTTGGAGAGAACTCAGATTTCTGCCATTACGTTGTTGGAATTGTATCCATGAGGCTATGCCAGTCGCGCACGAATTAGTTCTTAGGGTGGTCTCATGATAAGCAAAAGTGTTAGTGTTTGGCTCCGGATAACAGACACATATGGCAGCGTTTAAAAGATGATCACAATTATCAGTTGAGAGTTGATGCTTTTATACAAATTATAGTTCAGCGAATGTTTTATATTATCTTTTAATATATAAACTAATTGGGATAACGTAGACAGGAATTATTTCTGGAGATGGAATTGCATTTCTGCTTCTTGTAAGCACGAATACGTTTTTCCCTTGGATAAAATATTCCATATCAATTTAAAACAAAGGTTGGGACATGAGTCCGTTGGGAAGCACCACCCTGTAACCTCCGGTGGGGGAATCCGAATTCGTGGGAAGGCGACTTTTTCCGACACCTGTAATTCCGCGAGAAAATTTTAAACGATCCCCAAGTCTGTATGTTATCTATTGCATTAGAGGTTAATAAAGCAAATCGTTCTTAATTCACTTTATTAGTTACCTCTTTCAAATCTTGCAGGAGGAACTGTAGGAAGTCCACCTGCAAAACCGAAATCTCCAATTTAGCATGTTTTAAAATCAAGCCAACATGACTTCTGCAGCCAATTTCAATACTTTACCCCCTTCTCAAAAATCTTCCAGGAAATCCTCCTAATCCACCAAACAGTCCCCCATTACCAGTGTAATATGGATTGGAAGCTTGACTATCTTCAAAAGTCTTTTTTGCTTCGAGAATTTGTTTAAAGGTTAAATCCCATGCACCTGGGTTAACGAAATGTAATTTGTGTAATTTTTATATTTCAGTAACACTAATTAATTTTTGGAGTTAAATGAATAGCAACCTCGATCCTTAGAGAACGCAAGCACCAGGCACCCTGAATATAATACCAATAATGAGAAGAACAGCATTTTGAGTAGTCAGATGAACAAACCTGACTAATTTCAACTGCTACTTACATTTTTTGTATACATCTTACATTGTCTGATACCAAATCTAGTGGTAATTAGTGAGAAAGATAGAACTCTAGGAAATGAAGGACATTATTATGTCATTTAGATTGTTTACTCATGTTTTCCTTGTCAGCAGTAGAGTTTTCTTTACAATTTATCTATTGCTCATGTCCTGTGCAGGATAAATGGTCTTTGCATTTGATCTTGGAATGGGTTATGATATTTGAAAAAATTCCTAATAGGGTCAAAAGTATTCATTGTTATTAATTTTGATTTTGGTGATGGGTTGCAATTTGTTTGTTTCAAGTGGGGGATTATAAACACCATAAAATTGATAAACAATGTTCCAATTTTTATTGCGACTTTACAATATTTGGGGGTGAAAAGAAAGTGCAGAAGTTTCGGCAACTACGAATAACGAAAAAACGAAGACAGAATGAAAGAGTACAAAAGGTTCGTTTAGTCTAATTAAGACAACTCCTTTAATTCAGATATCTCATGTGAAAAAGGTTATTATATATTTACTTGTGCTACAGTGTAATTCAACATTATACACGAATAAATAATAAATATACAGTGATGTAAGTACGGGACAATACGGGACAACACAATTTCCCAACCAAAAAACCTAAAGGGTTTCCACCTTTGTTAGCATCATGAATACTATTACTTTACTGAAAACCTAGGCAGTAAAGAAAACACAAAAAGATAAAATCAAGACAAGTCCCACGTAAAGGACAGATTTTATATTGCCCAATGTTATCATATTTTCCATCATTCTGTTGTTCTGGACATCTACGTAATTGATTTTTTTGTCGTACTGATCAACAAGTGGCTTAGAGGAAGTTAGAGTTAACAAATAAAGCCTGAAATCGTCAGAAACTTCCATAACTCGAAGAAAACCTTGAGCTTGTAGAAGCGAGAGTCTTTTATACAAAGCAGACTCTATTGCCGATGTAAATATAAAAAAGAATGGTTTTGGATGGAGCTTATTCTCTTGATGGCCCATTTGGTAGCACGTTTCGTTTTTTTCTTTAACAAAATTGACAGCTTGAAACTCAAAATTTTTCGAAAAGAATCCTACAATAGCATACTTTGTATCGTTGTGGGCTCTAAGAAAATACTTTTCTAGCCACTTGGCGGGATTAGCAAACCCGTCTATCTCCAGCACTCTTCGGTTATTGTTTGTATTATATTCGTTGGAAAGAGTATTGTAAAGTCTTTCAGAATTGTGGAGTTGAACAACAAATGTGTAGTTATTGTTAAATAACTCTCTAGTGCTTACAAAAGGCTTAGGAACCAATGGCACAACCACACTGACCGTTATGGCGTTTTCGTAAAGACAGAGTAAAGCGCTGAACAATAATTCAAGAATTGCAAGTAGTTTCCATTTGTAACTCCAACTTTGCCGCAATATAATTCCCATAAATTTTAGAACCGAATTAAAGAAAAGAACAATGTTTTCTAGAAACATTTCGGGTGATTTGTTTGGGGAACCACTTGCTGTATACAAAATAGAAGATAAAAGCAAGCACAGCCCAACTAGAATCCAAATGTCCACGGAAACGTATTTCGTCCACATATTTGTCTCGGCAATGGTTACTCTTCCAGAGTTAAAGCAGTAAATTATGCTGGGGTATTCATATTTCCGATATATTGGAGATGAATACTTGTACTTTGATTCAAATCCATAGTATGAAATAAAAGTAAAAATCTGTGGTATCCTGGAATAAGAGTAATACTCGGTTTGATATGGTTTTAAAGTGAAATTCTTACTAGACGCAAACGCAATCAGTGTAGCCAACATGAAAGGACGCTGACATTTGGCTTTCACTTTATACAAGATCAGAAAATTTTGTTGGCGACAAAACTCCGCATTTTTCAAGTCTAAACTATCTACATTGTGATAGTGCTGAACAAAATTTGGCGCCCAACTTTTCTCAAAATTCGACAATTTCAATGACAAAATGTTTTTTGTTTTAGCAGGAAATAGCCGCACAAGACCCGGCTTGCAAAATGTGCAGAAGAAATATGTTTTATAAAATGCAAATAGTTTGTTTCTGTAAGGAATATAGCGAGGATTCATCTTTACCCTGAAGACAAACATTGTATATTGACGATCCCGTTGCAACTTAAAACTCTCATAATTCAGCATTTCATGAACGTTACCTTCGACAAAGATAAGAAATACGCTTCTCATATACAATGCTTTTTGTACGGGATTTTCAAACGAAGGTATTGTTGAGAATAAATCCTTTCCAAAGTTAATATGGACGTTATAGAAGCAGTCGTAGTTCATTGATCTGAAAATCTGCGGGGTTAGTTCTGTCTGGGAACGTTCATTTTTTATGATTAAAGACGTCGGTCTTGATTGGTTTAGATGGAGATGCTCAAGTGCCTCGTGAATAAAATCATCTTGCTGGCTTGTGTACGGCTGGAAATCGTGAAGAAAAATGCCACAAGGCTCGAAATTTTGTGATAAAAATACACTTAAACAAAAATGTGGGTGCAAAATGAGTACACTTATTGTTAGTTTTGTAAAAGTTCTTAAGAGAAAAAAGGAAATGAAAGCCATGGTTGACAATAGCTTATCCAATAATCCAACTTAAATGTGCTCCAAAAATCAGCTAACACAACTTATGTTCACTTTGTATAGTTTGTATTCGAAATTATTAGCTTACAAAACTTCAGAGGGAAGTTGAAATTGAAAGCTGTATGAATTAAACGTTTTGTATTCTTTTATGATAACTCAGTCTCCATCATAAACTCTACAAAATTTGGTAATAAATGCTGGAAACATGAAGTTGTTTTCTACTATCTAGCAATCAATGGCTTTCGTTTGGAGCTGCGAGTGCACACGATTCAATACAATTACCAAATTATTCTCACTTTAAAGCTGGACATCTTCGGCTTTTTTATGACAAATAGAAACGTTCAGTATTTAAAGAACAATACACAAGAACGCTTAGAAGATATGTGTTTTAGTTTTGAAGTTAAGGACTGCTGAATGTTGCCACTCTCTCCGCTGTAAAAAAAATTCCACTTAAAATAAAACTATAGTATTTTAATACTTTAGATAATCAGTATTGATCTTAGTATTAATTTCCTGTCCGTATTTGTTATTGTTTGAGATAAATTGCTTGCGAATATTTGTGTCTTTTAATTTAATTTGTACATTGTAAAGAATAAGGGGGACAACAAGGAGAAGTTTGGGAAGACCCAATCTGCAGATACCCCAGACTTCACTTGCTTCTTTCAAGAAACGGTCTTCAATTAGGTCAAGTCAGATGTTTTATTCTTGCACAGAATTATGTCCTTCACTTGCCTACTTGGTCTCTCTCTCTTTTCAGTGTTTGTTACAGATTTTTCAGAAACCGGAAGTTAACAGGAAACTCAACTTCTTTGTAGCTCAATGTGAAAAATTGCGACTTCCTCTTATCAACTTGATTGTGTATGTGATAAGTCGTTGGGTAAACCCATTTTCCTCTTCATTCTTTTCCTTTTCTTGTAGGTCTTTGTAGAAATTTTTCGCCTTTTGTGTATCCCTTCCTTTAACTATATTTTACCGATTTGTATAGCAAAGGCTTACTTACAAGATTCGGTGTTTCGGTGTTGTGAGGAGTTTGTGGGACGACCTGGAGTTCCCATGGCGTCTGTTATAGAGGACCCTTGGCCTCAAGTATTCTCCGGTGTCAAAGTATTCGGTGGTGCGAGTAGTCTGGTCTGTATTTTCTGTCGTGTGAAGCGTCCAAATCTTAAGTTCCGGGTGTGGGATACAACAGCTCCGAACAAAGAGCTGGGTCAGTTAGATCAGAGGTCCAATCAAAGTATTGCCAAACCGGGCCGAGTGAGGCTTTATTACCTCCGAATTATAGATTTGGTTGCAAGGGGTCCCACCAATTATACTCAATAGCTCGGAGCTACGTGAAAATTCTCGATTTATCCGAGTTTCATTCAATTATTACACGAGTCAGTTCGTTGTCAAGAAGAAGAAGAAGAAGAAGAAGGGAAAGTTAGAGCATCGTAACCAGGATTACCGAGCCCAGACCTCTACAAAATTTGATGACACATAAATGGTAGTTGGAACTTTCATTTTAATCCTATTTAGCTTTGAGCCAACCGTGGGCTATAATTTAGATAATTGCGAAGTAATATATACCAACTATGTTTGTGTTTAATATTTTCTGACAATGTAACCCATCGCGTGGGGTAAGCATAAAATTTCTCTTTGCCATAGATCTTTTCCTCCACCTCTGCTTAACCTTGGACAGGTCTGTACAATATGAAGTTTGCTGACAGCAGTCTTGTCTAAAGACGCCTCCGTGACATTCTTCGCTGTATGTCCCCCAAGCAAGGTGATCCTGTGGTTGGCTTAAAGTTAGCATAACCTGTGCTCGTAACCTTGTACCTGTAACCATAAGGTCTCTCGTTCCGATGTAGAGTTTGAGTTTATGCTGCATGATAAATTCTTATGTCATCAGTGAGATATGACTTACTGGGTGAAATCGTGACAATACCCACATGTTATGCTGATATGTGTGTCCTCCAAGTCCTTCGGTATCGAGATCGACAGATTCTTCCTCTCGTCATCTATCTTGTAGGAATACTTTAGACACACCGCGTGGCACACACCTATTGAGGATTGCAGATCAGATAAGCTTTTGTTCCTGAGCTAGAACTTTTTGTAACTCATATTGAAAGTCACACGTAATGCATCTCATCAAATTCTAAATGATTAGCTAAATGCTAGAGACTGATTTCTTTATTTCATATTCTGTTAACAACCCAACAACCATCTCAATCAAAAATTTTATTTTGTTTGATTTACTTTAATGAAGTTCACTTTTGCCTAACCTATTTCATGATTGTTCCTACTAAAGTGATTCTACATAACACGAACACCTTCGCTAAAAAAGGCGTCAAAGATGGATAGTATTAATAATTACTGTCGAAAGTATAATCAATTCAGGAAAGCAATCACTCAAACCCCTCTAGCTCTAATAAATTTCAGTCACAGCGGTTGAAATCTTCTATAAACATTTTTTTGACGATCGCCAGCAAAAAATTTCATCATTCATGACTCCACAGTTGATTTCTATTTTATCAGTTACCATTATCAATACTAATTACAATTTAAATTAATTGATAATTTAATTCATTAATTCAATTAATTCAGACTCGTAATATTTGATGATTCACAATATTAAGTATCATACTAACTGTATAATTTCATTTGCAAGCCTTGGCCCACAAGTTCATGTTCAATTCCTCCTCCTCAACTACGTCTACGACCGTTTCTTCCTGGCTTATTTTCTTGTTGTTATTACATCAAATTCGGTATCCGTAGCCTTTAAACGCATTAAGAAATCTGTTTTTAGTTTTCGAAATGATAGTAATCTTGTTTCTTCTAGTTTTCTTGCACATAATTGCTATCAAGTGCTTTGAGAATTATACAAACCGACTAGCATAAGGCAGATTAATATTCATATAAGTTTAATAAATATTACCAGGTCACGTCTCACATTAAACTCTCTTTTTATTGCGAACATTCGCACTAATTTTGCTAACTTAAGTGCCCAGTTTAACTTTAATTCATTCCATGCTAGACACTTGAAAGGATACAATTTTTCGTTTTTGAATCCCAACTTTCTTTTTGCCTGAAAGCAATTCCACCAATTTGTTTTTGAACTTGCGTGGTTTGCAAAATATACCAACTTTACCTTTACACTTCATAACAAACCATAAGCAACTTCTTCCAAGATTTTCCAAGCCATACCCAACACAAGCAATCGAAAGTAAAACTAACATGATGAAAAATATTGTTTTTATATTTCCTTCCAAATTCGCTCCCTTTGGGTCCCTTTCTTCTAGCTCATTATTTTTGCTTGCCTCTGCTATTGAAAATAACTTGATAGCATTTACCTTTAGTCCTTGAAGCCTTTGACTCATTCCTGACTCATAAAGAACGCTTAACCTCGGATATATCGATTGATCGTGAAATACAATGACTTCCCAACCAACATTTCTACTCGAATATATTTCCTTTCCCGTGCATATCTTTGCTTTTGCTAAAGGATTTAAGACAGACAACTCAATAGACATAATTTCCAATTCATCACTCCACCCGACATAAGCTTGCCCACTGCAGTTTCTTAAAATGCCCACAGTCTCAATGTACCCCTCTTCTTTCATCTTTAAAAACATTGGTCTCAGAAATGCGTACCAACCGGGCAAATACAACCGAGTTATATTACCATGCCACATTTCCACCTCTGCTTCAAATGGTGCACCAGTTCCGTATGGCAAATATTCCGATACGTCATAGTTATCGATAAGAATTCCTTTTGAAATGAAGCTGAAGTTATCACGTACTAATTGAGAAAGATTTCCGTATGGAATTTTAACCAAAGGGGACACGAGTTTTGTTATGTTATCGCCTTTGTAAGCATTTGTTAGGATTAATGTCATTAATATCCAAGCCCCAGTAATCCAATAAATACTGGGGATCTTTTTCGGATTAACCATAACGCTCTGTCCTTGGTCAAAGAGAATTGTGAGTCCATAAAACGCACCATCCAAGAATGATCCTTTGACAATAACGTTCACGATTGTTGTGGCAATAAAAAATACCACAAAGATGAATATCCACGTAAGTGAATCAAAGGCCAGGAAATATAAAAAGAAGTTGATAGGTTCTTGAGGAGGTTGGCCGCAACTGAGGAATCGGAACTCCTGGGTCTTTTGCACGAGTGATAATTGGCCATTTGTTTCGTTGGATTGGAGGAGAATTTCATTATTACCGTAGTACCCGTAGAATTTAATTTCAGAAATATTACCAACCACGGAATCCAAAAGAATCAAATCCGTGAGAAATTCGAGAAATTTATGAGATTGTTTCAATCGTGGTCTCAACATTCGAATCCATCGGTGACTGTTCAAGAGGCCACCTGAGTGAATAATTTTCTTACACTCGTCGCAATCAAGGAATCCTTTGAGCAGAGTTGGCTCTGAACTAGACTTCGGGATTTTTAGGTTCTTAAAGATATCCAAATTCATCCCAAAACTAATTTCCAGGGGAATCAATTGCAGGAATTCAGAGCTGTAGTTAATTATCCTGTAGAGCTTTTTCATGGACACAATTTTCTGAAATTTGGTGTCAGTTTCAACGACCACGTGTATCGAGTTAGGGACAAAGACCATTGTAGCTGTAAGCCAAGGAGCTTTCGTGTTTGGGGACAAGAGCCAATATTTAAGACGGGAAGAAGAATCCATTACAAAGTGGAACCAAAACGAGGGCATTGTGATTTTTGACTTGGGAAATTCCATTTCATAAGATGGCTCGTGGTCGATTTTATATCCGTAAGGAACCTTCAACGTTTTACCTATCTTTGGTCTCCCTGAGAACAAAACCGGTTCATTGTTCATAAGAAGACTCTCGTAAACCTGAAAATTCATTGTGGGCAGAAAAAGTAAAATATTTACTGAGCAGGTCCATTTTGATTGGATGGAGAGACGGCTGTCGTCAAAAACGTCGGAATATGTTGTCTCATTTGGTGGCTTTTTAGACACACGAACTAAAAGATAGTAATGTATGTCCCACGTTTTCATGAATTCAGATATGGTGACCCTCTTTTGAATGGCAGGGACGTCAATGTCACCGTTAAAGTCGAGATTATGGTAATTGTATATGGAAATGAGACACGTTGGAAAGCTGTTCGGAATCGGGCCAAAATTGTGTATACCACTGGGATATTCTTTTGATGGAGGCAGTTCAACGGTTAGCAATGGTTGTGGTGGAGAGTTCTTGCAATTTGTTTGCTTTAAGGGGATAATTATAATAATTAATAAATTCACAATTAGTGTTGGGATTTTCATTGTGGCTGCAAAATATTTGGAGCTGGAAATGAAATGCCGAAGTTCTGGCAAATGCGAATAAAGAAAAGAGTAAGTCAGAAAGAACTAGTGTTAAAAAGTTTAGCTTAGTTTAATTAAGAGAATTGTGCCATATCACATGCAAAAGAAGGTTACACGCTTACTTCTCCTATCGCATGATTCCACTTTAAACACTAACACATTGTTTAATGTTGTAATGCACTAGCGCTATGAAGACGGAAGCAACTTAGGGTTACATTTATGAATTATTTAAAACCTGGCTTCACTTTAAACCTTCCATTAGAGTGTGAATGTAAGCGACCAAACTATTTTAGTGGAATTACACTGAACTTTTTATTGATATAAGTCCAAAGTAATGTGCACGATTTTTCCGTCCAGAATTAAAACTATTTTTTATTTGTTTAGCGGCTTTCCAGTGTTAATGCCCAAAATGACAAATAATTCGCAGCTGAAAAATTCCGTACGTGATAATGTTTGGAGTAATGTGCTATAATGAGCAAATATTATTTTTAAGGTTTGAGATGAGATTAGTTTCACACAGACTTTGTCAATCCATGCAATGATATTCGTACCGTGCGAATCACTTTGAACCAGAGTTTTGCTTAACAAAACATAATATTGTACTTCTGAACTGGTAATAAGTCGAGTGTGCAACAGAAACACACGACAGAACGGACCATTCAGGAGTAGTTAAATATGAACAGTTTAGGATACACGTGAGGCCAGATTGAGGTAGACTACATTCACTTCATGAATATTCTCATGAGGTTTGATTTAAATGAGTGGAGGTAGGCTTATCTTTATGAGAGCATGATTCACGAGCTAATAGCGTGTTTATGAAATATGATAAGTTCTCGCAAACAGTCGATCCTTCATTTGCCGGCACCAATATCAACTATATTTGCAGGCAGTCCCCAGTATGTGTAACTGTGTAAGTGATGCTTTACATGGATTAGTTTATTTATTATTTATCTGTATCCCTGATTATTTTCATTTTCGTTTATCTGCTTTTTTATCTGAATGGTGATAAAATCCTGCTTGCTTAAAGACACTGACAGACACATACATCATACATTTTGGTTCGTTTATATGAAACAAGTAGAGACACGTCTTCCGAAAGTCACAAAATATTTAAAAAATTCCCAATGGAAGTTTTTAAAGCTTCATTTTTCATATAAACGAATTCTTCAAAACCAAAACCTACCGTACTTGGATTGGCTATTAATTACAATATTTCATACATTGTGCAAGTCTAACTCAAGATGCAACTTAGAAAGACAGAAGTAATAGGTAATGGAGCTTTTGGTGTAGTTCACAGAGTGATTGATAACGATACCCAGAGTGTTTACGCTCTTAAGGAAGTTTGTGTTGCAACACACGTGAAGTTTTGGCTGAAAAGGAAATAGACTCTCCAAGTGGAAACCATCCGATTGATCTGATGAAAAGAGAAGTTGAAACTTTGCAGAACTTGAATCATGACAATGTAGTCAAATATTTCCAAAGTTGGTTTGAAGGACAAAATAGTGAACAAGATTTGCGAAAGTTAAGTACTGGAGAACTAGAACAAATATTCTCAACAAGTGGGCCCGATCATATTCTCAATATTTTTATGGAATTTTGTCCAAGTAATCTACGGAACTGGCTCAATTCCCATCCCAATCAAAATGACAGGCAACCTGAAGAAATTAATAAAATATTCACACAGATTTTCATTGGATTGAGTTACATTCATTCGAATAAGATTGTCCATAGAGATATGAAACCAGAAAATATTTTGATTAAACCAATTGAAAGACTCGATGAAGATAACTTTTACGAGGTGACTAGATAACGATAATGCCAACAGTAAAGTTAAATACATACATCCTATTGCACTAAACATTTAATAATTATTTGCAGGTTAAAATCGGAGACTTTGGATTGGCTAAATTTCTCATCGAGTCCGTTACCAATAAAAACACTACGGATGTTGGCACTCGCAATTACAGAAGTCCAGAAATGGCTTCGAGAAGTGATTACGACGAAAGCACGGATATATTTAATACTGGGCTAATGCTTTACGAATGCTATTTTGTTAAAACAAGCAACGACTATTCCAGAATCTTCAACAAGTTTAGAGAACAGATATCGTTTTCAGTGGCGTTGTCGTTGATAGATGATGCCGCATTCGAGCAACAACAACTAAATGAGTCACAGTCCAAAGTACTAAAAGTGGAACAGCTTCTGAAACTGGACAAAGAAGAACGGATATCTGCTGCAAAAGCCTTTGAGCTATTTAAAAGTACAGGTATTCGATGCATTGTTCTTCTTCAATTATAAGGAAATACTATAATAATATTCTATAATTTACACGAACTCAGGTGATGTAAATGCTGACTGTCTGGCACACTGTTTAACTGAACATGAATCATTACCGAACATCAGTGAGATGACTCTAACGTCAGACTCAAATAGGTCTGATCCGAAGATACCCGATTCAGATGTTGAGAAACCGGAAATTCATGCCGACTCACAAATTTTTTTAAACGAGACAGGTAATAAGAGCTGATGTACCTGGTCATTTTTATAAATTGAGTGTAGTGTGTAGTACAGAGTGTGTACTACAAAAGGCGTAGTAAGAAAAAGTGTAGTACAGTGTTGTTCGTGACCTGCCCTTACGGTCGTAATATATGAAGACCATCAGATATATACCTCCATAATTTTGAGACATATGAACCCATACACATTTATAAGGGAGATTCAGTACATCCAGGGATGCAAGAAACCGACTGGAGCTGCAGCAGTTCGCAGGGGATTGGATTCCCCACTAAATTTGTATACTAATATAATATACCCCTGCAAACAGTTAGCAAAACTACCGCGAGATAGAGATACCCTTTAACGTTAGTCTTATGGCTAATTTTTTGATTACATGAGTATTCAAGTTAGCTTGTGAGTAGGATAGGGAAGAGTTGCATCTCCCTTTAACTGAAACGATAAGATAACGATGAATATTATTTCACCTGTGCGAAATTCTATTTACTGCTGCAGTAAAGCTTATACATTAGTGTCGGCTGTTAACTTATAACAATGTCCACGGGTGCTACTAATTCATACCAAATATTTTCCTGAAATTCCCAACTAAAGTTTCTTAAATTCTCAATTCTAATTTAGTCAATCTTTTTAGAAAAACTTTTTCTAAACAATTCCCAACGAATTACTTTATTAATTCAACAATTCAAAATAATCATTATATCGTCATACTGAAAGTACCGCTGGTTCCTTATTACCAGTTTTACTTTCATTATGGCGACCTTCCATTATATTCCACCATTAAAAATCAGTTCATAATAGTTCATATAATACTTATTTTGTCTGATCCAAAATAGAGAAACTGGATGATGTTACCAAAATGTTAACCTGGAAGCCGGACAAACAGAGACTCACATTCAGACATTTGTTTTGACTCAAATTCAAAGCAGCAAATTGTTTATGGAATCGAAGATCCAGTTAGAAGCTTCATTGGAAGAGATGATAAACTTGCTGAACTTGACAGTTTCATACAGAACTCTGTACAACCCGCAGTTATCATATCTGGATTGGCTGGAATGGGGAAGTCAGAACTTGTAAGGAAGTACATCTCGCTTAATAAACCAAGCATTCCAATTTGTCACTGGGTAAATGGAGACTCAAAAAAGACCTTACGATCCAGCTTTGAACAATTTGCAAGCCATCTCAAGGTCGCTACAACTGATAGCAAGAATGGACAGCCATTTCAACTGCTCAAAATTGTGAAAAACATTCTGACACATGTGAAAGAAAAAATAAACCTCTTTAATGACGGCAATTACATGGTCGTGATTGATAACGTGGATGACATGTATAATGATTTCATAAATGTGACTCAGCAGCTTTCTTCCTACTCAAGATCCAGGGTCATTATCACATCGAGAAGGCGTGATTTATTGAATGGAGAAACAGAACTTTTGGAACTCTCGGAATGGACTAAAGAGGATGCAATGGATTATGTAAACCGTGTTTTGAAGACTTCACTAAATGATCCTGACGTTGCTGTATTGTGTTCCACGTTGCAGTTTTATCCACTAGCTTTAAGCCAAGCTGTTGCTTACATTCGACACCAGCACCGAATTTCTCTACAAGGGTACAGCTACAGTGTTAGACATTATCTTGCTGAATACGAATCTAAAGGCAAACTTCTTCTAAATACAGCTCCAAAGTTTTCCACATACGAACAAACAACTCTTGTTGTGTTGAATATAACAATAGATAAAATGAAGTCATATCATGAACGCGTGGGTTATGTTGCGTACTCATGCTTGGAACTTTTTTATGTGTTAGACCCGGATGGAATTGATCTGACATTTCTCGAATATTTCTTAAAAAGAATAATCAATGGGAATCCAAATGAATCGGAAGAGTCGGAACAAGAAATCACTTCGGGCGTGCGGTTGCTTGTTCATTATTCTCTGATTAGTATACAAAATGGTCTTGCTACAATTCATCGAGTTGTTCAGAAAGTGACCAAATTACGGATCAAAGAAGATCAACGACTTAAAAATATGATCTCTTCCTTTTAAATGTTCCTTCCCCCCTTCCTAAGACCAGAATATGATTATGAAATATAATTCATAAATGTATGGTTAAATATTAGATTATAATTAGGAGTTAGAATTCATTGAAGTGCCCCAAATTGTTGTGCTAGCGCGCGCCTTCCTTTTTTGAGTTATTGTTGTTCGGTAAGAGAGGCAGAGTCATTCTTCTCTTGTGCTTAGCTGTTAAGAAAGGATTTCAAAAGGTTCAGAAGTTCAAAGAAGTTCAAAGAAGTTCAAAAAAAGGGCGGGAAGGCTCAAGGAAAGCAGCTGTGTTTTAGTTTCCTTGATTTTAATTAATTTAAATAAAAACTTCAAAAGTAGTTTCCATCCGACTTTCCTAATTGACCGCACCAGCATACACTATCTTAGTGGTCATCGTCATCGGTCCCAACTAAGTCGCTTTTTTATGCATCGCTTTGAAAGCACAGCATAGCACTGGCTTAGTTGGGCTTGCCTTCAGGCAAGTTTTATTTATCCAAGATATCTTCCCCTTTCCTAACCGATATCGTTACCTCTTTTAACCTTTGACCTTTATATCTTTGACCTTAATTGCATACAAATGTCTTTTCGACCACCACCAAGAGGAGGGAGGGCTGGATCTCGATCTCAAAGGACAACTTCACTTAGAATCACACCTAAGAAACCCCCTGCCAAAGGTTCCAAGCGAATACCTCCTATTAGTGTCGACCTGACTGATACCATACAAGATGTAGATGATATGGACACGTCTCAAGGTGCAGCCTGGGATGATGCCACAGATGAAGTATCTCTTCAAAAAATCCTAAAGGCCATTAAGACCCTTGACAAAAAAGTTACTGACTCTACTGCGAAGATTGTGAAGACTCATTCTATGGTTGTGAAATTAACTGCAGACGTCACAAATCTTAAAGCTCGTGTTGGACAAAATGAGGCTTCTATTGACAGTCATGACCATTCTATCGCTAATTTGCAATCCGATGTCAGCTCCTTAGTTGACGCCAATCTTTCTTTACGACAAGAATTGAACAAACTTAACCTTATATTGTTTGGGTTATCTGAACCAGCAGATGAATCTACTGAGGATCTTCTGTTAGCAATCACTGAAGCAATTAAAGCTCTTTCAGTGGATTCAATACCTGTGGATACCGTATTCCGGATCGGGAAACCTAACGGATCTCCTCGTCCTGTCAAAATCCGTTTCATCACATTGAGAGATAGGGATTGTGTTTACAAAAGACGTTCTAGTTTACCAGATGGGATTATTATCAAAGAAGATATTCCTTTTGAGACTCGACGTGCTCACGCAATACTGCTTAAGAAGAAATCGGAGGCAATCAAGAATGGAGTGCCTGAAGAAGACATAGTAATTAATTTTGCTACCAAAAAGATCAAAATTCGACAAGATGTTTTTGATGCGCGGGACGAATTCGCTTCACAACCTTTTTTAGGAGGAGGCCAAAGAAAGCGGCCGCGTCCCGTAAGCCCAGTATCAACATTGCCCATTTGAACTTGAATTCATTAACAAAAAAATTCCATGACACATGTACAGTTCTTGAAATTAA
>Ga0194135_10000861_pt1 | contig 17813 bp, 4 predicted proteins | sample LitLau_LLRF_2013_FD_134024 | JGI IMG/M metagenome (GOLD analysis project Ga0194135, IMG submission 134024) | Freshwater sediment microbial communities in response to fracking from North America - Little Laurel Run_MetaG_LLRF_2013 (version 2) | ecosystem: Environmental > Aquatic > Freshwater >...
GGAGTTTGATTCTCGTTTTTTATTACTCTCAGTACTATGAAATGACTTAAACAATTACTAGTCAGATTACTGTACATTGTACAATCCCTTAAAAGTTTTATCGCTTTATGTTTAAGCAAGTCTATTTTTATTTACTTAGTTTTAAAATTACTCTTAAAACTGAGAAAGGAACATGAATATTACCAGACTAAGCCAAACAAATTCAAAGTTGAATTTCTCTCCAGGATTATAATCTCAACTGGTCCTGTATAGCCATTCTATATATATATATATCATATATCTACGCTTTCCTAGTTGCAAGTAGAACGAACTACGGTTTGTTTTCGTAAGAATACCCTGTAATCTGGAAGTGTATTTAAATAAACATAAAAGAGTTGTTGTACTCGTAGGAAAATATCGGTTTGGAGTTGAGCTTAATTGAATGGGTGAGAGAAAGCAAAGTCTCGAGAAAAAGTGGGATGATCGCATGAAACCAAATTATGAAAAGAAACATGAACCGTATTATTAAAAACACGGAAAGGTACCATTTGGGCACAATTCAATTAAGGCTTTCCGTTTCCACTCCCTACACGAGTGTACTCACAGATAAGTATGTATAACATCAAGATGCATTATGCTCCCTTTAGACTTAGCTCACTTCAAAATGGATCATAGATCTTGTGTAATAATAGTTTTGTACTAGAGAACACCAACAAAGGTAGACTCAAGTCGTTGTTTTTAAGCGTCATCCGCTCCCACGTCAGGAAAAGTCATCTAACCCTACCTGGTACGGGCTATATTATATATATACTTGTTACGAACTAAAAGCGAACTAGGAACAGGACAAAGTAGCCTAATGGAATTCTACATGAGACGACGGCCGGAGCAACAACATCTCTCTAGGTTCTTTGGTTGATGACCCTTGACTCTGTAGAGCAATTCGTACCTCTTGCCTTCCTAATGTCGATCAATTTATTTTACTAACAACATCCATGAACTTGAGAGAACAATTGAGAAAGTTGATTGGACAAGACTGAGCTGCGTGTGAGAGATAGGGAAGTGAAACAAATCTCTGGCAAGCCTGAAGAATCACAGTAGAGACCTCAATGAAGCTTTCACAAGCTCCCCTTTTCCCCTGAAGAATCAATGTATTCCATCAAAGTGTAAATAGCTAATCGATTAAGGAAAGAATCATCATCATCTTCACCTTAGTCTCTTGAAGGAATCTATATATATCCTTACTATATTCTAACCTTTACTCCAGACTCTCAAACAACGTTATATATAGCAGACCGTTAAGACATCCTAATGCAATTGATTTGATCTAACATTGATGATGTTTTCTTGGTCTGGACGCAGCAAAAGTTCGAGACTTGGAGAAGACGACAATAGCAATCATCATCGGAGCAGTGTCAGCAGTTGTCCTGTCGGTACTCTCCCTCATTATCTTCGTGGTCCACAGACTCCGAAATCCCATCACGGCAGTGGAGGTCGAGAAATCTTACTCAAGAGAGTTCCGACCCTCACGTCGCTCCTCTACCAACGATGAGCTCTATCACCATCACATCCACAATAACTCAAAGAATAAGCCAACAGACGTGAGCAATATGGAGAGTATTCCCTACAATGCTCCGGATGACGAGGGTGATCCCGACTTAATCCCGTCTACTCGAAACGGTAAGCTATACGCCAACTTCCTCCTTGTTATACTTTCTCCACTGCTGCACCCTCATCGAACAATAAACATTTCACTCTCATTATTCAATCTCTTGAAGTCGTTGATGCTGTGTATGTGACGACACACACACACACACGCTCTTGTTTCGAAGCCTCTCAACTATGAATATGAATTGTGTCTCTTCTGTTGACTCCAAGTAAAATAACAATTGCTGTGGGACATTAAATTCAAATCAGAGTAGGTAGTGTGGCATACGTAAGAGAGATTAGTTTTTGTTCGTGGTGAGCATAATCTCTTTAGTGATGGCTTATATTACAGAGAGAGAGAGAGAGAGAGAGAGAGAGTAAGTTGCATGAGAAGAGCTGAAATGTTATATATTCTCAACGAAGTGTGCATATTTAAATTAAGGAAGTTGTGGTGTGGAAAGTGAAAGAAGAAAGAAAGCACTTAGGCAAAGCGAGTAGTATCATGCATTTGAGCGAGGAAGTTTTGGAAGCAAAATGGCCATCATCATCGTAGGATTGGAGGGTGTAATTAAAACTTAAGAAAATGAGCGTTTGACTTTGGGTGCTGGGTGACACGAAGTTTCAACGCCAGAAAGAAATTTTTGGCACTCATTTTGCATTTAATGTCACCCATGATGACTCGAGATTCAGTCATGACCCACACACACACACCATCACTGATGCTCCCCTATACAAAGTATATACACTTGCAGTGAGTGTGCTATGGATAGTTTTGAAAGTCACTTACGTACTCTTTCTCTCTTTTAATATCACACTTCTTTCAAGGAAAGTCCTGTGGCGTAAATTAATCCTACGCAAGTAACTTGCAAAATAGAAGAACACAAGAGAAAGAACATACTGAGTGAAAGAGTATTATTCGCAGAAGCATGAAAGAGGAGGCGAAATAAGTAAAGTTCATGTTGTTTGTTAGTTTTGCACGTCTTATTATCTCTCTTTCGCTCTTCATTATGTGTCCAGATGATGATGAGGTGGGTGAGATGAATGATTCGTCATCGTCCTATCCAATCTTCTAGTACTTCGGTGGTGAAAGTTTAAAGTGTAACCGTGTGCGTTGCGTATATACATGCATTTCGGTTTTAGATTGGAACATGTGACCCATTTCCTTAAGCTATAAGTTGTTAAGTCCACGCATCATTATTTTCCATTCTCTCTCTCAAGTTTGTTTTAATCTTTTGAAGGAAGTTATATGAACTATATATGTTATTGTAGCAGCCAAGAAAGATTCTTATTTAATGAATTACCGTGGGAGTTCATTAGTGACCTAAAAACGAAAAGGGTTGATTGGAAGATGGGTTTGTGTCTGACAGTGTCTGTGGTTTGCGTGCTCTGTTAAAAAGTGGAATTGTCTGTGGTAGACTCACACAAAGTCCTTTACAACAGGGTATTTTTAAAAGCCTAATTGAAGATTGCGTCTTCTTCTTCTTCTTCTTCTTCTTCTATAAGCATGTATATATGAGTCTCCTAATTTGTGATTGTGTAAGTCTGTACCATTTCCCTCAAATGAAAGTCATGTGATGATGCTGGAAGGATATAAAATAGAAACCCTCGAGTAAATCTAAGCTAGTGTATAAAACTATCTATTGTGTCGTAGTCTCGCTCCGCAACTTCTACTAACCGCATGAAATTATACGCTTTATCTCCTCAAAGAGACAGTAATTAGCCAACTTTTTCCACGCCATATTCTTCCTAAGACTGCGAATCCAAGGACTACCACCACCAGACCTTTTATATATTAAATCTCCCTCGATGGCAATAATATTCTTTCATTTACGACGAGGCTACTATCATCATCATTCTATATATGCCGAGACACACACACCACCCATTGTTAGATGGGGATTAGATCCTCGTCGTTCCTTTCATTTCTCCAAAACCATTCTTCTTTGCTCTTAACTCATAGTGGCTAGTGAATGTCTCTTTTTCTACTTGAGAACGCATCTACTTTATGTATATGTGTATATGTGTATGGAGTCCCACACAGATCCATATCTTCGTGTCTGAAAAATTCTGCACGAATACCATCGCGCGTATTCTTCTACTATATATAAATATTCTTTCGGAGAATTCATCTTACTTGTTTTAGACTCTCTCCTTATCTGGCTGCAGTCATGCACAAAAGTGAATGGAAAAAATGCAACGGAAAGTTTGAAATAGCTTCTTATGAGCTCTGCTATAATTTTACGTGAGCTAAAAGCGTCCGACATTTTACTCCCTGGATTTTTTCCTCTTTTTCTATTCATCTACAACTCTTTTTCATCTTTTTCTTTCAATGCATTGACAATAATCATAATGATATTTCCTTTCCTTTGAATTCGAAGCGATATAAGAGAGAAACCTCTTGTGCAATTCGTATATCAAAATATTATAGTCCCTTGCCTGGTTTTTGTTCCTAAATGTAGGAAACGCCTAGCGTGCTCAGAAACACTAGACCTATTAAAACCATTATTTATGGTTTTATGCGTTTTAAAATGATTACGCTAGTTTCCTGTTGAAAGAACTATGTCTAAATCGAAAGTACAGGAATTGTATGAAGACAGAGTAAGTGAAATGAGTCCAAAATAACGGGAAAGCAGAATATTCATTCCTTTTATTCAAATTGAAATACCAGATATATAGTACATAGAAGCATATGCTATAGGATTCAGAGTAGAATAGTGTGTGGTCGCGTTGAATATAATTGTAGGGAGAGAGAGAGTCGACCATTCCATTAAGAAAAATGATAGGATGTGGGTGTAATTTGAGTATCACCCAGTTTAAATGCGAAATGCACTCCAGTTTCATTGTGAAAGTAGTTTCTCCACTCAGCTCGGATTAATGCGTTTATGTGGAGAGGAAAAACAGGACAGGCACACAAACTTATTCAGCAAGTTTTTCATGTAAGCTGCACCACAACAAATGGTGGAAGAGCTAGAGTGAAAGCTCATTGATTAGCCAAGTCAGGACGGAACAAAATAGGCGTGGTTCGTTGTTACCAAATCAATGTGACAGGGAAATACACCGAGGACAAAAGACATCACACGCTGAATACCTTCACTCTTGGTGCTGCTTACTGTTGGGATTTTTCGAAGTTTGACGTGTACTCTGTGTCAGATTTATCAGTCTGTGACTGCGCCGTCTGTTCATCCAGTTCCGTTTAATTTGTAGATCGATTAAAAATGACTATTGGGACGGACTGTTGGGAGATGGAATCTATTGATAGCCGAGGGCTGAGATAGCATGCAGGAGCTCTTTCGGTGAACAAATGCATCGAACTCACAAACACGATGCTTTCTATACTGCATTACAGTGCGAATTTTCGTGACCCTTGGGAGTATTTTTAGTTCCTGTTAAGGTTGATAAGTCTAAAGTCTAGTTGTGTGTGTGGAGTAGGTGTACTTACTTTGATGAACTCATTGAGACTTTGGGAAAACCACTAGGGAGTCAGTAAAAGTTGCGATTGAGTGTACATTGAGAAATGAAATTGCCAAAGGGATTTGCACTCTTCTGTTAGCCCAAAGTCAGCGAAATGTTGTATATATATATATATAGTGTACGGTGTGTTTGAGACCAGGAGTGATGTATGTGTAATAATGACCATTCATTCCTCTAGTGAAAGTGAGAGTACAAAGAAGTATATTGTATAACGGTGGTGATAATAAAGATCTGTTTTTTGTTTTCAGTGAAAACATCGATGGGCATGGGGAAGACTTACTCACGTCTGAGTAATGGTGAAATTAATCAGCGGTCTTACGGTGGCGTGGAAAAATTCCCACTACGGTCGATGGACCACCATCAACAGCTACAACAAGCCAGTCCTGACGTGCCATTAACAATGGAACAACATTCAATGTTGTCTAATTATGCCACATTTGCACGGACAAAACCAAATGGGTTGGGTCTCAAGGTAAATCTTAATTGCTTGCTTTAGATGAGCATACACTCCATTAAGTGCTTTATAAAGCTTGACTTTCACTTTCTCTCTCTCTCTCTCCCTTGTGGCTTCTTCTTCTGCCACTTTAGACGAGTTTAAGATTCGTTGTGGGAAGAATATATCTCTCTCCTTGTTCTTGTTGCTTCAATTAATTATTCATAGACATTAGACTAGTGAGACTGGAGCTCCACAAGAGCGGCAAGTGTGTGACGAAGAAGGATTACAAATTGAATAAGGTGCGGCGCGTGGGAGGATACCATTGCAGAAATAATCGGGGTCTTGTAACTGAGGTTAAGTGGAGTCAAACCTCAAGAAGACTGCTCGAGATGCCCATGACTTTTGAAATGAAGACATGTAAAGGGAAAGACAGTATAGGGGAATTAGAGTGAATAAACAAGCCCATTAATATTCCAAGTCACACGGGTCTTAAATACCGCATTGAGAGGGGGAAAGGAATTAATATGCAAGAGCTTATTTGTGGTTAATCTGAATGTGTGTGAGAAGCCTCATGGCCTAATGTTTTATATGTGTGTGTGTTTATAGCAGAGACAACCACCACCACCACCTCGACCTATCGTGAGTAGCACATCGGGTAGTTTTCATGGGAAACCCTCATCCGTCGTTGTCAATATTGATACGAGATTAATAGGCCAACAACTCGCTTCGAACCAACTTCCAGAAAGCTGTGTGTAGAGACTTAGACAAAACATTCATCACCGTCACGACTCTCTCGACGACCTGAGATGCATCAGAAAAAGCAACACGGTGGTGAACTCCTCTTGTATTATTCGCTCCATTTAGTGTACAGCTACATATAATAATATGATGCTCTACTTTTCTTCGTCTCTTCACTAGTGTTTACATTAAAAAATGTTTCTACTCCGAGAATCATTTTTCCAGAGAGAGAAACTCGAGAAAATGCGTTGCATTTCGAACAAGATGTAAAAGCAAAGCTGCAAAATACCAAAAATGTTCCTGTTCTCATAGTTCTTCCATGTTTTCAAGTTTGATGTATCGACGCGTGTGTGTGGAGAAAAGCTCTTCTTAGACCTTCCATATGATTTATGATGTGTTTTTGTAAGACTTTTAAGCGAGTGGACAAAATGTAAATACTTGTAATAGTTAATCTAAACAGTATCGTATAATAATAGGAAATATTGTAAAGGCAGTATTTTTGTCATGGACGAAGTAATTAACGTATTTCCTAAACAGAGGGATTTGTAGAATACACGTAGCTTTCACTAGTTGAGCATTTATTGTGTGTGAGTGAATATTGTGAATACGAGAATGGAAGAGAGGAGGCTTGGGAAGGGTTTACTTAATGAAAACCGAAAGGTATATATAATCCAATTAATCGAGTAAGTTACTTGTGCTTTCTTCACATGGTGCGTGAATGCTACAAAGTGAAAGGTAAAGGTCTTTTATTCCCACAGGAAGATTGCCATAATGGGCAAGCCTCGCATATTATTGTGGTAGACTATTGAATTCTTCTCTGGGGTTCATATCCAAAGGAAGTCGACAGTTTGTCTGGGAAAGACCTTATTGGTGTTGTTAACCCTGTAGAGATAAAACGGCTGCTCCTGTCCTTCGTCTCGTATGTAATAAAGTGGAGAGACATATACTCAAGTCATAGTAGTGAAAGTTTATAGGGACAACGAACAATGACGACTCTTTTATACAGTGTACAGAATGATATGATACAAATACAGAGTAGTAGTATCCCTCATCAAACAATATATATGGAAGGAGAGTGAGTGGGATAAACGCTTGAGAAATGTTCATACATGCTTTTCTTCCTCCTTCGCTGTTTCTATTGCTGCTACTGCTGTTAAGGTTGAATGACGGAAACCAAAAGAGGAAATGAAACGATCCCGAGTCTCGAAAGTGACAAAACTGGTTTACTACTGAGTCATTGCGACACAAGCCTCAAGAGGTTGCACACATAACAGCGGCGGACAATGAGAGTTGTGTTTGTTCTTCCAAATCCAACTCAAGTGGAAGAGTATCTTTGCATCACTCCTACTAAGGACGGATGAAGAATAAAGGCTAGGCTTGAGCTACTACCTAACAATTGGTCGTCGTATTTCTACTCAGAAGCTCATCCTCTCCATCACTTATTCCATTGTCCTATCAAATATCAACTGAGTCTCTGAATTCGGAGGTGGAAGCCATACACACAGTTACATAAGACCTACACATATATTCGTCGTATGACACAGGAGCCCTTCACCTCAGAGTGGATGTGACAGAGTTTCTTCGCATGGGAGATCGCAACTTTCTCCATGAGTGAAAGTGAGACGAAGGACGAAACCACTACTGGTACCACAGAGAACCCCAAACCACCACTGTTTGCTTCCTACATGAATTTTACAACAGGACACACACACTCTCTTGTTATGAGTGTGTCCGAATGGATGAAGGAGACTTCCTACACATTCCTAATAATAATACAAACCCTTAAGGGATGAATACGTATACTATGTACAAAAAGGACTTCTGCGTCAACTAGAACAAATTTAATGTTGTGATATATGCCTGGATGAGCTTGTGTTTTGTGTGGTAGTGCAAATGTCTCTTAATCGAGAAAACCCCTCGCCCTTACGATAATAAAGATCCTTTTTCTAAGACTAAATCTATAAGGTCTCAAGTACAGGTCTAGAGGAGAGAGGGAAGGCCTCCCTATGGTCTCCTCCTTGTATGTGAGTCTGCGAAATGTATTTCTGGGTATCGAACTATTTAACATTTCAAAAGGGAATTGAAGATGGCCGTTGGGATCCCATTGTTATTGCTGCACTTACACTTATCTGTGTACATTACATGCTCTACCCTGCTACAACACTGCTACTACTCCTTTTGAGATGAGATTGCTCACATTTGCCATTCCACCGATTGAGATTTCGGATTGAGATGCCCCCACCCATTTACCCGTTCCATGTGGGTGTGTATCCTCTCTGAGGAAATAATAAAATGTTCATCGGACTTATATATTCGTCGGTCGGAATGAACTTTCACCGCACTCAGAAGAACTTTCGTTGGAGGCAACAACCCACAAGACGTCGTAAAAATGTACAAGATATTTCCCTCACTCTCGAGCATGTGTGTGCAAACAGAACCTCACTAGTTTACCAGGAGCAAGCAGACATCCCAATTCAATTCCAGATTTCAACGTAAGCTTTCATCCTTTAATGGGAGATACACACAAGTTGATGGGTTCTTCTGGAGGAACCACAAAATATTCATGAAAAAATTCACGAGAAATCCACTCCGTAAAGCCATAACGAGGTGTTTCTTATCATCATCCATCTCTACTCATTCGGTATGTATGGAGGAAGTGGAAATCTCTTTGAAGAGCACCAGTAAATGTTTTCGCCTCAAATGAGACCCATCAAGATGTTTTAAAATGCTCCATCCACCCGAATGAGGTGTGATTTGAGGCTTAAATGATGCGGAGTTGAGTACAGACATCGCGTCATTTATTTGCATTTAGTGCACCACACACACACACACTTAACATTTCCATCTCAGTTTCATTCCCAGCCCAAGAATCACATCCACTTCAAATAAACTCGCACTATGGACTCCGTGTACACTACGACGGTCTTAAAAAATCTGCTGCAATGTTTTTGAATCTAATCTCACGGAATGAAAAAATAAGGTTGGAAGTGTTTCAGAGAAAACTGTTTTCGAATCAAGTGTAATCTTACAAAGTAAATGATGTGTGTGGAATAATGGCGAGGAAGAGTGTGTTCGGAACTCGCTCTCCTAACGATACCAATTACACTTAGGATGAATTCATCTGACGATTCTTTTACATGTGTGTGTGTGTATTATATGAGATGCGGCTGTACTGTACACTACATATTATGTATTTAGTGACGAGTATCCATTTCTACCACACATGCAGTGATATTTGATGTTCACAGTCTCAAGTGTAGTATAGTAATAGTAGGAAAATGATGAGTGGCTGTTGTTGTTGTGTGGTCGTGTGTTCCCTGTAACTGTAAGAGTATCACTGGCACCAATGCACATAAAATACTTGCAACTTGGAAAGTTGAGCGGTGAAAGTGAGTAACTTTCTTTGAACGAGTCTCTTCGTATTATTATTATTATTATTACAACTATACTTGAGGTATACAAGGATCAAGTTTACAAGTAATGAAACACGTACACTCGTTGCACACTCTTCCGTGAGACGTCTTCAGGTACCTAAGAAATGTGTTTGCTTTGAGGTGGTAGATGAATAACTGCATAGAAATTATTGTCCGAGAACGAACTGGTATTATATACTGTGTAAATACGAATATATATAGACAATGTGAATACATTTTTGTAATTTCTTTACCACTACATTTATGAACCTGCTACATATTGCATATTATATAGTGTGCAAATCTAGTGATGTATTTTACTGTCAACTGTTGTTGTTGTAATCCTCCAGGTTTCCCTCGATTAAAGAAGAGTATATATATATATAAGGTATAGAGAAGGACTTGTATATATAAGTATGTGTACTTGTGGAGTGTTCATAACACAATACCCACTCCATCATGTATGTATTATGTAATGTGTATTATAAAATAAAGTATAATCGTCCTCAGGACTACATGAAGTACTTATATTGTTAGCTCTGGACAGAATAATACATGAGAATAGAAGAAGAAGAGGGTGGCTAACGATTTCTTAAGATGACGATAAAAGTATTGTTCGTTCGTAAATGATTTGGAAATCTTGTGAGATGTGTATAATGGTATGGAAGGAAGAAGGGTTGTTGTGAAGTAATAATTTAGCTTTTTATCATCTCTCCTTTATTTCTCGTTTATTCTACGTACATGGAGGAACTCCTCCGTGTCCTCTCTACGTGTGAGTACATGTGTGTGAAGACTTTCCAGGTTCCAAGAAGCAACCACCCTCCTCCTTGTAAGTAATTCTACTCGTATCGTATGATAAGTAATATTCCATGAGTCATAGTGATGATATTAATGTGTCCTCCATCTAGTCTTACACGTATTATTATGCGTCATACATTTTAGCAGAAAAAATCCCAGTGGAAAATGTGAACAAAAAAAGAAATGTCCTTGTATAAATGCTTTCGATACTAATAAGAATAATAATGCTAATCGTATAGATGATATATTACAATAATAAATATTCTTATCAAAAGTCGGTGTGAAATTTAATTCAATCTCAAGTGCATCGTATTTTGCATATAAACACTCGATTCATGTTTATCGTTTGGTTTTAAGATCCATGAGCAATTGCTTCATGACTTTCATCATCATTTTATCATTAAACGTGGGTTCATGTTAACTTCCAGCTGTTGTTTTGTGGTTTGTGTGATAAAAAGGTTCTCTTTGTTGTGGGCTATGAAGATTACAATTATTCCCATGTTTTTAGAAAAGAAAAATGAATTTGGCACGGACCTAGAAGAACACTAGACACGATTTATTCTTGTAGAAACCCCACCCAAAAAATATTGAGCTGGAAATTGGATAAGAAAACGATGGTGGTGGTGGTGGTTGTTCCTAAAGTCTTTGAAAGAATAAAAGGATTCTTAATTGCATACGAGGCTAATATAGATTTCTCTGGAGAAAGCACATTATTTTCTCCAGGCTAAAGTTCCATAGTAGGCAGGCAGGCAGGCATACATTCATACATACACAGAGACGTGGTGCATACGGGTAAGAAAAGACACAAGCTTGTGATCCAGCGAAGCTAGCCATGAAGATTCGTTCTATGATGAGGATGATCATCACACGATGTGGTTTATTTTGGGTGGTGGTTATTCTCCAGTTCTACAACTGCAGTAAAGGTATATGAGTTTCTGGAGGAGGCCGATGCTGCGGAAGGAAACTGTGGAACGAAACATGAAGCAAGACTACCGCCGCCAACTGCCACTAACTCACTACAAGTTTAGATTTCCCCAGGAGAAAGTAGAAGAAGAACTAAGGTGAGCTTGTAAAGAGTAAATACATTTACTGACTGACTTAACCGAATCCTAGTTGGCTGCTGCTGTTAGCAATGAAGGTGGTGGTGGTGGTGCCGATGGTGCTGTACTACTCAAAAGTAAGTAATGGTTTGTAACTAGGTATAATCATAATAATACATTCAAGCCATTGCCTTTCTTTGAAGTTTTTTTGAACCCACCCAACAAAATTGCTACATCCAATTTTATCTGTAGAGAGCCAGAAGGTGATCCAATTTACTTTCACTTTAAGGGAAACCTATCTGGTTATTCCATTACAACCAACCCACCACAAGAGGAAGAAGAAGAAGTACTGATGATGCTCCGTCCGTACCTCGGCTCGTTCTTCTTTCTAAGACTTTTCTAGTCATTTCATTTCATAAAGTATAAAAAAGTGATCACCTTCAACCTTCCTTATATATAAATGGGATGACTCCTTTATATAAGTAACTTGTACGAGTTCTTGCTGGCAGTTGCTGGTTGTACAGAACTTGGAACTTAGCTCGTAATATCTCGAGTAATAATGTACTGCAAATAAGACTTCTGGATATATACATACACACACACTTGAACGTTCAATCCCAGCTGAATGAGTGAACGAAGACCCTCTACAGCATCCACCACCACATGCCCTCTTATCTTTATGGAAGAGACTTCACCTCATTCTGTACAAGAACTCTCAAAGATCCCTTAACAAGTAAATTGATCGTTGAGGTTTTTTCGCACACACTCTATTTCTCTCTTTAAATTGTATGTTAGCACGAACTCCACAACTCTGCAAAGGGCACAAAGTTAGCTGAAAGCTGCAAAAGTCTACTGCAAAATTTTGCAGTGCGAAATATGCTACATGCAGCTAGATTTATTCAGGAAATTTATTCAACTTATTAAAAGATGCAGTCAGTGGGATTCCTCCTTCTTTCGGATGGAAGAGAAGGAAAGAGGAAGTGAATAGCATCAAATGCAAAGCTCGCCTAATTTGTTCTTTCCTGAGATAGTGCTAGAAAACAGAGGGCTGCATTAACCATATCGGCCTTTATTTGGATACCATCGGGTTGGCCCCCCTCTAACAAGATACTGCAAGTTGTTAGATACTGTGAGAATGGGAAAGAACGAAGGTTACAATATTGTCTTAGGAATGGGTATACATCATAGAAAGACTTGCAGTGAATTCATCTTGCCAACAACCGTTTAGATATAAATTCGCTTGTGTTGCTTCATTCTCGTATACACACGTTTATTTTATGAAGGTGCGTGATCAAAAAGTTTTCATTGTGCACTACATGGAAGACAGAAAGAATTCGCAGAGGTAAAAAAGTAAAGAAGCGTAATATACGTATACAGTTTGTTTAAAAAAGGAAAGACCCTGAAAAGTTTGGTAGGTTAGGTGGCCGCGGTTCGAAACTTTTTAATTTCGATTCGACACAATTGTCGAATGTTGCTTGGCGATGTCCAACTAACCTGGCCATGAAAAAATGGCCGTTTAGGGTCGTTCCATTTTTAAACAAACTGTAGGAGTGCTGAACTGACTAGAAATATTTATGACACTCGTAGTCATCACATCTCTTCGATGCGAGAGATGGTCTTACTTTCCCTGTAGTTTTTTGAGCTACGAATACGATGCCTTCATGTCTTTCGTGTGTTACGGTTAAGGAGCAGCATAGGTGGAGGGAGAAAGCAGGAGCATATGTGTGAGTCCTTGTCTTGAAGCCTATTGTTCCACTTAGGAGAAGATATACGAGGTCAAAAACTGGTGGGGAGAAGTACCACACACACCACGACTGTTCCCTAATCCACGTAGGGATCAAGATGAAAGCTTCTCGACACAGGTAAGAACAGTAAAGGAATAAGACCCACACCCACATCGCCCTTTCTCACTTCACTATCTCAGAGATTTCTGAGGTCGATAACTCTAAACCTGGCTATTTTACTACATCACATCTACTGCAGAAAGTAAGTAGGTAAGAGAAAGACTCGATTTTTCAGTAGTGAACATACACGATGGGAAAATTCTTTGTTCAAAAAGGAGGAAGCTGATATAGTCGTAGTGACTGAAAGTATAGATACGATGGGTTGATAGGATACTTTACCAATCTGGGTCATACTTTGATAGCCTCCTAAATCGTGACCTGGGAATTTTTGTTTTTTATGTTCGCCTATCGTCGAACAAGGAACAACGAAAGTCCAGCAGTGCTTTGGATATATACATATATGATATACATATATATTATATATATGTACATATATATTATATATATGTATAAATGTGTAATGTGAAGACTCTCTCAGTGCAACGGCTGAGAGAATTGGTGCTAAGGATATGCAAGAGAGTATATATATGGAATAGGTGGAGATCAGATACAAATATCCCAAATGTCTTTATACTATTGACTATACGTGGCGGCAATGATCGCGAACATAAAAACATTTTCTACGTATGGCGTTCATAGATAGAGAATTATATGGCGCTATTTGAAAGGTTAATTCCCTATTAGACTGTCAATAAATCAAATTTTGATTGTAGAATCGAAACTAATAACACGGAACAAATTATGTTAGTAGAACTAGTTAATATAGGAACAGATCGTTGCAGTAGGACTTTATGTATAGAAGGATTCATTTCTTGCAGGCATGGAGGAATATATACAGAGCCTATACGACAAACTACATTTTACTTTTATTACGTTCTTATTTTCAGAGCTAATGTGTTTTTTAAATGGTGAGATAGCTGCAGTTTTATGGATCAACTCAAATCATGAATGATATATTTCATATAACGGCAAATGTGACCGGTGGAGCTGGCCTCAATTTGTTAGACACGATGTGAGTGAAAGGGAGAGCAGTGCGATTTGTTTTTAAACACTAACTACGATTATGTTTATAAATTAATGGATTTTTGTATTTTAAGCAAGAAATGTCCTCGTAAAAGTGAATTTAATATGTTTTTATTCACATAGTTTCATTTCCAATGAGGTCTTATTTTATTGTGCTCGCACTGAAATATTGCATAATTAGGAACGATAGAGTTTTTATAGCTTCGTAAGCTTGTTTGGATTGTTCTCAAACGAGTTTTGTTACTACTTGAAACTGACAAAGGGATTGAACTGCGGGCAATGCAAAGGTTCCGCCGGGTTAATAATGGAGAAAGTCTACGTGAGAAAGTGCGGGTTTAGAAGGAGGATTAGGAGAGAGTCACTCAGCCTCCCTTCCATCATCGTCGTCGTCGTCATCATCATCATCAGTTTCAGGAAAAATATTAATTTTCTTGTTGAAAGTTTGAGTTAAGTCAGCAAGAAATTAGAGCGAAGCTGAGAGAGAATCAATTGAATTGGGGTTAACAAGCCCATCATAAGAGAAAGTATTAAAGCTCCTTGTGTTTCGAGAGAGACTTTGTGTAAAAGTAATTGAAACTTTGAGTAGCTCTCTTGGCCCATTATCCACCCGAGAAGTCGACGAGAGACTTCAAGAGTCACTCATTTCAAGTAAGATCTGATCATCCTTGCTGCTTTCTAATTAAAGATGGGAAATTATTATTGACTGAACTTTCTCTCTTGAGACTTCCTATTCAAATCCGGAAGCTACTCTCAATGCTCATCACTCTCTAGTTTACCTTATTACAATTTCATAGCTTACACAACGAAAGAAAATGTCTACTCTGGTGATTTAAACAAAAGTCTCTCTGATGATGATGTCGCAGTCGCAAGAAACTACATTTCGCAACGGAAATTATTTTTTGTAATACATTCTTAATTATTTCCGAGAAATCACTACTAGTTCAAAACATTTTGAAAATATCTACATAAGATAATTGTAAGCTTTGCACAAAAACAAAGAGATGGATTCTGGTGAGTTGTGTCTGTAAAGATGTAAACGAGAGACAAAATGAATTCTGTAGAATTGTTTTCTATTGTAGAACTAGAAAACAAAATGTGCATTACAAGTTTTACAACAAGAGGACTTTCAGCGGATTCCCAAATACTAATAATAAATAGGAACACATAGGGCAGATTATTTCCAAAACACAACTTTTTATAGGCTTCTTCTATCAAATGGAGTGAAGGGAAGTGGCTATACTCGAATGCTATTTGATACGGCTCAATGATTTTGATTCTTATGTCATTGTAGTCGGCAGTAGGAGTGCGGTGGGCACTTTTAAGGCGAACTTTTGACCTTGAGCATCTCTAGTAAGAGTAAGCGTGTAAAAGTTTGTTATTCTATCCAAGAGTTTACTTGCACAATGCATCCTGGAATTGTATAAATGAAAACATACTAAAAGTATACGTTGTTTTATTACATCGTCACATTACTATATATGCTTTATCGACAATCTCTCAGTAACAAGAGATGTAGAAATTCTAAGGAATGAACAAGTGCACTTTCGAATGCAGCTGTATAAAATCCAGCAACAGGAAACTAGAAAAAACTTTCATAAGTTTACTTTCAGTCCTCTCGAAAACCACACCAGTGTTTGTGTAGCCAGTCAGCTAAAATAGATTGTGTCCATTTTCAGAATACCTAAATTACCCCGTGAAACGATTTTTAGTATAATCTAATAAGTAGTGGATATTTGAAAGCAGATGTCAGCTTTCCCTTTGGCACATAAACTCTCTAGAAAGTACAGCAGACCTTTCCCAAGCACACTACAAAAGAAAGCAGACAGAAAAAGGACTCCTCAGTGCTGAGGAAACTGCACAGCACACAAAGTACTGATGACGATGACATGATGATGATCATATTGATCATATGTATAAAGGAGGAGGCTGACTAGCATTCTTAGAGAATGCAATGAAGTGATAATTTGGATGAAAAGGATGTCCATCGGATGATGTGTGTTATGCGTGTGACGTGACATTACAGTAATGGGCCCATTTATTCATTCACTCCCTACCACACTCCTACCGCAACGTTTCCTTTTTCGTGGCCGGACACATGAGGAAAGATTTCCATCATAATAATAATAATCATAATAATAATAATCCGCGACTGCGATAATAAAAGAAGAAGGGCCAGCAGAATATGACCATGTCTCTATACAGGAAAGAGGGAAAGACCATATGGCCCTTTCCCTTTACCCACGTAGACGTCCGTTGTCCATGTTCCTGTGCTTTTTCCACTACCCTTCATCCTTATTGAATGATAAATTCTGTCGATTGAGTTTCCTCCCAAATGTGATGTGGATAGAACGTGTGATGATTTGGTATTTGAAAGAATCCACACACACACACACACACATTGATGATGAGAGAAGAAGTCTTGTAGGTTTTCTATTCATGTTTTTGCTCCTCCGTTGTAAATTACTGGGAGAAAGAAGAGTGGTGGTGGTGGTGGTGGTGGTGGGCTGACTCTGCCGTCGTCCATGTGGACGAGATGGATCGATGAGATGTGAAAGTGAAAGCAGAGAAAGCTGTTATTCGATACTAGTACGAGGATATGGATTCAAGTGAATGATGGCTTGCAGCATTGAAGACGTGGAGAGTGGCCTTACGCATTGTATGTGTACGTTAACAATACACTCCACACAAGAATTTCTTTTTAACGTTCCAGCACTCGATACACAAAACATCGTGTGATCGATTGGGAAATCCTTGTTAGCGCGCGTACATTAGGGAAGCTGCATGAATGCGTGTACAAGAGTGTGTGTGAACAAGAATGGAAGAAAGCACTCACTCATCATCATGGGCAGAAAGTATATAAATATATGTGTCCGCTTTGTTCGTTATATTGGCACCCTAAAGGGTACTCTGATTGGAAAGACCACACCGAGCGATGATTTTAGAAACGAACAAAAACTCATTGGGAAAAACAACATAGTGTAGGGATTGTAGAGGATCTACTGACGAAGTGCGTGTGCTGTGCTTGTGTTGTCTGTCTGTGGGAAAGACCAAAGTGGAAGTCATCATCAACGTTGTATGGACTCTTAGGGGAAAGTTCTTTATTTCCTCCAATATGAAAGCAGCGGAAGGACGAAGCTTTGAAATTTGATTTGCTTGTTAGACTTCCGTCAGTTTGAACACTCAGCATGAATGTACATACAAACACACACAACTTCTTCTAAAGGTCACGTCGTTGCTCCCAGTAAGGAAAACATTAGTATTATTATTATTGGTTGTGGACTAGAAATAGTGCTCAAAGATTATGCGAACTGCGAAGGCCTTGTAAAGGTCTCATCATGTACTTCCGGTCTTGAGGAATAACACATATTTCTAAAAACACACGGTTCGTCGTAGGTTCAAAATCACGAGTGCTTAAGAGAGAGAGAGA
>Ga0194135_10000862_pt1 | contig 17807 bp, 17 predicted proteins | sample LitLau_LLRF_2013_FD_134024 | JGI IMG/M metagenome (GOLD analysis project Ga0194135, IMG submission 134024) | Freshwater sediment microbial communities in response to fracking from North America - Little Laurel Run_MetaG_LLRF_2013 (version 2) | ecosystem: Environmental > Aquatic > Freshwater >...
GCCAGTTTCATCGCCACCTGGGAGTGGGCGTAGGCGGAAAAGCCTTTGCCGCCGTACTCCTTGGGAATGATCAGGGCGAAGAATCCGTGCTCCTTGATATGGGCCCAGGCCGCGGGCGGCAGGTCCATGTGCTGGCCGATCTGCCAGTCGCTGACCATGGCGCAGAGTTCTTCGGTGGGGCCGTCGATGAACGCCTGTTCTTCCTCGGTCAGTTGCGCCTTGGGGTAGGCCAGCAAGGTGTTCCAGTCCGGGCGACCGCTGAACAGCTCGCCGTCCCACCACACGGTGCCGGCATCGATGGCGTCGCGCTCGGTTTGCGACATGGGCGGCAGGACTTTCTGCAACCAGGAGAACAGCGGGGCGCTGAAGTATTTGCGGCGCAGGTCGGGCAGCAACAGCGGCGCGGCAACGGCCGCCAGCACAATCCAGAAAATCAGCAGCAGCCAGCCGGGAGCCCGGCTGAAGGCGCCCATGGCCAGCAGGTAGACGGCAACGACGCCCAGGGCGGGCAGGGGGGCGGTGCGGCGGTGCGCCAGATAGGCGACCCCAACCAGCAAAACCAGTATCCACAACAACAGCATATTCAATCCTCCATGAAGCCAGGGGCCAAATCACCCTCAGAGCTTAGTCGGCCTCCGACAAAGCGGGTGATCGTGGCGGTGCGGGTGCAACGGTTGATTTTGCCGGCCAGCGGGGGCGTTGAAGAACGGCGGGTGGTGCTCGGGCCGACCCTGATCTTTGGCCGAAACGTCGTTATCGCCAGGGCGGACGTCTCGATAGACTCCAGGCTTCGCTTGGAGGTTTTGCCCATGAACCAGTACTTGCGTCCCAGCCGCTTCATCGATAGTGACCACCCTGCGGTGGTGGAGTTCGCCGAATCTCATCGCGGTGCCGGCGGCGATCCGCGGCAGCAGGCGGTGAACCTTTATTACGCGGTGCGTGAGGCCGTGCGCTACAACTTCTATTCCTTCAGCCCTGATTCGCAAACCCTGCGGGGCAGTCATGCCCTGATCGCCGGCGAAAGCTACTGTGTGCCCAAGGCCACGCTGCTGGCCGGTTGTGCCCGACATTGCGGGATTCCCGCGCGCATCGGTCTGGCGGACGTGCGTAATCACTTGTCGACCCCGCGTCTGCTGGAGTTGTTGCGCAGTGATGTGTTCGCCATGCACGGCTACACCGAGCTGTACCTGCAGGGGCGTTGGGTCAAGGCTACGCCGGCGTTCAACCAGAGTCTGTGCGAGCTGTTCGATGTGGCGCCGCTGGAGTTCGACGGGGTGCAGGACAGTGTCTTTCACGCCTTCAACCGTCAGGGCGACCAGTCGATGGAGTACCTGGTGGACCATGGGCGCTTCGCCGATGTGCCGCAGGAGCTGTTCTTCAGCCACCTGCAGGCATGCTATCCCCATCTGTTCGGCGAGCAGGGGGGCGCACTGCAGGGGGACATCCGCAGTGATTTGAGTCGCGGCTGATCCGGCGTAGACTGCCCCGGCATTCATAACTGAGGGATGGTCATGCTGAAGATCTGGGGTCGCAAGAACTCGTCGAATGTCAGAAAGGTGCTGTGGTGTGCCCAAGAGCTGGGGCTGGCCTATGAGTCCCTGGATGCCGGTGGCGCCTTTGGCGTGGTGGACACCCCCGCCTACCGGGCGCTGAACCCCAATGGGCGCATCCCGCTGATTGAAGACGAGGGCTTCGTGCTCTGGGAGTCCAACACCATCGTGCGTTACCTGGCCGCTCGGCATGCCGCCGACAGCCACTGGTACCCGGCCGACGTACAGGCCCGGGCCAGCGCCGAGAAGTGGATGGACTGGACCACCTCGACCTTCGCCGAACCTTTCCGCCTGCTGTTCTGGGGCATATTGCGCACTCCGGCGGCGCAGCAGGACTGGCAGCAGATCAATGCCGCCAAGGCGACCTGCGTCGAGCTGCTGGCCCGGGTGGATCAGGCCCTGGCCGGGCAGCCCTATCTCTCGGGAGCGCAGATCGGGGTCGGTGATATCCCCCTGGGCAGCTTTATCTATGCCTGGTTCGAGATGCCCATCGAGCGACCGTCGATGCCCCATCTGCAAGCCTGGTATGAGCGTTTGCAGCAGCGCCTGGCCTATCGTCAGGCGGTGATGACCGCTTTGACTTAATACCCACTATCAACAAGCGTGACTGTACTTGCGTGGCGTGGACCCGCACCATGGCGTGCGTCCGGCGTCGTTGCAATCCGGCCGGACCGCCCTTACTTATTAAATTCCCCTTCTTGGTGCATGAATCCGATATGAGTTCCGCTCTGTCCATCCGGCAGCTAACCAAAACCTACGGCAACGGTTTCCAGGCCCTGAGTGGTATCGATCTGGACGTCGCCGAAGGTGATTTTTTCGCCCTGCTCGGCCCTAACGGCGCCGGTAAATCCACCACCATCGGCATTCTTTCGACCCTGGTGAACAAGACCAGTGGCACTGTGAATGTCTTTGGCCACGACCTTGATCGTGAGCCGGCGGCGCTCAAGCGCTGCATCGGCGTGGTGCCGCAGGAATTCAATTTCAACCAGTTCGAGAAGACCTTCGACATCGTCGTGACCCAGGCCGGCTACTACGGCATTCCGGCGCGAATCGCCAAGGAACGGGCCGAGCAGTACCTGACCCAGCTCGGCCTGTGGGACAAGCGCGATGTGCCTTCACGCTCCCTGTCCGGTGGCATGAAGCGGCGCCTGATGATCGCTCGGGCCCTGGTCCACGAGCCGCGCCTGCTGATCCTCGACGAACCCACCGCCGGGGTCGACATCGAGCTGCGTCGTTCGATGTGGACCTTCCTCACCGAGCTCAACCAGAAAGGCATCACCATCATCCTCACCACCCATTACCTGGAAGAGGCTGAGCAGCTGTGCCGCAACATCGGCATCATCGACCACGGCACCATCGTCGAGAACACCAGCATGCGTCAGCTGCTGAGTCAGTTGCATGTGGAAACCTTCCTGCTTGATCTCAAGCACGACCTCAGCATGGCGCCACAGTTGGCCGGCTATCCGACCCGGCTGGTGGACAGCCACACCCTGGAAGTCCAGGTGGACAAGGCCGTGGGCATCACCGCGCTGTTCGGTCAACTGGCCCTGCAGAACATCGAGGTCTTGAGCCTGCGTAACAAAACCAACCGACTTGAGGAGCTGTTCGTGTCCCTGGTGGAGAAGAATCTGTCGAAGGTGGCGGTATGAGTTCGGAGTTGAAACCCAACCTGGTGGCACTCAACACCATCGTCTATCGCGAGATCCGCCGTTTCACCCGGATCTGGCCGCAGACCCTGCTGCCGCCGGCCATCACCATGGTTCTGTACTTCGTCATCTTCGGTAACCTGATCGGGCGACAGATCGGCGATATGGGTGGTTTCACCTACATGGAGTACATCGTGCCGGGGCTGATCATGATGTCGGTGATCACCAACTCCTACGGTAACGTGGTGTCGAGTTTCTTCGGCAGCAAGTTCCAGCGCTCCATCGAGGAGCTGATGGTATCGCCGGTGTCGCCGCACACCATCCTGATCGGCTACACCCTGGGCGGGGTCCTGCGGGGCCTGATGGTGGGGATCATCGTGACCCTGCTGTCGCTGTTCTTCACCACGTTGCAGGTGCATCACCTGGGCGTCACCGTGCTGGTGGTGGTGCTGACGGCGACCATCTTCTCGCTGCTGGGGTTCATCAACGCGGTGTTTGCGCGCAACTTCGATGACATCTCGATCATCCCGACGTTCGTGCTGACCCCCCTGACCTACCTGGGCGGGGTGTTCTACTCGATCAACCTGCTGCCGCCGTTCTGGCAGACCGTGTCCCTGGCCAACCCGGTGCTGCACATGGTCAACGCCTTCCGCTTCGGCATCCTCGGGGTGTCGGACATCAAGATCAGCGTGGCCATCACCTTCATGCTGGTGGCCACCGTGGTGCTGTACATCGGCTGTGCCCGGCTGCTGGTCAGCGGGCGTGGCATGCGTCAGTAAACCGCTTCAGCGCCTGATGAAAACGGCCTCCCTCGGGAGGCCGTTTTCGTTGGTCACAGGCGCTGCTGCTTGCGCCTGCGCCACTGGCGAGCCACCCACCAGCGCCAATAGAGCATGGTCAGGCAATAGGCCGTGGCGCCCAGCGCCAGCCCGGCCACTACCGAACCCAGGAGAAAGGGTTGCCACAGGGTGCTGAGCTGACCGCTGATCCACTCCCAGGTCAACTCGTCGGGCAGGGTGCGGGCCGGCACGTTCATCAGCCAGGCCCCCAGTTGGTAGGTGCAGAAGAACACCGGCGGCATGGTGATGGGATTGGTCAGCCAGACCAGGCTGACACTGATGGGCATGTTGGCCCGCAGCCAGACAGCCAGCACCGCCGCCAGCAGCATCTGCATCGGAATCGGGATGAAGGCGGCGAACAAACCCACGGCCATGGCGCGGGCCACGGAGTGTCGATTGAGGTGCCAGAGGTTGGCGTCATGCAACAGCGTGCCAAGAAAGCGTAAGGACTTGTGTTCCCGGATGCTGGCCGGATCTGGCATGTAACGTTTGAATAAGCGCCGGGGCATAAGGGTTCTCGGTTGGATCAGGTCGCGATTATGAACGGATTCTAGTCAGGGCAAATTCAGACATTGTGACAAATGATAAAACCGCGCCGCCGATCCTCGGCTAAGCCCAGAGTAGGGACTGCCAAGGAGGGGCTGACTGATGGGCACGGATTTGCTGGCGTTGGCCGCGGGGCTGCTGGCACTGGGTTTTCTGCCAGTGTTGCCGCCGGTCTGGCTGTTGCTGGCGCTGGCGGTCGTGGGGTTGATGCTGCTGCCGTTTCGTACACATCCCGTGGCATTTTTTCTGTTCGGTTTCGCCTGGGCTTGCGTCTCCGGGCATTGGGCCCTGGATGATCGCCTGGCGCCTGGCCTGGAGGGGCAAACCCGCTGGCTGGAGGGGCAGGTCAGTGGTTTGCCGGAGCAGGGCCAGGGCGTGGTGCGCTTCGAACTGCAGGCCGCCCAGGCGCGGCGCGAGCGTCTGCCGCAGCGGATGCGTCTGGCCTGGCATGACGGCCCACCGCTGCACAGTGGCGAGCGCTGGCGCTTGGCGGTCAAGCTGCGGCGTCCCGCCGGGCTGCTCAATGTCCAGGGATTCGATTACCAGGCCTGGCTGCTGGCGCGGCGCATCGGGGCCACCGGTACGGTCAAGGCCGGGCAGTTGCTCAGGCCCGCCCGGCTGGCCTGGCGCGAGGGGCTGCGCCAGCGCCTGCTGGGGGTCGAGGCACAAGGACGTGGCGCCGGGCTGGCGGCACTGGTGATGGGCGACGGCTCGGGCCTGACGCGCCAGGACTGGCAGGTGTTGCAGGACACCGGCACGGTGCACCTGATGGTGATTTCCGGTCAGCACATCAGTCTGCTGGCCGGGGTGATCTACCTCGGGGTGGCCGGGCTCGCCCGCTGGGGCATCTGGCCCGAGCGCCGACCATGGCTGCCCTGGGCCTGTGCCCTGGCCTTTCTCGGGGCTCTGGGCTATGGCCTGCTGGCCGGGTTCGATGTGCCGGTGCAACGGGCTTGCGTGATGGTCGCCCTGGCCCTGCTCTGGCGTCTGCGCTTTCGCCATCTGGGCGTCTGGCGACCCTGGCTGCTGGCGTTGAATGCGGTGTTGCTGTTCGAGCCCCTGGCCAGTTTGCAGCCGGGATTCTGGCTGTCGTTTGCCGCGGTGGCGATCCTGATTCTCACCTTCGCCGGGCGCCTGGGGCGCTGGCGCTGGTGGCAGGCCTGGAGCCGGGCCCAGTGGCTGATCGCCATTGGCCTGCTGCCGCCGCTGCTGGCCCTGGGGTTGCCCATCAGTTTCAGCGGTCCCCTGGCGAATCTGCTGGCGGTGCCCTGGATCAGCCTGCTGGTGCTGCCGCCGGCCCTGCTGGGGTGTCTGTTGCTGCCGGTGCCCCATCTGGGCGAGGGCTTGCTGTGGCTGGCCGGGGGGCTGCTGGATGGGCTGTTTCGCCTATTGGGGATGATCGCCAGTGCCTGGCCGGCCTGGGTGGCGCCGGTGCTGCCCTGGTGGCTTTGGGGGCTCAGTGCCCTGGGGGCCTTGCTGTTGCTTCTGCCCACTGGTGTGCCGCTGCGGGTGCTGGGGTGGCCGCTGCTGCTATTGGCTGTCTGGCCGCCCGAGCCAGTGCTGCCCGAGGGGGAGGTGGAGGTCTGGCAACTGGACGTGGGGCAGGGGCTGTCGATGCTCCTGCGCACCCGCGATCACGCCATGCTCTACGACGCCGGCGCCCGGGTGGGGGATTTCGATCTTGGCGAGCGGGTGGTGCTGCCAACCTTGCGCAAGTTGGGGATCAGGCGATTGGACCTGATGCTGCTCAGTCACGCTGACAACGATCATGCCGGTGGCGCCCTCTCGGTCTGGCGCGGAATCGAGGTGGCCCGGGTGCGCAGCGGCGAGCCCGGGGCATTGCCCGACGCCTTGCCAGCCCAGCCTTGCGAGTCCGGCCTGGGCTGGCAATGGAATGGGGTGCGCTTTCGGCTCTGGCAATGGCCGGCGGCGACCGATGGCAACCAGGCCTCCTGCGTGTTGCAGGTCGAGGCCCGTGGCGAGCGTCTGTTGCTCACCGGCGACATCGACGTGCAGGCCGAACGGGCCTTGCTCGCCAGTGCGCTGGCGGTTCACACCCACTGGTTGCAGGCGCCCCATCATGGCAGTCGCACGTCTTCGTCCATGGCCCTGCTGCAACGCCTGCGACCGACGGCGGTGCTGATTTCCCGCGGGCGAGGCAATGCCTTCGGTCATCCCCATGCCGAGGTGCTGGCGCGCTATCGACGGTTGGGGGTGGCTGTTCATGACAGCGCCGATCAAGGTGCGCTGAAACTGCGCCTGGGGACTTTCGGGCTCGTGCAAAGCCTGCGCGCGCAGCGGCGTTTCTGGCGCGATTGAGCACTAATGCCTTAAATAACCGTGAGTTATTAAAGCCTGTGAGCATGCGACATCACGGTCTTCGGTGCGTCCGGCCCCTATGTTAGAGTGGCGCACTTTTTCGAGGGGACTGTCACTGTGTGGGAATTGGTCAAATCCGGCGGCTGGATGATGTTGCCGATCATTCTGAGTTCCATCGCGGCTGTGGGCATCATTGCCGAGCGTTTGTGGACCCTGCGGGCCAGCCGGGTTACCCCGCCCCATCTGTTGGGGCAGGTCTGGCGCTGGATCAAGGACAAGCAGCTGAACAAGGAAAAACTCAAGGAACTGCGCGCCGATTCGCCCCTGGGCGAGATCCTGGCCGCGGGGCTGGCCAACTCCAAGCATGGTCGCGAGATCATGAAGGAATGCATTGAAGAGGCGGCAGCCCGCGTGATTCACGAGCTGGAGCGCTACCTCAATGCCCTCGGCACCATCGCCGCCATGGCCCCGCTGCTGGGCCTCTTGGGCACGGTGCTGGGCATGATCGACATCTTCAGTTCGTTCATGGGCTCGGGCATGACCACCAACGCCCACGTGCTGGCCGGCGGTATTTCCAAGGCCTTGATCACCACTGCCGCGGGGCTGATGGTGGGCATTCCTTCAGTGTTCTTCCATCGCTTCCTGCAACGTCGGGTCGATGAGCTGGTGGTGGGCATGGAACAGGAAGCGATCAAGCTGGTGGAAGTGATCCAGGGTGACCGCGATGTCGACCTGGCCGAGGGCAAAGCGTGAAATTCCGTCGCAAACCCCGGGAAACCGTGGACATCAACCTCGCGTCATTGATTGACGTGGTGTTCATCCTGCTGCTGTTTTTCGTCGTCACCACCACCTTTACCCGGGAAACCCAGTTGCGGGTCGACCTGCCGGAAGCGGTCAGCGGCTCGCCTGCCGAAGACCAGGAGGTCAAGCAGCTGGACATCGCCATCAGCGCCGACGGGGTGTTCTCGGTCAACAATCAGGTGCTGCCGAAAAATGACCTGGCCACCCTGATGGACGCCCTGCAGAAGGAGTCGGCAGGGGACACCCATCTGCCGCTGTCCATCAGCGCCGATGGCAAGACTCAACATCAAGCGGTGATCACTGCCATGGACGCGGCCGGCAAGCTCGGTTTCAGCCACCTGCGCATGACCACCGTCGAGGCGGCGCCGGCACCCTGATGGCACTCTCCGATCGCTTGCTCGCCGCCTGGTACAACGGCCACCCCGCGCTGAAACTGCTGCAGCCTCTGGAGTACTTGTACCGCCGGGTGGTGATGGGCAAGCGCCAGCGCTTTCTGGCGGGCGAGGGGGCGATCTATCAGCCGCCGGTGCCGTTGATCGTGGTGGGCAACATCACCGTCGGCGGCACTGGCAAGACGCCATTGATCCTGTGGCTGGTGGCGCACTGTCAGCGCCTCGGCCTGCGGGTCGGGGTGGTCAGTCGCGGCTATGGCGCCAAGCCGCCGCAACTGCCCTGGCGGGTGACGGCCGACGACAGCGCCGCGGTGGCCGGTGATGAACCGCTGCTGATCGTCCAGCGCTGTGGCGTGCCGCTGATGATCGACCCGGATCGCAGCCGCGCGGTACAGGCCTTGCTGGCCGCCGAACCGCTGGACCTGATTCTCTCCGACGACGGTCTGCAACATTACCGCCTGGCCCGTGACCTGGAACTGGTGCTGATCGACGCCGCCCGTGGCCTGGGTAACCGCCGTTGCCTGCCGGCCGGGCCCCTGCGCGAGCCGGTGGAACGCCTGCAGAGCGTCGATGCACTGCTCTACAACGGCGCCGCCGATGACCGCGCCGACGGTTTTGCCTTCCACCTCAAGCCTTCGGCGCTGGTCAATCTGCAGAGCGGCGAGCGCCGCCCGGTGGAGCACTTCGCGCCGGGGCAGGCGCTGCACGCGGTGGCCGGAATCGGCAACCCGCAGCGTTTCTTCAACACCCTTGAAACGCTACACTGGCGGCCTGTCCCCCATGCATTTGCCGATCACGCCCAATACAGTGCGCAGGCCCTGGCCTTCACCCCGTCATTGCCGTTGGTCATGACCGAGAAAGATGCGGTCAAGTGCCGTGACTTCGCGGCTGCCGACTGGTGGTACCTGGCGGTGGATGCGGTGCCGTCCGCGGCCTTCATCGCCTGGTTCGATACCCAGCTGATGCGCCTGCTGCCTGATCGTCTGTTGCCTTAATCGCTTTTATCCAGGGAAACCTCATGGACACCAAACTGCTCGACATCCTGGCCTGCCCGATCTGCAAGGGCCCGCTCAAACTCAGCGCCGACAAGACCGAGCTGATCAGCAAGGGCGCCGGCCTGGCCTATCCGATCCGCGACGGCATCCCGGTGATGCTGGAAAGCGAAGCCCGTACCCTGACCACCGAAGAGCGCCTGGACAAATGAGCAGCGCCTTCACCGTGGTCATTCCGGCGCGCTTTGCCTCCACTCGCCTGCCGGGCAAGCCCCTGCAACTGATCGCCGGCAAGCCGATGATCCAGTGGGTCTGGGAGCAGGCCTGCAAGAGCAGCGCCGAGCGGGTGGTGGTGGCCACCGACGACCCGCGTATCGTCGAGGCGTGCCAGGGCTTTGGCGCGCAAGCGCTGCTGACCCGGGACGACCACAACTCGGGCACCGATCGCCTGGCGGAAGTCGCCAGCCAGCTTGGCCTGGCGGCGGATGCCATCGTGGTCAACGTTCAGGGCGACGAACCGCTGATCCCGCCTTCGGTGATCGACCAAGTGGCGGCCAACCTGGCAGCCCACACCGAAGCGCGCATGGCCACCCTGGCCGAGCCGATCGAGGATGTGCAGACGCTGTTCAATCCCAACGTGGTCAAGGTGGTCACGGATCTCAACGGCCTGGCCCTGACCTTCAGCCGTGCCACCTTGCCCTGGGCGCGGGATGCCTTCGCCAAGAGTCACGAGCACCTGCCGGAAGGCGTGCCTTACCGGCGCCACATCGGCATCTATGCCTATCGCGCTGGGTTCCTTCATGACTTCGTCAGCTGGGGCCCGTGCTGGCTGGAAAACACCGAATCCCTGGAGCAGTTGCGTGCCTTGTGGCACGGCGTGCGGATTCATGTCGCCGATGCCCTGGAGGCCCCACCCACCGGCGTCGATACCGCCGAAGACCTTGAGCGCGTCCGGCGCCTGCTGGAGGCCTGATGCGGGTTCTGTTCGTCTGCCTGGGCAATATCTGTCGCTCGCCGACCGCCGAAGGCGTGCTGCGCCACAAGTTGCGCGCGGCCGGCCTGGGCGATCAGGTACAGGTCGCGTCCGCCGGCACCAGCGACTGGCATGTCGGCAAGGCCCCGGATAAGCGCAGCCAGCAGGCGGCCTTGCGCCGTGGCTACGACCTTTCGGCGCAACGGGCGCAGCAGGTCGGCAGCGCCGATTTCGCCGTGTATGACCTGATCCTGGCCATGGACCAGAGCAACCTGCGCCACCTCAAGGCCCTGCAACCGGCCCGGGGCAAGGCCGAGCTGGACCTGTTCCTGCGCCGCTACGAGTCGGTACTGGATGAAGTGCCCGATCCCTACTACGACGGCGAGCAGGGCTTCGAGCAGGTACTGGACCTGATCGAAGCGGCCTGCGACCGGCTGGTGATCGAATTGAAGGGGCGGTTATGACCCTGCACATTCAATCCGATGTCTCGCTCAAGCCGTTCAACAGTTTCGGGGTCGAGGTCAAGGCCCTGCGCTTTGCCCAGGCCCATAGCGATGACGACGTGCGCGAAGCCCTGGCCTATTGCGCCGCCCAGCAGTTGCCGTTGCTGGTGATCGGTGGCGGCAGCAACCTGCTACTGACCGCGGATATCCAGGCCCTGGTGCTGCGCATGGCCAGCCGCGGCATCCGTCTGCTCAGCGACGACGGGCAACGGGTGGTGGTGGAAGCCGAGGCCGGGGAAACCTGGCATCCCTTTGTGCAGTGGACCCTGGAGCAGGGCTTGTCCGGGCTGGAGAACCTGAGCCTGATTCCCGGCACCGTCGGCGCTGCGCCGATGCAGAACATCGGCGCCTATGGCGTTGAGATCAAGGACGTGTTCGCCGGCCTGACCGCCCTGGACCGGCAAACCGGTGAGTTGCGCGACTTTGACCTGGCCCAGTGCCAGTTCGCTTACCGCGACAGCCTGTTCAAGCATGAGGCCGGTCGCTGGTTGATCCTGCGGGTGCGTTTTGTCCTCAATCGCGTCGATCTTCTGCACCTTGAGTACGGTCCGGTGCGTCAGCGCCTGAACGAGCAGGGCATCGAGCAGCCGACGGCCAGCGATGTCAGCCGGGCGATCTGCAGCATTCGCAGCGAGAAACTTCCGGACCCGGCGGTGCTTGGCAATGCCGGCAGTTTCTTCAAGAACCCGGTGGTCCCGGCGCTGCTGGCGGCGCAGATCAAGCAGGCCTACCCGGGGCTGGTGGGTTATCCCCAGGCCGATGGGCAGGTCAAGCTGGCGGCCGGCTGGCTGATCGAGCAGGCCGGCTGGAAGGGCTTTCGTGAAGCCGATGCCGGGGTCCATCGCCTGCAATCCCTGGTGTTGGTGAACTACGGCGCGGCCACCGGCCTGCAATTGTTGGAGCTGGCCCGGCGGATCCAGCACGATATCGCCGAGCGCTTTGGCGTCGAGCTGGAGATGGAGCCGAATCTGTATTGAGGCGACTCTTGAACTAAGCTCAACGCTTGAGTCCACAGCCTTGCAGGGTGCACAGCCTGCAAGGCTTTTTTATGTCCGGCGGCTTAACTTAGCTTGCTAACAATGTAACTATTTGTCGTCGCCAAAGGCCCGGTGAAGCCCCGTCTTCACAAGAGAGCCCGATTAGCCTGAGCCGATCTGCGCGCACCTCATTCGCATGGCCGCGTGGCAGATGGCTCGACCCCATCACCTCATAGAATGCGGGCGTGCCCATGATTACCCTGAAGCTCAACGGTCAAGATCACCCCCTGGACGTCACCGAGGACATGCCGCTGTTGTGGGCCATCCGCGATGTGGCGGGTTACAGCGGCACCAAATTCGGTTGCGGCATGGGCCTGTGCGGTGCCTGCACCGTGCATGTCGACGGCGACCCGGCGCGCAGTTGCATCACCCCGGTCGGTACGGTGCTGGGCAAGAATGTCAGCACCATCGACTACCTGCACAACGATCCGGTGGGCCAGGTGGTGCAGCAAGCCTGGCTGGATACGGCGGTGGCCCAGTGCGGCTACTGCCAGGGCGGGCAGATCATGTCCGCCACGGCCTTGCTGAAGATCCATCCCGATCCCAGTGACGAACAGATCGAAGAGGCGATGCTCGGCAATATCTGCCGCTGCGGCACCTACAACCGGATCAAGACCGCGATCCGCCAGGCGGCCAACCATCTGCAGGAGGCCAAGGCATGAGCTCTTTACCCAGTGATTTTGCCCTGAGCAACCTCAGTCGCCGCGGTTTTCTCAAGGGCGTGGGCGCCACCGGAGCCCTGGTGCTGGCGGCCAGTTGGGGTTGGCAGCAGGCGTTTGCCGAAGACAAGAAGTTTGGTGCCGATGGCATGCCCCACGGCTGGGTCGACGATCCCAAGGTCTATGTGAGCATCGCCAGCGACGGCAGCGTGACGGTGATCTGCAACCGTTCGGAGATGGGCCAGGGGGTGCGTACCAGCCTGAGCATGGTGGTGGCCGATGAGCTGGAGGCCGATTGGGCGCAGGTCAAGGTCAAGCAGGCGCCTGGTGACGAGGCGCGGTTTGGCAACCAGGACACCGATGGCTCGCGCAGCATGCGCCATTGGTACGAACCCATGCGGCGTTGCGGCGCCGCGGCGCGGACCATGCTGGAGCAGGCGGCTGCCGAGCAGTGGCAGGTGCCTCTGAGCGAGTGCCGGGCGCAGCTGCACAAGGTGGTTCACGCCCCCAGCGGGCGCGAACTGGGCTATGGCGCGCTGGCCGCGGCGGCAGGGGCTCGGGCGGTGCCGGCCCGGGACAGCTTGCGTCTGAAGCAGCCGTCGGAGTTTCGCTATATCGGCAAGGAGGCGACCCGCGCCATCGACGGCCAGGACATCGTCAACGGGCGCGCGGTGTACGGCGCCGACGTGCACTTTGAAGGCATGCTGTTCGCCGCCGTGGCGCGGCCCCGGGTCTATGGCGGCAAGGTCAAGTCGGTGGATGACAGCGCAGCGCTGAAGGTGCCTGGGGTGATCCGGGTGATGCCCATCGACAGTCGCCCCGTGCCTTCCGAGTTCCAGCCCCTGGGGGGCGTGGCGGTGGTGGCGAGCAATACCTGGGCGGCGATCAAGGGGCGCGATGCCTTGAAGATCGAGTGGGACGATGGGGTCAATGCCGGCTACAACTCCGTCGACTACCGCAAGGAACTGGAGGCCGCGGCCCAGAAGCCGGGCAAGGTGGTGCGCAGCACCGGCCAGCTGGATGAGGCCATGGCGGCGGCCGAGAGCAGCCTGGAAGCCACCTATTACCTGCCGCACCTGGCCCAGGCGCCGATGGAGCCGATGGTGGCGGTGGCGCGCTTTCAGGACGGTCGCTGTGAAGCCTGGGCGCCGAGCCAGGCGCCTCAGGTGACCCGCGAGCGAATCGCCGAGCGCCTGGGCATCGGCTTTGACCAGGTCACCGTGAACGTCACCCTGCTGGGCGGTGGTTTCGGGCGCAAATCCAAGCCGGATTTCATTCTGGAGGCGGCCATCCTGGCCCAGGCCTTTCCCGGCAAGGCGCTGCGGGTGCAGTGGACCCGGGAAGACGATATCCACCACTCCTACTTCCATACGGTGTCGGCGGAGTACCTCAAGGCCGGGTTGAGCAAGGACGGCCTGCCCGCCGCATGGCTGCATCGCACCGTGGCCCCGAGCATCACCGCGCTGTTCGCCCCGGGGATGAACCATGAGGGCGCTTTTGAGCTGGGCATGGGCTTCACCAACATGGCCTATGCGATTCCCAATGTGCGCCTGGAAAACCCCGAAGCGGCGGCCCATACCCGGGTCGGTTGGTACCGCTCGGTGTCGAACATTCCCCACGGTTTCGCGATCCAGAGTTTTGTCGACGAACTGGCTCACAAGGCGGGCCAGGACCCCCTGAAGTACCAGCTCAAGCTGCTGGGACCTGACCGTCAGATCGATCCGCGAACCCTGAGCGAAGAGTGGAACTACGGTGAGTCCCCGGAGCGTTACCCGATCGATACCGGGCGCATGCGCGCGGTGCTGGAAACCGCGGCCAAGGCCGCCGGCTGGGGGCGCTCGTTGCCCAAGGGGCGCGGCCTGGGGCTGGCGGTGCATTACAGCTTCGTGACTTATGTGGCGGCGGTGCTCGAAGTGGAGGTCAAGGACGACGGCACCTTGATCGTGCACAAGGCCGACATCGCCGTGGATTGCGGTCCGCAGATCAATCCGGAGCGTATCCGCTCGCAGTTCGAGGGCGCTTGTGTCATGGGCCTGGGCAATGCGGTGCTGGGGGAAATCAGCTTCAAGGACGGCAAGGTCCAGCAGGACAACTTCCACATGTACGAGGTGGCGCGCATGTCCCTGGCGCCCAAGCAGGTGCAGGTGCACCTGGTGACGCCGCCGGGGGATGTGCCGTTGGGCGGTGTCGGTGAGCCTGGCGTGCCGCCGATTGCCCCGGCCCTGTGCAATGCGATCTTCGCTGCCACCGGCAAGCGCATCCGCAACCTGCCGGTGCGTTATCAGTTGCAAGGCTGGCAGCAGGCGGGTGCCTGATGGACAGTGTTGACCTGAATGTCCTGCGCAGCGTGCTGGAGTGGCGCCGTGCCGGGCGCGGGGTGGTGCTCTACAGCGTGGTCCAGACCTGGGGCAGCGCGCCCCGGCCGCCTGGGGCCATGCTGGCCTTGCGCGATGACGGCGTGGTGATCGGCTCGGTGTCCGGCGGCTGTATCGAGGACGACCTGATCAGCCGCCAGGGGGACGGGCGTCTTGCACCGCAGGGGCCGCCGGTGCAACTGGTGACTTACGGTGTGACGGTGGAAGAGGCGGCGCGTTTCGGACTGCCCTGTGGCGGCACCCTGCGCTTGACCGAGGAGCGGGTCGGCGATCCGTCCTGGGTCGCCGAGTTGCTGCAACGTTGCCAGGCGCATCAGATTGTGGCCCGGGAGTTGAACCTGAGCACCGGCCAGGTGCTGCTCAAGGCGGCAGGCCAGCGGGATGAACTGACGTTTGACGGTGTCACCCTGCGAGCAATCTACGGACCGCGCTGGCGCCTGCTGCTGATCGGAGCCGGGCAGCTGTCTCGCTATGTGGCGCAAATGGCTCGCATGCTGGATTTCGAGGTGCTGGTCTGTGATCCGCGCCAGGAGTTTGTGCAGGGCTGGGAGGAGCAGGATGGACGCTTGGTCGCCGGCATGCCGGACGATGCGGTGTTGAGCATCGAGCCTGATGAGCGCACGGCGGTGGTGGCCCTGACCCATGATCCGCGCCTGGACGATATGGCCCTGCTGACGGCCCTCGACTCCCCGGCGTTTTATGTCGGCGCCCTGGGTTCCCGGGTCAATAGCCAGAAGCGCCGGGACAATCTGGCCCTGCTGGGATTGTCGAGGGCGGCCATCGAGCGCTTGCACGGGCCGGTGGGCTTGCACATCGGCAGTCATACTCCGGCGGAGATTGCCCTTTCGCTGATGGCGCAGATCGTGGCGCTGAAAAATGGTGTCGAGCCCCTGTCCAGGCAGGCGCCGCCGCGCGTGACCGAGGCGGCCAGATGAGTCCCTGGCCTTGCGCGATCATCCTGGCTGCGGGGCAGGGCAGTCGTTATCGGCAGGCGCTCGCAGACGATCAGGACAAGCTGCTGGCGCCTTGCGTGGGGCGCGATGGTGTGCTGCGACCGGTATTGGAACAGGTGCTGGTCAACCTGCCTGCCGAAGTGGTTCGGCGGGTGCTGGTCACGACGCCGGGGCGGCCGCAGGTGGTGCAGCTGGGGCGGGCTTATGGTTGTCAGGTGGTGGTGTTGGACTCCCCGGGCATGGGGCACAGCCTGGCGGCTGCTGTAGCGGCCAGTGCCGACGCCAATGGCTGGGTGGTGCTGCTGGGGGATATGCCCTTCATCCTGCCTGCCAGTGTCAGGCGGGTGGTCGCGGGGTTGACTGAGGAGAGCATCAGCGTGCCGCGGCTGGGCGACGATCTAGGGCATCCGGTGGGGTTTGGCCGGGCTTATGCTGCCGCGTTGCAGGGGTTGTCCGGTGATCGTGGGGCCAGGTGCCTGTTTGCTGCGGGCAAGGTGGTCGAAGTGCCTCTGAGCGACCCGGGCGTGGTGTGGGATGTGGATCTGCCAGAGGCGCTGGTGTTTCGGGACCGCTGAATGGCAGGCATGAAAAAGCCCCGCCCGGTTACCCGGACGGGGCTTTTTCATTGCCGGTGGAGTCAGACGAGAGGTTTAGGCTCGTGCTGCTTTTCCTCGGCGTGGGCTACGTGCTCAACGGCCTGTTCGGCGTTGTGCGCAGCCTCTTCCACCACCGGGGCAGGTTGCTCTGCCACAGGCTCGGTGACTGGCGCAGGTGCTGCTTCAGCCGCCTCGACAGGAGCAGGAGCGGCTTCGACCACCACTGGCGCTTCGACCGGAGCGGGCTCGGCAGCAGCTACCGCTGCAACCGGGGCGGCAGCGGCAGCCAGCTCGGCTTCCTTCTGCAGACGCTCGGCTTCACGCTTGCGACGACGCACTTCGCGTGGATCGTTCGGTGCGCGACCGTTGCTGGTCAGGGCGCTGATCGGAGCCGCTTCGACCACGGGAGCCGGGGTTTCGGCGACTGCTGGGGCGGCAGCCGGTGCGGGCTCTTCAGCCTGTACAGGCTGCTGGGCAATCACTGGCTGCTCGATGGCAACAGGTTCAGCGGCCGGGGCCGGAGCTTCCTGAGCAGGCTCGATGGCTTTTTCCTCAACCACTGGCGCCTGGACTGCAGGTTCTGCAACCGGCTGCTCGGCTACCACAGGTTGTGCTTCGACAGTCACGGCGGGTTCGGCGGCGACTTCAACCTGAGGCTGCTCTGCCACAACCGGGGCAACTTCGGCCACTGGAGCCTGTTCAGCCGGGGCCAGTTCAACAGCTGGAGCAGCCGGCGTTTCCACTTCAGTAGTGGCTTCGACCACAGGCGCTTGCGGAGCCTGCTCTGCAACAGCGGCGGTCGCGCGTTCGGCTTGCTGATGCGCTTGGGCTTCAGCGTTGGCGCTGATGGCGGTGCTGGCAACAGCGGCAGTGACCGCGAGGCCGGCGGCCAGATCGGCGCTGCCTGGCTCTTCGGCGTTCTCTTCCGAACCTTCGATCACGTTGCCGTTGGCATCACGCTGGCGCTCGCGACGGTTGCTGCGACGACGCTGGCCGCGGGAGCGACGGCGTGGACGTTCACCGTCGGCGTTGTCCTGGCCTTCTTCCTGCAGTTGCTCTTCGTTCGGCAGTGCTTCTTCTTCGCTGGCGGCAGCGGCCTGAGCCTGTTCGGCGCGTGGCTGACGCTCTTCACGCGGCGCACGCGGCTGGCGCTCTTCCCGCGGTGGACGAGCTGGGCGTTCTTCGGCAACGGCAACGGCGGCAGTAGCAGCGGCTGCCGCCGGAGCGGCATCCAGAGGCTCGCGCAGTTCGCGAACACGCTCTTCACGCTCGCCACGTGGCTTGCGGTCTTCACGTGGGGCGCGCGGTTGACGCTCTTCACGCGGAGCGCGAGGTGCGCGTTCTTCGCGGGCTACACCTTGGACTTCTTCGCGTGCTTCACGCACTTCTCGCGGTTGGCGCTCTTCCCGTGGTGCGCGCTCTTCGCGCGGCGCACGTTCTTCACGTGGCTTGCGCTCTTCGTCGCGGCGACCGTTACGGTTGCGGCTCTGCTGGCGGCCGTTGCGGCGCTGCTCTTCGTTGTTGCGGGCAGGACGCTCGGTTGCCGGCTTCTCGACCACAACCGGAGCGGCCGGCTCTTCCTTGGAGGCGAACAGGCTGACCAGGGACTTGACCAGGCCTTTGAAC
>Ga0194135_10000863_pt1 | contig 17787 bp, 11 predicted proteins | sample LitLau_LLRF_2013_FD_134024 | JGI IMG/M metagenome (GOLD analysis project Ga0194135, IMG submission 134024) | Freshwater sediment microbial communities in response to fracking from North America - Little Laurel Run_MetaG_LLRF_2013 (version 2) | ecosystem: Environmental > Aquatic > Freshwater >...
GTATACAAATTTCTAGTTTCCTCTCGTTAAGCTTTTTCTTTAAATTTTAATTTATCACCACTCTTAGAGTTTGTAGACTGTTGGACGGATGGGAGATCTTTGGCTTTCTGCTATTGAATCCGGAGAAACAGGATAATAAATCTAATTTAAATCATTGAATCACTGTTGCGGCCCAGAAAATTCTTTTGCCTTTTCCCAATTCCTCGAAACCTATTCAAAAGTCTAACCTTCGACCCCAAACTAGTTTAACCTCAACCGGTGTTCTCTGGAAAACTAATTCATTCTGAGATTAAAATAATTCTTGATTCTTGGTCCTTTGATTGTTTATACAGAAGCATCGAGACTTCATGCTTTTGTCAAGTGAAAAATCTTTTGAGAATATGAAGGGGGACCATTTCTAAATCTATTAATATGAAGGGGGACCATTTCTAATTCTATTATATACATAAATTTTATCTACTCTAATCTCCAACTTTCAAAACTCGACTCGAGAGGCACTCGGACTGACCAAACTAAACCCTTATCGTAAAAATAACCTTTGGCATGTTCTAAATTGGAACATCCAAGAAAGAAAGGCTCTCTTTTTATTCGTCTCTCCAACCATTTATTGTTTGTCTTCATCCACTTCCAGCTTCAAGTTTTGCATTCACCCATTCGTCCCTGAGATCTCGAAATGGCGACAGGAAACTTGTTGTCGCTTCTTCTGCTTGGAATCCTATTGTCCTTTCTAACGAAAGTTGAAGGTGCAAAAAGACCAGTTTTTTCTGTAATTCAGAATCTGGGTGGAAATAATTTTTTTCCACTCCAAAATGCATCTGGAAAAAACTGTTTAATCTTGTTTTCGTTTAAGCTTACAGGGCTAATTATTTTGACCATTTTTCTTTTTGTAGTTGTCGACTCGTTTAGCACCAACGTGAGAAATTTGAGCCAGTTCTCGTCCATCGTCAGGAATAACGAAGTGACGGCCTTTTTTAAGGAAGGAATGTAAGTTCTTTCGTTCTTTTTGTTTTGTTTATTTTTGTTAAACTTTTAACCGGGAACTGTATAGTTAAATGTTCACGGTTTTATGCGTAGGTGGGCCGTATTCATGGATGAAAACTACGAACGTGTTAGCGCCGAAGGAGTGAACGTCCAAATTAAAGGAAGACGATATAAGACTATGAGGTCAGGGTTTATGCATGGTGGGACCAAACAAGTTACAATGAACAGGGACGGCGTGCTCCTAGACGTTAAACTCCGCATTCCAAAATCAATTCGGCACATTGGGAATGAGGACATGAACTCTGCTGGACTCAGTTTTTACACCAAATCCAATTTCGGTGGGGAAGAACTCTATTTTTTCGGAACTCGTCTCATTCTTCCGTCTGTAGTTAATTTCCATTCCTACGGCTATACTTTGGGCACAAGCGGAAAACACTTTCAACTTTTTCAAAACCAACGCTTTCAACCGGAATACCAAGTTGGCTGTCTCTGGAAACTCAACGCATGGGACTATCGGGGTGGATTCGAGGAGTCGAGAAGCATTTTGCTCGGATCGATTGCACTTTCAAATTGTTCTGAAGCTTACCAAAAATTTGCGAGTTGGCGGATGAAGAAAGAACCGGAAATGGTTGGGGCTAACAGTGAGGCTCCGTTTGTTGGCCGGAATAAGGAAGTTCTTAGTAAGTGGTCACTAACAACACTTCGAGATTAGCATATTTTTTTTTAAATATCAGTCATGTTTTAATGGCGTAAAATTGCAGAAGGAATCTTTGCCTACTACAACACCTCTCAAGCACTCACCCCTTCAATTGCCCTTTGGACTGTCGAGGAGGCCTTACTCTTTTTCGAAGGGTCTGAACTACGCCTTCCGTTCACTCACGACGCAGTCGTCTACCGCCTTTACGGGGATAGGAATTACACAGTTTACACGGGACCAGATTTTGATGGAGAGTGGAAGTGCATTGTGGCCTCGGAGCATCGGGAGCCGTTTGAGAGATATGGGCCCTATGGCCCACTGGTACCGGGGCCAACCTTCAAGGTAAAATCCATCCGCAGGGGTTGTGAGGATGACCCAACTCCGGTATGTGGCTTGGCTAATTTTGAATACGAGGTCATCGGCTACACCCCTAAACCGAGGCAGAATGGGGACAATGCAGACACAATTCTAAGATGCAATCCCCCTCCAAACGGAGCTTAAAATGGAAATACGCAAGATCACGGGAAGCGATCCGGAGAATCGTAAGGCCTTTGTTTTTCTAACTTCTTAGTTTTTTTATTAAGGATTTAACGCTATGATTAGGGCGGAAATGGAAAACTTGGATGGCCAAATAAGAATGGCAAAAGTGCTCCTTAATGTAATGCGGAAATTTTTTCTGTAGAGTTTTGAATATGCTGCAATCTTTACAACTTAAAGCGTCATCTTATTTTTCATTTTTTTTTTCTAAATGGTTAATATGTTTCAGACTTTGGTTTAACCATTTTTTGTGGGTTGACGTTATGATATGTTTACACTTACATTTATTTTGGCTGATTATTTTATACTTTGGTGTGACATATTCATATTAACACAAGTGAGCAAATGTTTCGCAAGAAATTCATTATAAAAATTGATTTGTAAACATTTTAATTTGTAGCAGGACTGAATCCTAAATTATTGATATTCTCTTGATTAACCGGGTTAAGTGCGAGCCCATACATTGTTTACTAACACAAGCATGCTGTAATTCAATTCCGTACAAATAAAAAATAATATTTGTGGACTTGCACATACTACAAATTATGAAGTTTCCGACTGAAATTTATTTGTTTAATTTTTTTTCAAAACCGTTTGGGTGAGACGTGGATTTCAAAATGTTTAATTTATATGACTGAATAGAATAGATGCAAAAAATGCTTTGAAATACTTTTGCGTAGACTCCCCCTACTGAAGTTTCGCGCCGCCAGTGAGGACATAAATTGACTCTGTCGCTCTGCAATTTGATTCCACATCTCAATGTAGAATTTTTTCAAAATCGATATTAATTCTGCCGTCAGTTCCTGATTTGGTTTCCAGTCTCCTTGCTCCTAGCTAATTTCCAAAACAGAATTTTTTTTAATTCGTCATTGAATAATTAACAATAAGATTCATCTGCTAACAATCTTTGGTTTTTGGATTTTCTGCTTGTGATTACTTTCAAGCGGGATCTGCTAACGTTATCCAATTTTTGAATCAAAATATTCCTGAGACAAACTTGTGCAAATAAAAAATAAATGAAGTATTAATTTTAGCCACGTAATTATAAATACGCATACAGAGCAAGCTTTTTTAAGAATTGAACTTCCAGCCGTTAGGATCTAGCATAAGACACAATTCATTTGCTAAGTTATTAAATTTCAATTAGGTATTCGCTGTAATCAATTACAAAGAATGGCAGCAGACACAGAGAAGAGACAGGTAAGCTGCGTTTTTATCTTGTACGAGCCTTTCTTCCTACACGTTGAAGAAAGCAACTTGGAACGATAAAATAATACTCTACCCGTGCCGTCGGGGCGTGCGTAGATTGTTTACTCGTTTTATTGATTATTCCTGTAGAGAATTTGATAAATTGATATTCACGTAGCAGTATTTATCAGTTGGAGTATAACCTTATGCAACGAAGCGCCGCAACATCACCATCAACAAGCATCGTGTATGAAATTCTCTAGGATGATCGAAAGCAGGTTTCATGGTAATCGTGCCTCGTGTTGTAATCCATCACGGTCAAGCTGTCAACCCCGCTTTTCCATTACCCATCATAATTTTTCGGCTATGAAATTTCCGTTGAATATCCAAAGGTAAAATTTGAAACACTTCTCTAAATTTAACATAGTGTCGCGTGCATTTATTAGAATTATCAGACACTGAACTTCAACGTACACGGTCAGAATATGTGATTATTAAGCTCCAACCATGCTAGAGTAGCTTATTCTTAAACTTTTTTTTACCTAAAAAAGTTACGACAGAAAATGTTTTATGAATTTTGATTTTTTTTAAATGAGCCCTCACACAAATTCATGCCAGGGAATTTGAATCTTTCAAGCAAACCTAGCAACCCGGTCCCGACGACGCTCCTTTGTAGTTACTAGACCCTAAAACGTCAACCCTGAGCCGCCGCATTGGTGGTTGATTTTCTCCTTTTCGGTTTTCACCTAACCTAACAAACATGACAACATTGTAATTCCACCCCATTCCACTACATTAGAAAAACAGGCAAAATCAGCCAAACTATCAGATCAGCGTTGATGGTTTAGGGTCTATTCATAATTAAAAATCACCTGGTGATAGTTTGGTTAATCATTCGGAATTTATTTCAACTTATTTAGTATTGCAAGCAGAATTCAGAATCTATCGCATTAAACCGCGTTTTCATGATCACCACCGAGAGGGAACTGGACAGAAACATATATGGAGCTCACTCCGTCTTCAAATACTGCAAAATTGGTAGATGGATTTTCGGATTATACTTTGAATGTCGTCTGCCGTCAAATCGCTCGTCGCAGGACTCATCTTTCATTAAACTTGAAACTTCTTAAAAAATTCCACAAATTTGTTTCTATATTGTGCTCACTCACGTTTTAGTGAAATTGAATTAGAAATAAATAAATTTTAAATCCAGTTGTTACTATAGGCAATTTTTAATAATGCTCTTCCTAAAACTCTTTCCGCGGTTTACTACTCAGCTGCTAAAAGACATGTTGTTCTCGGAAAGAAACAACATCAACTCCATTATGGATTGTCAATCACAGAAGATAAGATATCAGTCTTATACAATCCCATTTGATGTTCAGCTTTTTCAGTCTCTTTGTCCGAAATACACTAAATCTATTGTATTCGTCACAATAATTAAACCGTTTTTCAAAATGCAGCTCGCGCATCAATACTCCAGTTTGTTAATCCATGTTCAATTCCTCGGTATTTTGGGTGCCTCATTACTCCACGACGCCGTCAACTTTGTGTTGGACGCTGAACAGGGACTCGTTTTGGATCAGGTCTGCAGAACTTGGATTTTCTCTTCGGAAGACGTCGATTCGAGAGCATCTGTAGGAATTCTTCAAGGGTTGCCTCAAGTAAAGGCAGTGATGATGGCTACAAAACATACAAATGTGTCGACTTTGGATGTGCCAAGGTCAGATGAGGAGCTCCGACGCCCACATCTAGTAATTAAATTTAGCTCCCAATGCTCCGCCGTATTTATCTTAGGGCTTGGCCGCGCCAACTTTGAACTCCAAACGAAATCCGTTGTAAGCTCCAAATTGGCACGCTCAAATAAGGATTACTTTTTCTACGTTGGGAGTACCCAAGAGAAAGATCAATTTTTGAAATCCCCAATTGAAGTCGACATTCGTAACAAATATTTCGTGACGTTATCCAACAGCGGGGTGTCGTCCATTCAAGACACGTGCACCACTCTTGACCCAATGAAGAGGCCACTCTTTATACACACGTGTGACCATGGGGTGTTAAATGGGCGTCTCATCCGGTTCAGCACTTCCGTCGAATTGTACCTTACATTTTGGTCTGTCGGAAACAAGCAATATGGGAAAGGGGTGAATTTCAAAATAATTTCCGAGGCCGCCCGCTTTTACAACTACACTTTCTTCTTGCGCTACGCAAGTGACGGGAGGTCAACGGGATATTATCGCAACGGTCGCTGGTATGGGGCTGTGGGAGACGTTTTTCGACGTGTTAATGACGTTGCTGTGAGTCTCGGGATAGCGGATGATCGGGACACTGTCGTAGACAATGGAATCCCTTTCTTCCTCTCCACCTTTGTTTTCTTTATCAAAACACCTCCATTGCAGACCGATTGGAAAGCCATTGGTAATTCCTTTGACAGTTTCGTCTGGAGTATGGTGATTCTCTCCATCTTCGCCACAATGCTCACGAATTACGCCTTGGTTCGTTTTAAGCCGAAGAATGAATCCAATTCCGTACACATTTCCTTTGTGGAAATTGCGCTTTCCGTATTATGCATTTTAATTGAGCAAGCAGCGAATCGGAAGTCATGGACGACTGCACGCGTCCGCATCTTGATTGTATGTCTTTTGATTTACGGTGAGATTGTGGGGACAGCCTACCAATCGAAGTTGATTTCAGCAATGACGTTCATAACCCCCGAAAAAATCCCGCTAACGCATACTGAGTTGGTGGAACAAAATTATAAAATACTTTTCAGGTACTATGGAGGCATAGCTTACGTCCAGGCGCTTGCCTCCAAAAATCCAATAGAGAAAACAATCTTCCGCAGAGCCACTCTCGTGAATTCATCTGAAGATTGTATTGTGTCGGCCATTTTGACTGAGAAAACGGTCTGCCTGGATTGGACTATGCATGGGCTATATTCAACGCACAAGAACGCCACGGTCCATGTCTCCCAAACAAAGAGTCTAATGATCATGTCCAAAGACTATACGTACGCATGTCTGATGGGATGGTTTCATCGCATGAATTCTCCCTTTCGGGAATCATTTGATAGATATATCATTTGGACTTATGCCTCAGGATTATTCCGAAAATGGTTTACTGAACACTCGGAGAACACAAAGAGGGACGGAGCGAGATGGGTGAATAGTCAGAAGGATTCGTTAGTAAATCGTCGCATTCTAGAAAGTTATGAAGAAAACATGGACACGGGACCAAAACCACTTTTCATGAGAAGCTTCTATGGAGTAATCGGGATCCTCATAGTAGGACTTGCCATTTCCACTATCACATTTCTCGTAGAAACACCGAGTGGAAAGATTCCGGCGCTAAAATACAAGAAAAAATTGATGGCGGTCTTCGCTTTCAAACATACTCTGGGTAATGTAAGACTATAATGCGTGTAGAAGCACAGGCAACTAGGATCCTCCCATCATAGTTGCCTGTGGTAAAGAAGTGAGTGATGACGATGAGAAATACTTAAGAGCAATGTTGTAGTAACAGAACGGCACACAATGATTTAAGTAACATATTCTTACCACCCAATAAATAACTCTAAAGTAAAATTACATTGAATCAGCAGATTTTAAATTATTGCTATTAGCTGAACGCGTTTCGGATGCAAGGGAGGAAGTTACTAAAGTATATAACAGGTATAGTATAAATATTGTGACGTGTATATGAATTGACACAATGAGCTAACGGAAGTGCAAAAGAAGGTTTGAATGTACTATAATAAAATTATGTGGTCTGCTGGGTAAGGGTTGAAATTCCATTCATAATAAGCTGAGAAACCATTCTTCCAATTATGTAAATCGGCTTCCAGTATTTTAGTTATCGTTTTTTTGGCATGATAGGTTTACATTGGAGACGGTTAAACCGCGGCCCCGGCCCGGTTAATGAGCCCTACCCTAGTTCGTATGCGGCTGCGGCGGATTGCTTCCCGGGGGGTCCCCTTAATTAATTAATTAATTTAAACTCGCTTTTCATTTTTTAAAGAAGAAATACTACTGGGAAGAGTGGAAAGTAAGGATAAAGTAAGGAAACAAGTGTGTTGGCTTGTGATAAGGACAGGAAACAGGATTGGCAAAGGGATATGGGATTTGTCTCATCGCTGTTATCCTATCCTCTTCTTCAAAAAACCAAAAAGACAGTTATCTAATGAGAGTACGCACTCAACGTTTAAAAGAATGACCCCTTAAAGGGTGCTCATTCTGGCCAACCGAATGCAACACTTTTGCCTTCTCCAAGGCAGAAATGTGTATCTGAACTTTTCCCATCGGATGAGGTTGTTTGATCTGATAAGAAATTGCATCACTTCCTGGCAGGATTGACGTAGAGCTTCGGATATTCTGTTTCCCATCACTAAAAAGGAAGATAATCCCTTGGGCAAACAACGTTTTTACATGAATTTGCCATGCATCTAGATGGAGATTGATTTGCACAGGGGACTATAAATTGCACACAGACTTGTTTTTTCCATGCCGCTCTAATGAAAAGCCACTGACTTTTATTTCACTGTTTGTTTCCCTCCATTCTTATCCTTCGCATACTGAAAAATGAAGTTTTCCATAAAAGTGGATTCAAACTGTGTCCTTGACAATTATACTAAAAAGAAAATGACGGACTGACGTTAGAATTTGAACGAAAGCAAATTAGCTCCAGAATGCATCGTGTGTAAAAATATGCCGTGTTTTACTTGGAAAAAAGCACTTCGCACATTTAAAATTTGTTTATCATATCTCCCATCACATCAGTCATCTTCATCTCCTACATCTTCATCTTCGTCTTGATCTTCTACATCTTCCATTTCGCCTTCCTGTAGGTGCCATCCAACCTCGTCTTCAGCAGCAATTAAAATTGGTCTCCAGCAGTCCTTCCGATAAACAAGTCCAACAATGATTTTAGCAACCATCCTTCAGTACTCAAAAATCAAAATAAATAATTTGAGCTTGGTATAATAATTACAATTTTTGTGACAGAATTGAATCTCGGGGTTGAGCGTTCCATGCTCTTCGGCTGAAAAGTCAAACAACACGGCTTCATGTTCCAATACGTAGCATTGTCAGCACCGCGAAATATTTCCAGCATCGGGTTCTGACTGTGAATCCTTTCATAAAAATCCACCGTCATCTCAAATCGCTGCTCAATTAAAACCAAGAAATGCCCTCAATTAACTGGATGAGTGAGATAAGTATAACAGTTTATGTTCGATCATTTGTTTACTTTATGTAGTGCAATTCCAAGATCCAGTTCCTTCAGCTCCCGAAATGAAATGGAATCTAGGAGACCCCTCACTGTAATCCACTCACAGAACAAGATTCTCAATTTCTTCAGCCCTGGAAAATAAATGAACAGGAGAAATAACTAGCGCATAAACAGGGAATTGTCAAGAAAAATAATATTTAAAAAAAAATGAGAACAGACCAGTCAGAGCTGAAATCCCAGAGCCAAAGCTTTGTCCATTCCGAACTCCAGTCAACCCCATATCCGTCACTCTGTCACAATGCGAGAATCCGAGTTCCCTCAGCTGTGGAAAGTTGGAGGATATATAAAGGAGGATCTTGTCATCCAAGGCATTTTGACATCGGACCAAGTTGAGTACGGTGAGATTACGGAATCTTGCGAGACTTTCCATCTTCACTTCCGGTAAGTCATTATCCATTCCACCCAGCTCACATCCAGCAAGATCAATTTGCAATATCCCATCTGCAATTCAAACGAAAAGCCAAAGATAAATAAACAAACTTTCGAATAATCAAATCCCACCCGTTTTTGGGTAATTGCCTGGAAGGGAAGAGAAGATGAGCCCGGCAGGTGCCCGAGCTCCCAAGTCATTCGACAAATGAGTAGGCCTGGCAAATTGAAGAATCCTGATCTCTCGTAAATTTTCAATTTTTTGTAAAAAATTGAAGTCCAATGGAGGGACTTGGACTTCCTCTTCGTCCTCATCTTCCTCGCCCTCCTCATCATTTTCTGGAGCGGGGTTTTGAGGGTCCAACTTCCAACTGAGACTCAACTTTGTTAGTTGGGAGCCAAAGGTCAGTAGAGCATTCACGAGTGGCTGAGGAGAGACGGTGGAACCGTAGAGTTCAACTGACAAGGTTAACAATGGAGATTGTTTAGTAATGAAACTGGCAACCCGGCTCAGTTGCTGTCCCGCAGCCTCAACTAATAAGTGGCGAAGTCGAGGGAGAATGATGTCCAGAATGGCGTCTGAGTCCCAAGCCCATTCCCGGAGTTCGAGTGACGTGAGTGTGGACTTGTGCTTCTCAATAAGGGAAAGGAGAGTTTTGACAACTGCTGGATCAGTTACGTGAAAGCCATCAAACCCAAAAGAGTTCAAAGCTTGAGGAAAAGCAGCCAATGCCGTGAAGCCTTTTCCAAAGTCCACTTGGAATTCCAATATAGGATGACGAATACCCACTGCTGCATCGAAGGTGACAATCAGTGACTCCACTTTCTTCAGGCTTTCCTACATTAATCATTCAATCAGTTAGCTCACTTTATAATCCAGGTGATCAATAATAAGTTAGAATACAAGAATGTGATAAGTTGATTAGGGAAACATTCCTTAGATCGTTACCTGGATTTCTAAATTGGTGGCCAACAAGTTGGAATCATCAGGTGTGAGGCGGAGTAACATTGCTTCAATCGAAATTTCCTTTAGTTTCTTTGCAGCAGCTAGGAATCCAATCAAGTCCATCCCGTGGTCTCCCAAGAAACTCGTTTCGAATTGAGAATTGCAGAGTTCTAACTTTTGGACATTAGACGTCGACAGAGTCTCGATGAGCGCCTGATACTCTGCTCGAGTCCACCCAACCACTTGAAGTTTCAATGTCGTCCATGGAAAATCCGCGCCCGCAAGAAAAGTCATGTCCAAGGCTCGTCGTTCTAATTCGTAGCCAGTTAAACGAGATACCGTGACCTTATCGTTGTTGAGATTAATCCTCGTTCTGTTCAAGAAGGACCGGTTCTTCCAAATTAATCTTCGGAACTCCCAGCAAACCGATGCAAGGATTTTGATGGAAAAGTGGTCCAGATATGTCAAGAGGTCATCCATTACCTAACATTTAAATAAAGTGTAAAATTAATTTTGTAAATCGATGATGATAAGATAAGAATAAGAATTCCAGATGCAACGGATCGTACATACCAAGTGGTTGCTCATGATGTCCACCATCGTCGCCTTGTCCCCCTTGTTGTTTGTAGAAGGAATGACTTCCATTGCCAGTTCAATTAGCAGAATGTCCTGCTCATGAGATACACAAAGTGTGTGGTTAAAAATAAGGAATTACCAAGAAATTAAGACTGGAAAAATGAAGAATCGAAAGTAAGCGTGGCGGATTGAGTGGTGTGACAAAATGGCATCTGGGGCTCAGAACAACTGTTAAGCGGTTAGAGAGATGGGCAACGAACGTGAGGAAGACAATTGAACGTTCCGAATTATTTAATTAAAATCAACGTCTTTTTTCTATCGTTCTATTCTGTACCTGCATCAGAATGATTTTTTTGAAAAACTGAATACCTTAATAAAACATGTTTTGTCCAATGCGTGTTTTAATTGATTGTTAGAAATATAACGTCCATCCTTTCCCATGGTTTCGAAACTCCTCTATCAATTTCCATATCCAATTTCATCAGGCTCTTTTTAGAAAAGACTCCTTAATTTCATGTTTAGTACTGATTTTCAAGGAATAAGAACGGCTGGAAGTCTAACCAACGTACTGGGAATAAAATTTTCGATTCATCGTATCCCTCTAGTTCTAAACTAAAAAAAATTTGGTTCGGGGATTTTATGCCATGGCTCGTTTTTAACTTTTTCTACATATCTCAAAAATTTTGATTAGAGTTTTATGACTCAAATCTTTATGGGTACCGTTTATCAGAATTGCATGCAAGTAGCAATCGGGAATCCAGCGCTCCTCGTGGGGGTTATTTGCCCGGCGGCACCAAGGTTTATTTCATGTGTGCGGCATTTTACTAATTTTTGAAGTGTGCGGAAATATATGACGAGTGATTCACGGGGGTGTAAATCAAATCAAGATTTCAAATGTGGTATAACGTTGGCAGTAGTAGTAGTAGTGTGATGTTTAAAATGAGCCATAACTCATCAATTGGTTTTGGATCTCCAAGCTTTGAGTATGTTTATGATGTAGATAGTTGGTAAGGCAAAGGGCTTCAACATTATTTCTGGGAAATTAAAGTGATTTTACTATTGTAAACAATTGTTCTATCACCCATCAGAGTATAGTTCATATACTTGGGTTAGGTTGTAGAACTAAAAGGATGGAAATGAGAAAAGAATTTCGAAGGATACGAATATTACGGGCGGAGTTGAATACAAATACAAAGTAGTCCCAATAAGCCAGAAGCGAATGTTATGCAGATCTGAAATGGCAAATCCTTTCAAGCGGTCAAACTTTGGCCCAGTGAACCTTTGGATGGATTGGAAGGTCTATTTTCTATAAAGTCAGTCGCAGTTGGGAAAAATTGATATGCGTTAATGTCCGTGGCCGGAACTCCAAAGAATTCACAAACTACCCCTTTCCCGTAGTATTCTGGACTTGTATTCACGGGACGTATAAAACTTGTACCTTGGGCAGCATTTAGAACGTGTCTCACACCCATCGTCTTTATAATATGCTGATTATTGCAGTTTTACTGTTTGGATCCTGATTTATTAACAATCACACCGGGCTAATAAACAGGAGATGCTGCAATTTTTAACAATTTAGTCCGAAATTCAAACAAAATGTAGGCGAGAGACTTTGACGCTGAAGCTGGTGTTATTTAAATATTTATAAATTATGGGAAATCAATTTACATGATGGTGCCATACAATCATATTAAATCTCTTTGCTCCAATGTGGGGTACAGAACCATAAATTGGGAGGTCAATGATCTAAAGATCGGGAATCACCAAGCGTCTCACGATCTCATCTTGAGTGTAAAAGGTACTCTTTAAGAGAACGCAAATGCCACAGTTCGGTGTGGCGAGACGTGAAGCGCAAACGGAGGGACCACAATTCAAATGAGGGATAATGAAATGAAAAGTAATCCCCCCAGAGCGAATTGTTTGCAAGCCCCGTGCAATAGTAGTACACAGGGGATGGAATCCAGAATGTAATAAAATCTTTCTTTTGATTCGGAAAATGCAAATGTAGGTAGTTTACCTGGTAGAATACAGCTGGTTAGGAAGACTTGACAAAGTCACGTTAGAAAGCAAGATTCTACAAATTTACAGGTATACTTAATGTTTCTCTGTTGAATGGCAGAAACTTGCTGCTGTTTTTAAATTTGAAATTTTCCCAAAACCCTCACCATGAATACCTAGATTAGATAATTTTCCTGCTAAATGGAGATCCGTGATTCCAATAACTCTTCTAAAAGTGGGTTTTGTCCATCCTGGGTGGGACAAATAAAGCCATTTAAATATTGATATGATTATTATTTTGTTGGGTTTCACATCGTCCTACATCATCACTCCTTTCTCTTTATTCTTACCAAATCCACACATCATTCTCGTATCGTCTGAAACACACCCCGTCAAAACTAAGGGTCTCTTTATTTCAGCAAGGAAAAGGATTATGGATGATGTTGAAGCCGCGAGTTCCAACTCCTCTGATGATTCGTATTCTAGCAGATGAGCTTAAGAATAAGTGTAATTAAGATATCGTTTTCATCACCAGCATGTCATATCAATTGCATCATCTCTAATAACAAAAATAACATTTCCATTATAATAATAACTGAAAAATTAGTAACTGTATAATTTTCTTTTGCTATGATGAATTCAAATTAAATTTTCTCATAAATACTTATTTTTACTTATTTTTTATATAAATCATAATCGACCTCTCTCAACTATTTAAGTTATAAAGGAAACGTTTATATAATAAATTAGCAACTCGGAAGACCAGCTCATTTATAAACAAGGGCTCTTCAACTCCAAACATTCTGTCTTTGGGTCTAGCTATATTCGGTCCAAAAACTAAATCGATAAGTGACCAGACCCGTTTCCATAAATCATTTGAACATTGTCAAAAGATTTAAGTGCCTACAATCAGGCTTTAAAGAAGAACAATACGGGCATTTTGAATTAGAGATTAACGTCATAGTACTAGCCACATGGAATGTGATAAGCGCATTATGTCATTTGCTTTCCCTTTCTCCAATTTCATAAAGATAAAATCGTTACCTAAGATTTTCGAGATTTCAAATTTTGAAAAAAGTAAAATGTGATAATCACTATGGCGATTAAAAGCTATTCTAGCATCCGAAATAGAGTCATAAGCTTCAAACTCGTAATCTTTGGAGTTAACTTTAACCTGGGTTTTAAATTGGCTCAACCTTAAGTTTAAGACTTCTTTCTCAGATCCTAATTTACAACACTTGATTAGCACGAAGGTTGGGTGAATGCACAATTTCGAAGGCCAAAGCATTACCAACTGATTGACAACCAATCGAAAGTAAAAAGGGGAAGCTATTTTCATTGGAATAAAGATGGTTTCTGGTTTGTCAAGCTAAAGTTTTTTTAAGACCGTTTTTAAGAATTGTTTTAAACTTGAATTTCAAAACATTAAAGGCGGTGTATTTGATTGAAGTTTGGGTCGGTTATTTTATTACTAAAGAAAATATCATACGCCAAAATTTCTCAGATTACGCAGGAAATAGTGTCATTTACCCTTAGACCTTAGATCAAATACTGGACGGAATTATTTTTGATTCCAAGACCTCCGTTTTCAACAGGTAAGTAAACAAATAGGGGATCCAGGTATGCTGAGGCCCATCATTGCCAACGCAGGTGCGAATTCTCGCCCTGTTTTTCTTATCCGCAAACGTATTCGAAGCGGCTTGCGCTATTGGAAAACCAACATTTAAGGAAATAACTTTTATGGATATATGGACGCGATTTTCCGAAATAATCCATCAGCGATACTTCTCGAAATTGAATTTGGAGAATAATGATAGACTTTTTGGAAATCAGTTAGGTAGGTAGGGAAAACGCAATCAGTCGGCTAATTGTGTTCCAGGTCAAACGTCGATGTCACACATGAAGCATTCTTATTTGGCTCATCCCTAAGAGAAAATAAAGTTGTAAATGTATACTTGACGGCTGACGCCTTCCGGTGACTCACACTCAAGTCGGCTTGTCAAAATTCAAATTACACCTTGGACACAGACAAGTTAAAAGAACGGTAATGCAGCCTAGCAACAGGAATTTTCACAGAGTTCTACATCACTTTATTAGCATTAGGGTATTCATTCTTTCAGGGATTCTGTCTACATACTAAAATATATACATTGAACTATTCAGAGCACTCTCAGAGATGATAGCTAATAATAAAAGCTATGAATATTTCTTGAATCTGTTATTACAATTTACATAATTTTTGATACTTTTGGGGGATTTGGAGCCATTAAATTTTATAAAATGAATCAAGAAAGCAATAGCAGCTGCCAATTAAATGTTGACCTAGTTTTGGATTTCAAGAATGGAAATAATATTACATTTTACCACAAATGTCTTACTTTTACTACCACTTACTACTTTTGAGAATTAGCAAATCTAAATAGTTCATCGAAACGCCTAAATTAATTCACCAGCTCTACTATTTTATTTTATTTCATTGGGATTGAATCCGCGAAGGAGAAGAAGGTTCAGGGTAAGAAGAATGCAGTTGCTGATTGACGTAAGAAGAATAGAATTTTCAAACGTATACAATCCTCCTGCTTTGCATTCGATTACCTTACAGCTCCGATAACAACTGTTATGGTGGTGCGTCAACAATTTTTCCTCCTCTTTCTCCTCTTCCCCCACGCGCCTCTCCTGTCTCCATTCTTTCAAAAAATGAGATGCTCTTTGATTTACTTTTCCAGCAAGAGCCAATGGGGTAAACGACTCAAACGAGCAGCGGATGAGACAGGAAGGAAACATTCCGTATGCCCTCCATCCAACGTGGGGAAAATTGATGGTTGCATAGAGGAGAAAAGAGACAATGCCGAGTAGGATGCTTGGAAACCACTGGAGGTAAAACCGGAAACTGTCATTGAGTAGTCCTGAAATGCAGCGAATGTAGCGATACTTCTGGGTAATTACAGCGTCATCTACTCCTCTGTCTCTAATAAGACTTTTCCTGAAACATGAAATATATCATTAAGAGAAGCGGTTTCTAATAGAAATACACAGAAGCGCTAACCGGAGTTCCTTTATTTCCGTCCCAATCCATCCAAGCCCAACGTAGATCAAAGTCCAGTTGAAGGAGAGCGGAATGAAAATGAGGTAAGCAAAGTAGGTTTCAAAAAAGATGAAAATTATTTTATGCCACAGAGGATGTGAGTCTTCCTCGACGTGCTCACAATTTAGCCAAATGGAGGATGAAAAGTGTGGAGCACAGGGCGTATCTGTGAAATGAAATTAAAAAGGGCACGGTTAGAATCATGGTTTGATTTAAATAAATAAATTTGCTAACCAATCATCATGATCGAGTGAAATGGAGGATTAATGACCAACATCAACCCAGACAGGATCACTATCTTGGAAAAGAAGTTTCTTCCTCCTTTCTTCTTTCCGTCTCTATTTCCTTCAAGTTTTCCGGGAACAAACCCTTTTTTTCCCTGCTGGAACGAAGTTTTATCTTCAAAGATATAAACTTGGCGGGTAGTTGGCGGCGTACGTTTAGTTGAAAGAATGTAGTCAAAAAGGGAATTCCCAAAGTAACGGATGCTGTCTCCTTTCGTTACAAACTGTTGATGACAGATCCCCGAAATTCCATAGGCAAGTCCCCAGAGAATATTCATTGCAGCGACTCGCGGTGTCAGTATGATTCCCTTTGACTTCTGGATGGACAAAGCTTGACAAAATCGTACCATTGCAAAGGCCGCGAGTCCATACGTTGTAAAACGATGGATGTTGTAGAGGAGCCTATGCCACCATTTTACGATTGGAGTCAAGTGACAATTGAGTAGATCCCAATTGTACGGAACGAATTTAAAGAAGCACAGTCCCCACATAACGTTTTGCATGGAACGGAATGCTGCGTTGGAAATCATTTTTGTTCGGACAGTGTCAATGCTATCTTGCTGGGGGCGGCTTAAATAGGGTTGCCAGCACATTATGATTTTTCAAAAGTTAAAACAAACATGCCAGCCGATGTACCAAAATGTCTTTGATTTTAGTATGAGCATAATTTATAAGTACTACTGTCGTGAATGTGATGCATGGGTGTTTATTTAAAACAGACATGCTTAAGAAGGAGATGAAAACTATTGACTTTCTCGACTTAGTTTGAGAGTGAGAAAAGGCGGAGTTCCAAGATTATTGGTGTTATGTTTCGTGCTATAATTGCCATTTCCAAATTATAAATGCGGAGTTTCTGTACAACCCATACATGTACCAAGGAAATGTCGATAGGTTCCAAGCCAGAATTCCCATTGAATAAATCTGTGACATCATTTTTTTTACATTCCTCCAATCATAAACATTGGAATATTTATTCTCGAGAACCTGTGCGTCGCGGTTGGCGAAATGGAACTTCCAATGATTTTTTTTATTTTCAGAGGAACAATGTCTCATCACTATTTTTATAATTTCATTTTGCTGATAAATTTGATTTGTTTCTTGACTTTATGAGATAGTGCTTGTTGTTTGTTTTGTGTCTAATTGCAAAATAAATCAAATATATAGTTTGCTCATTATATTCTCCCTTTTACTAAGAAAACAACCCCAACTGATTTCAACATTACCCACGTGGGTGGAAATCAGCTGGTGTTTTTTCGTAACTCAAGAACTTTTAGCAAAACAGTGTTAAATCGCAATGAAGCGTTTCTTGAAGATTTTGAAACATGTCATTTCATTTTCAAACTTCAGCAGACGCAATATTCAGTTAATTTGAAATACATTGAAGGTCAAGCGTGGCCGGTTCCCTCTTTCTCAAACTTCACTCAAATTTGTGATTTCACGAGGATAAGAAGAGGATAAAAAGGGAATTCTAGTAGAAGTTGTCGTCTCATTGGCTTAAATAATTTAACGAAAGAAGGCACTCGTGTATACCTAGCCAAATACCAAGGAATCCGAATGCCGCCAACTTCGATGTTAAGCTCGTACTCTGATTAACAAGTTTTTAGCAAACTTATTCTCCCGCTAATTCTCCCGATCAAAATATGCACATCGCGACCACACTTAAATTAGGTTCGTTGAAATGAGATACGGAATGAATTCAAACTGAGCTGGGAACTTGGGTTTAGCATGATCCCTAAACGAGCCAAAAATAACTAGAACCTCACGAGTAGATGCTCTACTATTATGTGGCAAGTGTCGTTGGATTATTAAAAATACAAAATGTGTCTTTGTAGTATAAAGA